>MDTB01192726.1_pt1 | contig 13227 bp, 9 predicted proteins | sample 811161 | NCBI WGS metagenome assembly MDTB01 (sample SAMN05326650, study PRJNA326480) | marine metagenome | isolation source: seawater | place: Mediterranean Sea | collected 2009 | reverse complement strand
TGCGGTGTGAAGCCGACAAACCAGGCGCTCTTGTTCATATCCGTGGTTCCGGTTTTCCCCGCTGAGGGCCGACCTAGGTCACGGGCTGTGGCGCCGGTGCCGCGGGAGACGACATCGGTCAGTGCGTAGGTGACGGTGTCGGCAACGTCTTTCGAGAAGACCCTCTTCGTTGACGGTTCGTGCTTATACAGAACCTCGCCGTTGTTATCGATGATCCTGCGGACGAACGTGGTCTTGGCTCGTTCCCCACGGGCCGCGAAGGTCGCGTACGCGTTCGCCATGTCCACCGCAGACGGTGATGCCGTGCCCAGGACGAAAGTCAGGTCGAGATTCTTTAAGTTCATGCCCGGTGTTCGCTTGGGAATTCCCGCGCGTACGGCCGCGTCGGCCACCCGGTCGACTCCCACCGCGTCTTCCATAGCGACGTACGCGGTGTTCACGGATTCGCGGGTCGCTTCGAGGAGGGTGATTTCACCGTAGGACTCGTCGTCGTAGTTGGTGAGTTCGTACCCCTTGATCTTGGCCGGGGAGTCACCCTGCCAGTAGCTCTTGAGTGGAACTTCGTTTTCCAACGCCGCCGCGAGTGCGAACGGCTTGAAGGTTGATCCCGCCTGAGCGAACTGTCGCGTCGCGTTGTTGATCTGATCGTCGATGAAGTCCTTGCCGCCATACATCGCCACCACTTCACCGGTTCCCGGTCGAACGGAAGCGAGCCCGATACGCACTCCCTTGGTCCTGGATTCCGGGCCGAGCTTGCGGACCGCCCGTTCAGCCGAACGTTGGGCCTTCCGGCTGAAGGTGGAGACCACGGTGAGCCCGCCACGCTGGATTTCTGTCTCGTCGACACCGAGCGCGAGAAGTTCCTGGTGGACGGCGTTCAGCAAATGTCCGGTTTGACCACCGAGTCGATTGCCCGCTTGCCGCTGCGCGATCTCTGGAAACTGAGCGCTGTGGTACTCGGTTTCAGTGATCCACCCTTGACCGAGCATCCCGTCCAGGACGTACTGCCATCGACCACGAAGTGTGGACATGTTTTCGTCGGGGTTGAGTCGTCCGGGATTGTTCATGATGGCGGCGAGAACCGCGCCTTCGCTCACCGTCACGTTCTGAATCGGTTTGTTGAAGTAGGCCATTGCAGCCGCTTCGATTCCATAGGCGTCTCTGCCGAAGAACGCGATGTTCAGGTAGTCCTCGAGGATCTGTTCCTTCGACACCAAAGTTTCGAGTTTGAAGGCAAGAAGTGCTTCCTTGATTTTTCGTTTCCACGTCCGTTCCTGAGTCAAGAAAGCGTTCTTGGCGTACTGCTGAGTGATGGTCGACCCACCTTGCATCCATGGACCGGAATCAAAAACATTGTTCACTGCCGCACGCGCGATGCTGATCGGTGAGATTCCTCCGTGGTCGTAGAACCCACGATCTTCCGCCGCGAGTACTGCCTCTTGGACATGCAGGGGAATCTGCTCGAGGTCGCTTGCGCGTCGGTTCGCGTCACTGAGTCGGCCGATCTCGTGCTTGCCTCCCGCGTAATAGACCACGGTTGCCTCGGTTGTCGCGAGGTCGTTCGGGGTCGGCACCTCGGTTCGCGCGAGAACGACACTGAAGGCCACGACAGCAGCGGTGGTCGTCAGCGCCAAAAACGCGACAACTCCCCACAAGAAGACCTTCAGCGGCGAGCGACGAGGCCGTGGAGGACGACCACCGGTCCCTGATGAACGACGACCGTTCGGTGGGCGACCGCGTCCACCGTTGCCTGCACCACGGTTTGCACCCTTGCCAGACCGACGGCCGTTGCGTGATCGTGGCGGTGAGCCACCAGACTCGTGAGTGCGGAAACGACGACCCGGGGTACTCGGATTCTTGGGAGGGACCGACCGCGGATCAGCGGATCGGCGTTGCCCGCTCGAACTCGATCGCGACGCCGAGCGAGGTCGACTCGAGGAGCGGGCTCGGGTGCCTCGCTGCGTCGGTCTCCTGTTGATCATGTCCTCACCAGGTCGGGGAAGGGAACCTGCTCGTGCGCGCGCTTGAATCTGTGGGGCCACAGGGAGGTGTGTGACTCCTGGGATTCAATAAGTTAAGTGCACCAGAAATCCCCCCTGGACCGGTGGCGGCACGCCGTCAAGCTGGCGCGAGGGGACTAATCGAGTTGTCGAAGGTCGGCAGGCGTCGGGAGGGCCCGACGAGCCGTGCCATCTCCTATCCGATATGTCCGTAATAGGTAGTTCCAGTGGCAGTCGGGGCACACCTCGACGACGTACACACCGATGTCCCCGAACCGATGAGCCAGCGACGGCAGATTCTCAGTTTCCCGGATCCGACCCGAGTAGGGCCCCAGTTCGTCGCTATACACGTAATTCAAGGTGACCAGATTCACCGAATGGCATGCCGGGCAGTCCTCATCGGTCGCTTCACCGTGGAACGTGGCCGCCTTGACGAGGTAAGGATCGGCATCACAGAAGTCACTACTGAGGATGCCCCCGCGATGGAACCGTCGAATATCCGACCGTCGTTGCAGTGCGTAATCAATGACCGCTCTCGGTGCTTGTGGGTCCGCGACCGGCTCGGGTGGAGGCAACGGATCGCGACGTCTTTTTTTGCCCGACGCGGACGTAGTAGAAGCCAATTCACCGCGCACCAGTGAGCCGCGCACTGACATCGTGCGCCCACTACCTCCACGTGGAACAGCCATCGCATGAGTCTACGAGACCCGTAGCCTTTCGCCATGGCTGTTCAGGACTCCTCGAACCCTGGACGCGGTGCCCTGCGGTCAGTTCTTGCGAGCCACAATTTCCGCCGCCTCTACAGCATCCGACTCGCCGGTCAGTTCGGTGACGGACTGCTGCAATCCGCGCTAGCGACGTTCGTGTTGTTTTCCCCCGAGCGGGAACCGGATGCGGTGCGCGTCGCCGCAGCGTTCGCCATCCTGCTGCTGCCGTACTCCTTGATCGGTCCCTTCGCCGGGGTGCTGCTCGACCGCTGGCAGCGGCGCAATGTCCTCGTGCGAGCGAACCTGCTGAAGTCGCTCTTCACTGTGCCGATCATCGTGGTCGTCGGCGCTGGGCAGGCGGACTTCGTCCTCGGATTGTTCGTGCTGATCGTGCTCGGCGTCAGTCGGTTCATCCTCGCTGGCTTGTCCGCGTCGATGCCGCACGTGGTGAACGGTCGTGAACTCATCACCGGAAACGCCCTCGCTCCGACCTCCGGAACCATCGCCGTCGGAGTCGGGGGGATCATCGGCGTCGGGATTCGGTCTTTCGTCGGCGGCGGCGATACCGGAAGTCAGGTTGTTCTCGTCGCCGCGATTGTTTCCTTCGTGGTCGCGAGTTTCCTCGCCACCCGGTTGGCCGCCCACGCACTCGGACCCGACCATGGGGCACCGGTCGATACGCTCGCCAGCGTCGCTCGCGGACTCGTCCTCGGTGCACGCACACTGTGGGACAAGGTTCCGGCACGCAACATCATGGTCACGATCATCGTGAATCGGTTCGTTTTCGGAGTCCTTACCGCCGGTGCTCTGCTGTTGGTTCGCGGGAGCCTGCACCCACCGTCGGACGTCGACGCCGCATTGAATGACTTCGTCCTCGCCACAGCTGGCGCGGCCGTCGGGGCGTTCCTCGGAGCGGTCGTGACACCCACCATGACGCGGCGGATCGGTACTGGTCCATGGGTGGGAATCGTGATGGTGCAAGGAGCCGTGATCGGTTTCGGACTGCTCACCGCCACAGCCATCACCCCGAAACTGGTGACGCTGGTCGCAGGTGCCGCATCCATCGGCTTGGCCGGACAGTCGGTCAAAGTGTGCGCGGACACCGTGCTGCAGCGCTCCATCCCCGACGATCGATTGGGAAGGGTCTTCGCGCTGTTCGACATGATCGTCAACATCGCCCTGGTCACAGGGATCACCGTGACCGCTTTCGCTTCCCCTATTTCCGGACAATTCACCGGTGGCTACCTGATCTGCGGCGCACTTCTGGTCCTCGCCGCGTGGTGGTTTCGACGATCTACGCAGAGTCCTGCACAACGCTCCTGAAACCGGCCTATGCTCGGGCGCATGTCGAACGGAGCCTCCGCGACCTACACCCATAGCCCGGTCACCCGGAAAAAGTGGCGAGGTCGCTCGTACGTCTCCCTGTTGTTGTTCATCATCGCGACTCTCCTGACACCCATTGCCGTCATCGGTCACTGGGGTCACGAGACGATCGCGAACCCCGAGCAATACATCGATACCGTCGGACCCCTCGCAGAGGATCCAGAGATCCAACAAGCAGTCTCGGAGACGGTCAGCGACGCGATCATTGAGAAGGTCGACACGAGTCAGGTGGCCAGCGGGCTCGTCGGTGTGATCGTTCCCAACGAAGCCCTGTCGAATCTGCTCTCAGGGCCGATCAAGGCTGGGATCGATGGTCTCATCCGCGGGGCGGTTGACAAGTTCGTGACCTCCGATGCCTTCCAGGAAGCATGGATACGCATCAACGAGCTCGCGCAGAAGGGCTTCATCGCGGCACTCACCGGGGACCCGACGGGCCCGGTGCAATTCGTCGGTGATGAGTTGGTTCTCGACATCTCCTCCCTCCTGCAAGAGGTGCAAACCTCCCTCGTGGACGAAGGGATCGACATCGCCGGACTCGTCACGATCCCGGATTCCGACGCACAGGTCGTCCTCCTCGACTCCCCTGAACTCGCTCAAGCACGCGCGATCTACTCCCTCACCTCGCCGTTCCTCGCCGTGATCTTGCTGATCACCGCCGGCCTGTTCATGGTGTCGGTGCTCTTGGCGACCCGCCGGGCCCGCACCACCGTCGCTGTCGGCATCACGGTGGTCACTTGGTCGCTCACCCTTCAATATCTCCTGGGTAGAGCCGAAGAGGGTTTCGTTAATTCGTTCGCGGGGTCACTTTTCGAAAATGCTGCCGCTGCCTTCTACAACCAACTTCTGACGTACTTACTTCTCGCCGTTCAAGGGTTGCTCCTACTCGGCGCGGTTGTCATCGTGCTGGGTTGGTTCTGTGGCTCGACGGGCTTGGCGTCCACGGTGCGGGGCTCTATCGACAAAGGGCTCGTAGAGATCGGTCAACGACTCCCGGCCGCCCTTGCGGCGATCGGCCGGCCGATGCGTGAGTACGCACCGTTTGTGCGGTGGGGTCTGCTAGTGATCTGGCTGGTCACCGTCTTCGCCTTCGGGTCGGTCACGCTCGAGAGGACCCTCGGTTGGACCGCCCTGCTCCTGGGTGTATTGACCATCGCGCAGATCCTGATGCACGCCCCGGACGATTCCGCTCCCGAGCACAGGCCCAGCGACGCACTGCCGTCGAGCACAACGTAGGTCATCCGCTCTCTCGGGCCGCCCACCACGCCCGCAACGCCTCAACCGCCTGCTCCTCATCCAGCGGGCCCCGGTCCAGGCGAAGCCCCAGAAGGAAGTTGTAGGCCTCGCCGACCAAGGGTCCGGGAGGAATGCCCAGTACTTCCATGATCTTGGCGCCATCGAGGTCTGGTCTCATGGCTGCGAGTTCTTCTTCTTCCGACAAGCGTTCGATGCGTTGTTCTAGATCGTTGTAGGCGCTCTGCAGAGCCTGCGCTCGCTTGCGATTGCGCGTCGTGCTGTCGGCACGTGTCAGTTTGTGCAATCGAACCAGTTGATCACCGGCATCACGGACATACCGTCGCACCGCAGAATCCGTCCATTCGCCTGTTCCGTACCCGTGAAAGCGCAGATGCAGCTCCACGAGCTTGGCGACGTCATCGGTGAGGTCGTTGGGGAACCTCAACTCCCGCATACGTTTCTTGGTCATCCGCGCACCCACTACCTCGTGGTGGTGGAAGCTGACTCGTCCTCCGTCTTCGAACTTGCGTGTCTTGGGTTTACCGATGTCGTGCAGCAGTGCCGCGAGGCGCAACGTCAGATCGGGTTCACACGTTGGTTCGTGGACAGATTCGAGGGTGATCGCCTGCTCAAGAACCGTCAACGTGTGCTCGTAGACGTCTTTATGGTGATGGTGTTCGTCCGCTTCGAGGCGCAGTAAAGGAAGTTCCGGAAGGACGATGTCGGCGATGCCAGTGTCCACGAGAAGTGTCAACCCGACTCGAGGGTGGTCGCTCATAACGATTTTCGAGAACTCCTCGCGGACGCGCTCGGCTGAAACGATCGATATCCGCTCGGCCTGTGCTGACATCGCATCGACGACGTCCGCATCAACGGTTGCATCCAGCTGCGATGCGAACCGCGCTGCACGCATCATCCGTAGGGGATCGTCGTCGAACGATGATTGCGCCGTGCCCGGGGTTCGAATGCGCCTCGCCGCTAGGTCCACGATCCCGTCGAACAGGTCGACGAATTCCATGGATGGCAACGTCACCGCCATCGCGTTCATCGTGAAGTCGCGGCGGGCGAGGTCGTCGGCGAGGTTGTTGCCGAACGCAACCTCGGGTTTGCGTGATTCAGCGTCGTAAGACTCGGACCGGTACGTGGTGATCTCCACCTCGCGGCCATCGATGCGCGCACCCACTGTTCCGAATCGGATGCCTACGTCCCAGACGGCCTCCGCCCAACCCTCCAACAAGTCCACGATCTGCTCGGGCTGCGCATTAGTGGTGAAGTCAAGGTCTGTCTCAAAGCTCAACCGCCCCACCAGTGCATCGCGCACCGGGCCCCCGACAAGCGCGATCTCCCATCCGGCATCCGCGAAGCGACCTCCGACCCGTCGCAGTGGCTTCTCGATAGGGGCCAGCGACGCCACCGCCTGTTCACGGAGCACCTGCAGCGGCCCACCGGCGGCTGACGAACGAGGGGTATCTCCGGACACGACGCATAAGGCTAGCCCCGTCCGCGGTTTATCCTCGCCTTATGCCCCTACCGATCGTCGAGGAGACCTCCGCGGGAGGGCTGGTTCTCGATGGTGATCATCGGGCCGCCCTCATCGGGCGTCGAAACGCTCGCGGTGTCGTCTTGTGGTCCCTGCCAAAGGGTCATATCGAGGAGGGGGAGTCCGCCGAACGTGCGGCCATCCGCGAGGTCGGCGAAGAGACGGGCATCGTGGGCCGGGTGATTGCACCCTTGGGCGTCATCGACTTCACCTTCACAGCATCCGAGTACCGGATCCACAAGACCGTTCACCACTTCCTGATGTTCGCCGAGGGTGGCGAACTCACCGACGACGATGCCGAGATCGACGAGGTTGCCTGGGTCCCTTTCACTGAACTCGATGATCGCCTTTCCTACGCTGACGAGCGAGAACTTCTCTCCCGCGTGCCCAAACTGCTCGCCAGCGCGAGTTAGGTGACGCACATGTCGCCGCGATCAACGCGACCTCGAGGGATACACGTCGCCCTTGTGGCGGTGATTGCCGTGAACTCATTACTCGGGGGAGTCGCTGTCACGGCCACGACTTTCGCGCCACCCGCTCGGGCCGATGCCGCACGGCCCGTGACCGTCGTCATCGATCGGTTGACTCCTGTAGTTCCGAGGCCTGACGACCGCCTCCGCGTCGAGGGTCGAGTGGTGAACACGACAACCAAGGCGATGGACGACGTGGTGATTCGGCTTCGTTTGTCGTCCGAGCCGGTGACGCGTCGATCGCAGATCACCCGGGTTCGCCAGTCACCACTCGACACGGTGAATCAAGAACCGACGCCGGAGCAACTCGAGGATCGCACTGCGCCCGACTCCTGGCCAGAACCGGCGGATGCCGTCGTGGACGAGACACAGGTCGATATCGGCGAGACCATTCCCCCACGAGGTCAGGTGGACTTCGCTATCCGGATTCCCCTCAAGGACTTACCGCTCGCGGACTCAGGTGTGTATGTGCTCGCCGTCGAAGTCCTCGGGTCACGCCGCGGTGCCACCGGTGAGGCTGCGGACGAGCGTCAAGGCATCTTGCGAACGTTTCTTCCGTGGTTCCCCGAGCCGGTGACTCCCCTTCAGATGGTGTGGCTATGGCCATTGGCTGACTGGCCCGCACAAAACGCCGACGGTGTTTTCCTCGACGGCCAAACCCCGAACGCCATCGCACCCGGCGGCCGGCTGACGTCGTTGGTGGAAACCGGGGCGCGTCAACCTCGGTCGGTTAACTGGATCGCCGACCCCGCTCTCCTGCAGTCCGTGCAAGGCATGTCCGACGGCTACCAGATTCTTCGCGGCGGACAGGTAGTCGTCGGTGATCGAAGCGACGAAGCGACCGCGTGGCTTTCCTCGCTCACCGACGCACTAGATGACGCCCGTCCACCGGCCACGACATCGCCGGTGCTGCGTGTGCTGCCGTACGCAGACGTCGACGCCTCCGCCGTCAACCGTGCCGGCATGCCCACCGACGTCGTGCGGGCCGTCACTTCCTCCGCACCCCTGTCGTCCGCGGTCCTCGATCAGCAGGTGATCGGTGGCACGTATTGGGCGCCCTTTGGACGAATCGACCCCGAAACCGCCGACCTTGTCGCCTCCGCCGGCGTGCGCACCATCATCTTGTCCGGCAGGGCGATTCCCGCCCGGGACGCCTACGCCGGCGCCAACACTGGCCGCGCAGTGCTCAGCACCTCCGTGGGGGCTGTGCAAGCCGTGCTTCGCGAGCCCCGCATGTCGGCTCTTCTCACCGAGCCCCAACGAAATCGATCCGACGCCATCGAGATTCGCCAGGCGTTCCTCGCCGAATCCGGGGTGCTCGCCGGCACTATCCCCGAGGACGCGGCTTCACGGGCCGTCGTCGTCGGGCCGGACGATATTCGCTGGGATCCCTCGGGAACCGTGGTTAACGCACTGCTCAGGGCGACCGTGACTGCGCCATGGATGACGCCGTTGACGCTCACGGGTCTCCTGGACGAGCCGGTCAACCCCCTGCGCCGTGATCGCCGGGACTACGGCAGGCAGGCACAGGCAGCCGAGTTACCCGACGCGTACATGCAGGACGTTCGTCGCACGAGTGACGAGCTCGCTGCCTTCACGAGCGTGCTTGATAACCCCATCGGTATTTCCGACACCTACGCTGCCGCGTTGTTGCGTGCCGAGTCAGCTGCATGGCGCTCGGAACCCACCGCCGGAGCAGCTCTGCTGAACAACATCTCAACCCAACTCAGCGAGCAAGTGGCGCAAATCGGTGTCCTATCGGAAGGGACCGTGACGTTCTCTGGCGACAGTGGTCGCGTGCCGATCACCATCGAGAACTCACTCGACCGCACCGTCACCGTCGGAGTGCAATTGCGGGCATCGCCAGCGATCCGGCTCGAATCCGAACCGCTGCAGAGAATTCAAGTGGAATCGGGCAAGAAGGTGAGCGTCGACATCGAGGCGCGGGTTGTCGGCGGCAACACACTCCCGGTTCGCGTGCAACTACTCACCCCCGATGGCACCGCTTTCGGGGAGGGTGCGCGGATCGACGTCGTAAGCACGGCCTACGCCCGAGCAGCCGCATGGGTCGTCATCGTCGCGTTCATCGCGATCGTGATCTTCGTCGTGATCGGAGTGGCACGTCGGATCCGGCTCGCTAGCGTGAGCGCGTCATCGAGTTCTCGCGACTCTGATGATCCGAGCGATCCGGATAACTCGAACAATACGGTCGACCCGAACGAATCAACCATCAACATGAGCGACCAATCCACACCGCCCACGGGTGAGCGATGAGTAGAACAAGGGCGCTGCTCGGACCGAGCACCGTGATGGCCACCGGGACGGTGGTCTCGCGAATCACGGGCATTGCGCGAGACATTGCCCTCGCCGCCGCTCTTGGCTTCTACCTCGTCTCCGACGCGTACTCGCTCGGCAACTCCCTGCCGACCATCATCTACATCCTGGTGGTCGGCGGCGCCCTGAATGCCGTGTTCATTCCGCAGTTGGTTCGACGTATGGAGAAAGACGACGACGGAGGTAACGCCTACGCCGACCGTCTCATCACACTGACCGGGTCGGTCCTGCTTGCCCTGTCGATTCTTGCCGTCGTCGCTGCTCCCTGGATCGTTAATCTCTACACGCCCGCGGATTATCCGCAGAGCCAGTACGACCTCGCCGTCGCCTTTGCGCGTCTATGTTTGCCGCAGATCTTCTTTTACGGGGCCTACACGATGTTGAGTCAGGTCCTCAACGCTCGCGGCACCTTCGGGGCGCCGATGTTCGCACCGATAGCGAACAATATTGTCGCCATCACCACCTTCGTGTTGTTCATCATCGTCGCGGGCACATCGGCGGCTGCAGATGGAGCATTGACCACCGGTCAAGTGTTGCTTCTGGGGATCGGCACGACGGCCGGTGTCGTTGTGCAGGCAACGATTCTGGTCCCTATCCTTCGTCGGGCGGGTTATCGGTGGCGGCCGCGCTTCGACTGGAAGGGCCAAGGGCTCGGCAAGGCTGCCAAACTGGCGGGCTGGACGGTCGGTTTGGTTCTCGTCAATCAGATCACCTACATCGTCATCACCCGCCTTGCGGCGCAAGCGAACGTCGATGCTGCAGCCTCTGGCGCCACCGCAGCCGGCATTACGACCTACCAGAAGGCGCACCTAGTATTTATGCTCCCGCACAGCGTCATCACGATCTCGATCGTGACCGCGTTGCTACCTGCCTTGAGTCGATTAGCCCACGAAGGCAAACTCAAGGAAGTCGGGGAAGACGTCGCGGGTGCCATGCGCCTGGTCGCCGCGTTGGTTGTTCCGATTACAGCCATGCTGTTCGTTCTCGGCTCTGATGTCTCCGTCCTCTTGTTCGGCTACGGAGCAGCCACCACCAACCAAGCGGCGGTCATGGGTGACGTTGTCTCGATATTCATGATCGGGCTTTTGCCGTTCACGTTGTTCTACGTGCTTCTACGCGGCTTCTACGCCATGGAAGACACCAGAACACCGTTCGTGGTCACCGTCATCTTCTCCGTCATCATGTTGGCCCTCGTCCTGTGGCTCTTCACTTTCCTGACGGACCTCGGCGTCACGTCCGCCGGCGGTCCGCAAATCGCGGGCATCGCACTCGGATACGCCCTGGCCTACTGGTGCGGCTTCGTCGTGCTGTGGTGGTGGCTGGCGCGCCGCCTCGGATCGCTGCAATCCGGTGCGACGGCCTGGGTTTTGCTTCGCCTGCTCATCGCGGGAGGTATCGCGGTTTTGGTGGCTGGCCTGACCCGCACCGCCACCCTAGATCTGCTCATCAGTGCCGGTCTGAACACACAACTGACGTCGCTTGTGCTCATCATGGCCGCGGTTATCGTCGGGGTGCCCACCTTCTTCTTGGCTGCGTGGCTTCTGCGCGTCCGCGAGGTATCTGCCGCCGTCGCCATGGTGAAAACACGTGTGGTGCGCCGATGAACGAAACGAAGAACGCAGGCGATGCTGGCGGCCGGGATCGCATCGACCGTTACGTCCTCCACGAGCGCGTCAGCCTGCATTCCCCCACCGAGAAGTTCGACGGCTATCGACAATTCCCGACCGAGTTGTGGCGCGGTCACGATGATGTTCTCGACCGTGCCGTGTCTATCCGGTTGATCCGAAAGGACGACTCTCGACTGAACCGGGTTCTGGGTGCCGCGCGCGCCGCGGCCCTAGTCGACGATCGCCGTTTGTTAAGGATCCTCGATGTCATGGATGTTCCCGGCGGCGACGGGGACCCTGCCCGCACCGCCATCGTGAGTGAATGGGCTCACGGCCAGCACCTCGCGGACAGGCTCTCTAATGGTGGTCTCTTCGATCCCACGGTGGCCGTGCAGACCATCGCCGAAGTTGCCCGCACCCTCGCCAACTGCGCTCGACACGACATCGGTCACGGGCGACTTCGACCCACCGCACTGCTGTGGACAGAGGCCGGCGAGATTCGGCTTCGCGGGTTAGCGGTGGATGCTGCTCTCTTCGGTCCGATTGATCCAGCCGCCCCCGACGCCGACGTCGACGGTCTTGGTTGTCTTGTGTACGCGATGACCACGGGTCGTTGGCCAGCCCTCAGTATCGACTCCTCCCAGGTGCACATTCCGCTCGCTCCCGCTGCTGGTCGCACAGTCCCGATGCCGTCCCGGGTGCGGGCCGGCATGCCGTCTGAGATTGATGATCTCGTCACCCGATCTGTCCGTCAGGTGGCACGCCCTCGCGGCTCGATGCCGATCACCTCGGTCAACGCCTTCACGTCTCTCGCCGGCTCCGCCGAGGACTACCTGTCACCAGTCCCCGGGGCTTCCTCGTCGAGCGTTAGTGATCGTCTGCGCACGGCCGCCACCGCTGCCACGACCGCCATCACCACAACCTCTACTCCGTCCACCGAGCAAAATTCCGATCTTCCGCGACGGCGCGTCGGATTTCTGCGCTTCACGGGCCGCTTGATCGCGGTTGGTTTCGGCGTCGCCTTAACGGCCGGCATCGCATGGTTCGGGTGGCAGCAGGTTGTCGGGGAGCCGGTGGTGGAGGAACAAGACGTCGTTGCTGGTGAATCCATTCTGGAGACCGGTGCTGTTCCTTTTGAGGAGGAGTTCGATTCCGGACTCACCGCGGTACTCCCCGTCGAGGATGTCCGCTCGTACGACCCGCTCGGTGACGACAACGACGACGGACAACCCGACGGCGTCGACGGTAAGGAACGCAACAAGCGCGCCGAGTTGGCGGCTGACGCGGATGGGACAACAGCATGGTTGACACGCAAGTACGAATCTCCCACCGTCGGGGACAAGGGTGGCGTTGGCTTAATCGTTGATCTCGGGAACCCCAAACAGTTATCGACGATCGATCTGGACCTCGTCGGATTCGGAACCGACGTCGATATTCGTGTGGCGGATCAGATCCTGGATGACCCGGATCTGTGGACCGACTTTGCGTCAGTCAACGATGCCGGTCCTGAGATCACCCTGCGCTCACCGCGATCCGTGACCGGTCAATACGTGCTCATCTGGTTCACCGGTCTCCCGGTGATCCCCGAATCAACGACCGGCGAATCCCCTCGCTATCAGGGGGGGATCCGTCAGGTGTCCATCACCGGTCTCGACCCGCAGGAGATCATCGACGGTCAGTAGGCTCGAAGTCGTGTCGAATGAGTCTGTGCCGCCGGTGACGGCAGCGACGGCACCGTTGGAGAACCCACCCACCGACAAAGAGCTGCTGCACGCCCACATCGAGGGGGACTCGACCGCCTTCGGAACCCTGATCGCGCGCCATCGCGATCGACTCTGGGCGGTGGCTCTCCGCACGACCGGCGACCCCGACGAAGCCGCCGACGCGCTGCAAGACGCCCTGGTGTCCGCCTTCCGCCGCGCCAGCCAATTCCGCGGCGAGTCGGCCGTCACC
>MDTB01116778.1_pt1 | contig 13228 bp, 14 predicted proteins | sample 811161 | NCBI WGS metagenome assembly MDTB01 (sample SAMN05326650, study PRJNA326480) | marine metagenome | isolation source: seawater | place: Mediterranean Sea | collected 2009 | reverse complement strand
TTTTCACTCATTATTTTTCTTTCTTCTTATCTTTTTTTTTAAACATTGATAGCATCCTATGGGATACTACAAAACCACCAAAAATGTTAACCGATGCTAGAATAATAGCAAGAAATCCCATTACAGATGAGAAGTTTAAATCTTCTGGACCAGCCGCAATCAATGCTCCGACAATAATGACGCTAGATATTGCATTAGTAACGGCCATAAGTGGCGAATGAAGAGCTGACGTTACCCCCCAAATCACATAATAGCCAATAATACATGCTAAAATAAAAATCATTAATAAGTTTATAATTGGATCGATGGTTTCCATAATTATTTTTTAAATTCCTTTAAGTAAAGATTGTTAATTATGCATGTTTCTTTTACAACTTCATCTTCCCATTTGAAGCTTGAAAATTTACCTGCATCACAAGAGTTTATCAAAAAATTAAGAACATTCTTTGAAAAAAGTCTAGATGAATCCTGCGAAACCGAAGATGGAAGATTAACAGGACCAATTATTTTTTTTGATTTGTACTCGACTGTTTCTCCATGCTTTGTTAATTCACAATTTCCACCAAATTCTGAAGCTAAATCTATAATAATACTTCCAACTTTCATATTATCGACCATTTTTTTGGAAATAATTTTAGGTGATGGTTTACCTGGTATTAATGCTGTTGTAATTACTATGTCCATTTTCATTAGATTTTCCTCTAATAGAACTGCCTGTTTTTTTTTATAGGATTTTGACATCTCTTTTGCATAACCTCCGGCTGTTTCTCCAGAATCTTCACCTTTAACCTCGATAAATTTTGCTCCTAAACTTTCCACCTGCTCTTTAGTTGATGATCTAACATCAAAAGATGATACAACTGCGCCCAATCTTTTTGCAGTAGCAATTGCTTGCAAACCTGCTACACCTGCTCCAATTATTAAAACTTTTGCCGGAGCTACTGTTCCAGCAGATGTCATCATTAAGGGAAAAGCTTTATTGAAAATACTAGCTGCATCAACTACTGCCTTATATCCAGAAAGGTTACTTTGTGAAGATAAAATGTCCATACTTTGAGCTCTTGAGATTCTTGGCATCTTTTCTAGAGCAAAAACATTTACATTTAATTTTTTAAGGGAGTTAAATTCAACTTTGAATTTTTGTTCATAAAGCAAAGTTAATATATTACAATTCTTTAAGTAACTAAATTCATTTATTTTTTTAGTTTTTAACGGTCTTTGAACCTTTACAACAACATTAGCCTTAGAATATAAATCACTCAGTTTTGAAGAAATTTGTGCTCCACTTTTCTTATAATCTGCGTCGCTATACGATGAAGCAGACCCAGCACCTGATTGAACAAATACTTTGAATCCCATTTTGATAAGAGCTGGAACACAATCTGGTGTGACACCTACTCTACTCTCATTTTCTTGAATTTCTAGTGGTATGACTAATTTCATAGCGGTTAATCTAACTTAGTTTTTCTAAATCATCCATTAAATTTTTAATTAAATTCATACCCAATTGCCAAAAATCTCTATTTTTTGAATCTAGGCCAAAATTTTTTAAATGTCTCTGATAATGAACAGAACCCCCAGATTGCAATAATGCAAAGTATTTGTTGTTAAACCCTTTATTATTTTTTTCATACTGGGAATACAAAGAATTAACTAAACAATCACCAAATGCATATGCGTAAACGTAAAACGGTGAATGAATAAAATGAGGAATATAAGCCCAAAAATATTTATAATTTTCAGTTAAAATAACATTATTGCCAAGTGATTCTTTTTGTGTTCTCAACCAAATATCAGATATCTGATCCTCAGACAATTCAGAAGAAGATCTTCTTTTGTGTAATTCTCTCTCAAATTTAAAAAATGCAATTTGACGGAAAACAGTATTAAGCATATCTTCAATTTTTGATCTTAATAAGAACTTTTTTTCCTCATTATTTTTTGCACTTCTTAACAATGATCTAAAAGTCAACATTTCACCAAAAACACTTGCTGTTTCAGCTAAAGTTAAAGGGGTATCTGCTAATAGCAATCCATTTTTATTTGCCAAGTATTGATGTATACCATGTCCTAACTCATGAGCTAGAGTCATGACATCTCTAATTTTTCCCTGAAAATTTAATAAAATCTTAGGGTTACAACTTGGAACAGTTGGATGAGAAAAAGCACCAGATGTTTTTCCATTGGAAATTTTTGCATCAATCCATGAATTATTAAAAAACATTTTGACAATTTTACCGAAGCGTTCATCAAAATCAGTATAAGACTTTGTCACAATATCTTTTGCCTTATTCCAAGAGATTCTTTTTTCTTTGTGTCCGGGATAAGGAGCATTCCTATTCCAATAATTTAATTTTTTTCCACTGAAAAAATTAGCTTTATACTTATAATATCTATGGCAAATTGGAACATAATTTTCAGTAACTGTGTCTACCAAAGAATCAACATCTGATTTATCAATTTGATTGCTTAAATGTCTTGATGATTCAGGATATTTAAATCCTCTAAGTTTTTTATCAATATCTAGGTCCTTTGAAATCATATTAATAACGAATGAAAAATAGAAAATATTTTCTTTAAGTGTCTTACCAAAAACATCTGCAGCTTCTTTCCTATCGTTTTCCTTTGCCGAACTCATAAAATCAAGGATTTCAGTTTCAGAGAGATTTCTTTTCTTGAATTTAAACCTTAGTCTTGTAATTGTTTGATCGAAAAATCTTACCCACGCAGATGAACTTGTTAGTGATTTATCAACAAGTAACTTTTCTGTAGCCTCCGATTGTTGATATTTTTTGAATTTTCTATGATTGACAACCCAATTTTTAAATTTTGTTTTTTTAAAAATTGAGAAACTTTTATCTTCAAGTTCATTTAATTCCAATCCATAAAAGATTATTTCATTTTGGATATCTAATACAGTTTCTTCAATATATTGATAAAATTTGGTTTTTTCTTTATTTGTTTGATCTGTACAATGAGTGAGGAATGCGAAACTTCTTATTTTTTGACCAAGCTCTTCAATATATTCAAATTCTTCAAGAGACTTTAAAAGATTCTTCTTTCCAAAACTTTGAAGTTTTCCTCTATATTTTTTTGAAAAGCTATTAATTTCTTTTTTAAGCTTAAGAATATCATTATTGATATTTTCATCTTTAAAAGACTGATAAAATTCATTAAGATTCCATTGAGGTAAAAGCATATTCGAAATTATCAAAGTTTATAATTAGATGTACCAAAAAAAAAAAATTTCAAGTGTTTTAAAAAAAGCCGACAACTTAGTCAATATATTTAAATATTATTTAAAAAAAAACCCTAATAAAAAGATTTTTTTTAAAAAACAAGATAACAAATGGATTTCTCAGAGTTATTTTGAATCATATGAGAATATTAAAAAGATAAAAAACTTCTTAAGAAAAAATAACGTTATTAAAGGAGACCGAGTATTTCTGCTATCAAGCAACAGAATTGAATGGGTAGAGTTTGATATTGCAATTATGGACGTTGGAGGAATAACTGTACCAAGTTTTGTAACAAATAATCAAAATGATAATTCGTTTATAATCAGAAACTCTTCTCCAAAAATTATAATTTTAGAAAATGATGAAGTTTTTAAAAATAATAAAAAAGTTCTTAATAATTATCTCTGTCCAATAATTTCAATTGAAAAATCAAATTATTTAAACTCTTATGAAGACATTATGAATGATTACAGTAGATTAGACAAAAAAAATAATTATAAATCAACAGATATATCATCCATAATTTATACCTCAGGCACTACTGGCAACCCTAAAGGCGTAATTCTATCCCATAAATCAATTCTTCACAATTTAGAAGGAGCTCTTGAAATAATGGATGGTTTTAAGATTAAAAATGAAAAGTTTTTTTCTTTCTTACCCCTTTCCCATTCTTATGAAAGAATGGCAGGTCTTTATTTTCCAATTCTTATAAATGCAGAAATTTATTTTTGTTCATCTATGGAAAAACTTTTAAGTGAAATAAAAGAAGTTCAACCAACAATTTTTTCAGCTGTACCAAGATTATATGAAAATATTTTCAAGAAAATAAAATCACAAATTGTAAATTCTAATTTTATAATTTCTTTTTGTTTAAGAAAAGTTTTTGAGTATTTAGAAAAAAAAAGAAATCGCAATAATCTTCTTAATATTTCTGTTGCTAAAATATTTATTTTTTTTTTAAAAAAAAAAATACTTTTGATTTTTGGAGGTAAAGTTAAAGTTCTTATTTCTGGTGGTGCAGCATTAAATCCAGAGATAGGTTTTTTTTTTAACAAAGTAGGTTTAATCTTACTTCAAGGTTATGGTCAAACAGAAGCCTCTCCTTTAATAAGTTGTAACAATAAAATATCTAATAATCCTTCTACAGTTGGAATTCCTGTAAAAGGTGTAAAAGTAAAAATTTCAAATACAGGAGAAATTTTGGTTAAAGGTAATAATGTAATGAATGGATATTGGAAAAACAAAAAATTATCAAATAAAACAATAGTTAAAGGTTGGCTTCACACAGGTGACTTGGGAAAAATTGATAAAAAAGGTAGATTATTAATTACTGGAAGAAAAAAAGATTTAATTGTAACATCAGGTGGAGACAATATTTCTGCAATTAGAATTGAAAATATTTTCTTAAGTTTCAATGAGGTTTCACAAATTTTAATTTTTGGTGATAATAGACCTTACTTAGTTGCACTTGTTAAAATTAACGATGGGTATAATGAGAAAGATTTAAAAATAATTGTAAATAAAGTTAACAAAAAGCTAAACTTAATTGAAAGGGTTAGAAAGTATATAATTCTTAAAAATGAGCTTAATTACACAAACGGCTTTATGACTCAAACAATGAAGGTAAAAAGAAAAAGTGTCTTTAGTTTTTACAAAAAAAAAATTGATAGCCTTTATGGAACTTCATAATATTTCTTAAACCATTCTACAAATTTTGGCACACCCTCATTTATTCCAACTTTTGGTTGAAAATTAAGGTCTTTTTTACTTTCCGCGATATCGGCAAAGGTTGATGGAACGTCACCAGGCTGAATTGGTAGTAATTTTTTTTTTGCATCAATCTTCAATGAACTCTCAATCAATTCAATAAACTTGTTTAATTTTTCAGGCTTGTTGTTTCCTAAATTATAAATTTTGTGAGTAATTTTTTTATTTGATAAAATGGCACCATAGATTCCCTCAACTATATCATCTATGTATGTAAAATCTCTTTTCATTTTTCCAAAGTTAAATATTTTAATAGGTTTTTTATTAATAATATTCTTTGTGAAGATAAAGGTAGCCATATCAGGTCTGCCCCAAGGTCCATAAACTGTAAAAAATCTCAACCCGATACATTTAATTTTATATAAATGAGAATAACATTCAGCAACTAATTCAGTTGATTTTTTTGATGCAGCATATAAAGAAATTGGATGATCAACTCTATGTTTTACAGAAAATGGTTTTTTTTTATTTCCTCCATAAACTGATGAAGAGCTAGCGTATATGAATTTTTTGATACCTCGTTCTTTTACTAATTCAAGCATATTAACTTGCCCTAAAATATTTGAATTTACATAACTATAAGGGTCCTTTAGCGAGTGTCTTACACCTGCTTGAGCCGCAAGATTAATAACAATGTCAATTTTTTTATTTTTAAAAAATTTGATCAAACTTTTATCTTCAATTTTCTTTTTTAAAAACGAAAAATTTTTTTTCTTTTTTAAAATTTTAAGTCTATTTTTTTTTAACTCCACATCGTAATAAGAATTTAAATCATCAACACCAAAAATTTTATGTTTTTTTTTTAAAAGATAATCACTTAAATGAAAACCGATAAAGCCTGCTACACCAGTTATTATAAAATTCATTTATTTAATTGGTTTTTGGAATTTTTTTTTCCACTCAGAATAATCCATACCATAAATATCAGATCTTGTTGTTTCGTAATCTAAATTAATACTTCTTTTTTCAGCCTCTTCTACCATCCACTTTGAAAGACAGTTTCTACAAAATCCTGCAAGATTCATTAAATCAATATTTTGTAAGTCTGTATTTTTTTGTAGATGGTCCACAAGTCTTCTGAATGTTGCTGCTTGAAGCAATTCTTTTGTTTTATTATCCATTATAATAATTTTTTAAAAATTTTTTCAAAAATATTTAAATACTTAATAAATCCTTTTTCTTCACAAATCAAATCGTTTCTTAATTCTATTGAAATATTGTCTATTGTTCCTTCTTCAGAATGCCTATCAAGTGTATAATTATAAAAAAACCCTGAATATGGATAGTTTCTTCCAAAGTGAACATTCATCAGAATTAATTCTCTTTGTATTTTTAGTAATAAATTCATATTTTTATTCCATAATAATCCTATTTCTAAAGATCTATTTTCAGTATCATATATTTTTGTGAATGAATGTATTGCAATTAAAAAAATTTTCTCATACTGCCTACTCTTTTTTTCAACATATTTTTTTAAGTTATAATGATATTTTTCGTGAAACTTAATAATTCTTTTTTTTTCTTCTCTATAACTTATTTTTATATTACCTGGGATTTCAATTCCACATGACTTTTTAACTATTAGCTGATCTGAGTCTAAACTTCTATTAGGATCAATGAGTAATCTTGAAAAGTTTGAGTAAAAACAACTTTGACCTAAAATTTTTGCCAAAGAGACACAAAACTCTTTGGCTCCTATATCAATTGAGATATGCGATTTTAATATTTTTTTTTTTAAACCAAGATTGTAATAAATATTTGGTATTTTATTTGATGCATGATCGCAAATAAAAATAATATGGTTTTTTTTTTTTAATGGTAATGTAAATTCTTTTTTTGTGAAAATATTATTCATTTATTAAATGATAACAATTTGTAATTAACTTCTCTATAATAACTCTAAATTCTAGATTATGCTCAGAAAAAGAAATACAAAGATAATAGCTACTTTAGGGCCTAGTTCTTCATCTCCAATTAAGATTCATTCATTATTTCAAGCTGGAGCTGATATTTTCAGATTAAATTTTAGTCATGGAACACATGAAGATCATAGAAAAAGAGTGTTTCACATAAGACAATATGAAAAAAGGCTTGGAAGGCCAATAGCAATACTTGGAGATTTACAAGGGCCAAAAATAAGAATTGGTACATTTAAAAAAAATAGTACAGTTCTCAAAAATAATCAAAAGTTTACTTTAGATCTTAATCCAAATGCTGGCGATGAAAAGAGAGTATTTCTTCCACATAAAGAAATTTTTGAATCGGTGAAAATTAATACGAGAATATTAATTGATGATGGAAAAATTATTTTAAATATTACTAAAGTTGGTTCTGATAAAATTGAAACAGAAGTGATTAATGGTGGAAAAATATCAAATATGAAAGGCGTAAACATTCCTGAAACGTTTATTAAGATGTCATCCCTTACAAAAAAAGATATAAAGGATCTTCAATTTTGTCTTGACCTTAGTTTAGATTACATAGCGTTATCTTTTGTACAGAAAGCAAAAGATCTAATTGATTTAAAAAAGTATATAGGAAATCATACAGGAATCATGGCAAAATTTGAAAAGCCAATGGCAATAAAAAAAATGGATGAAATTTTACAACATTGCGACGCTGCAATGGTTGCTAGAGGTGACTTAGGAGTTGAAATGCCGCCTGAAGAAGTTCCTATTATTCAAAAAAGAATTGTGAGTGCTTGTCGTGACTTTGGAAAACCTGTAGTGGTTGCTACACAAATGCTTGATTCCATGGTTAATTCACCTTCCCCCACAAGAGCCGAGGCATCAGATGTTGCTACTGCTGTATTTGACTCTGCTGATTGTCTGATGTTATCAGCAGAAACAGCGTCTGGCAAATTCCCAGTAGAATCAGTGCAGATTATGAATAGAATTATTCGAGGGGTAGAAAACGATATTTCTTACAGACAAATTTTAGAAAGTAAAAAAATTAAATTAGAAGAAACAACTTCCGATGCAATTAGCTCTGCTGCATCTCAGGTTGTAAAAACTGTTCTTGCAAAGGCAATATTTACTTACACAAGATCCGGTGCAACAGCAAAAAGAGCTGCACGTGAAAGACCAACAGTTCCTATTTTTGGATTATCCCCAGAGAGATTAACTGCAAGACAACTAGCTTTAATATGGGGGGTTCACACAATTCACGCACTTGAACCAAAAAGTTTTTCAGGAATGATAGATAATGCTTGCGAACTTGCAAAGAAAGAGGGTATTGTTAAAAAAGGAGATTACGTAATTATAACAGCCGGGGCTCCAATTGGTGTTTCTGGTTCAACTAACAATTTGAGAATTGCAAAAATTAGTTAACCTTGTCTTGCTTTAAATCTAGAATCAGTTTTGTTTATAACGTAAAGTCTTCCTTTTCTTTTAACAACTCTACAATCTCTGTGTCTTTGTTTAGCAGACTTAATTGATCTCAATACTTTCATAATTGTGTAAAATAAATAATTCTTAAAATTTGTCAATTAAAGAAAATATATTAGAATTGCCAAGGTGTTTAAAAAACTTACAAATTTGATTGGATATGTGATTGAAAAACTAGGATCTTTGTCTTCTTTTTTCATTATCATATTAATAATCTTGGTTTCAGCTTCAGTGATATTAAGATATGTTTTTTCAATTGGTTTTATTTGGCTACAAGATTTATACATATGGGCTCATGCTTTCTTCATTTTATTAGGTATAGCCTACACATTAAAATCTGATCAACACGTAAGAATTGACTTGATTTACAGAGAATTACCAGAAAATAAAAAAAAAAAAATAAATTTCTTTGGTTCAGTTTTTTTTGGATTACCTTTCTGTTTCATCCTCATAACTGTGGGTTTTGAGTATTTTTATAGATCCTTTAATTTAAATGAAGGTTCCAAAGAAAGTGGTGGTTTGGAAAATATATTCATACTTAAATTTTTTATTTTTTTTTTGGGTTTTTTATTATTTCTTGAATTAACAAGACAAATAATAAAATTCATTATTAAAAATGATTAATCTTATTACTCATGAATTTTTTTCATTTTTACTTTTTTTTCTATTAGCTCTTTTTCTAATTGCTGGGTATCCAGTTGCCCTTACATTATCAGGTGTTGCAATAATAACAGCAACATTAGGTTATTTGTTTGATTTATTTCCTGTTGTTTTACTAAATGTCTTGCCAAACAGAATTTTTGGAATAGTTACGAATGAAACTTTAATTGCTGTCCCTCTATTTATCTTTATGGGTGTTATGTTGGAAAAATCAGGTGTGGCTAATACTTTATTAGTTAATATGACAAGATTATGGGGAAAACTTAGAGGTGGACTAGTTTTTTCAATATTATTTGTTGGGGTTCTTATGGCTGCATCAACTGGAATAGTTGGTGCAACTGTTGTTACTATGGGAATTTTAAGTTTACCACTGATGTTAAAATGGAATTACAACAAAAAAATATCTGCTGGTGTAATTTGTGCTAGTGGATCTTTGGGTCAGATAATTCCTCCATCAATAGTGCTTGTTTTATTAGCTGATATATTCCAAGGTGCAAATGAAGAAGCGTCTATGATTTCAGGTAATCTAGCACCTAACCCTGTAAGTAGTGTTGATCTTTTTGCTGGGGCAATATTTCCTAGTCTAATATTAGTTTTTTTGTACGTTGTATGGATATTTATTTGTTCTTTTGTAAATCCAAATAATTTCCCAGTTCAAAAAGTAGATAAAGAAAGAATTAGTCTTAAAGAAATTTTAAGTGTAGTTTTCCCACCAATTTTTCTCATTTCACTTGTTTTAGGTTCTATTCTTTTTGGGATTGCAACACCAACTGAATCAGCATCTCTTGGTGCATTAGGTTCATTTTTAATTGCTTTAATGAAAAATAAAATTAATTTTTCAATAATTAGATCAGTGTGTTTGGAAACCATGAAAATTAATTCGATGGTTTTCTTTATATTATTTGGTGCATCTTTATTTTCACTTGTATTTAGGGGTTTTGGTGGTGACATAATTGTTGAAAATTTTCTAACAGATATCCCAGGCGCAAAAATTAATTCTCTAATCATTGTGATGATCACTATTTTTATATTAGGGTTTTTTTTAGATTTTTTTCAAATAGTCTTTGTAATAGTTCCGATTGTTGGACCATCTCTTATTTCTATGGGTTATGATCCTGTCTGGCTAGCTCTAATGTTTGCAATAAACTTACAAACAAGCTTTTTAACACCACCATTTGGTTTTGCACTTTTTTATTTGCGTGGGGTTGCATCTAAAGAAATAAAAACTTCAGATATTTATTATGGAGTAATTCCATTTATTATCATTCAAATACTCTTGTTATTTGTTTTGTTTAAGTTCCCTGAAATTATTACATGGTTACCAAAAAAACTATAAATCCACTCTTGATTCTAAAAAACTCTTTTCGGAATAATTTGACCAAAAAACAAACAATTCTCTAAATTTTAAAATATTTTCAAGGATTTCCATACCAAACTTATCTTTACTGGCATAATCAAAAATAACTTCACTGGATCTTTTTCTTAAATTTTTTAGAAGCTCCTTTGGGTACTTGACAAAATTAACATTAAACTCCTCATTTAATCTTTTTATAGCAGAACTATTTCTTGCAAAAAATTCTGATGCGATAGCGGCATTAGATTTCATACAACAAACTTCAACAAGCCTTTTTAAGTCATTATCAAGTATATTCCAATGCTTAAGATTTATAAATGCCTCCAAACAAGTTCCAGGTTCATGCCATCCAGGATAATAATAATATTTACAAACTTTATGTAATCCCTTTCCCAAATCAGCTGCAGGTCCAATCCACTCTGTCCCATCAATTGTTCCTGAAGAAATTGCTGGAACAACATCTGGTCCAGGTAAGAGAACTACATTAGTTCCAAAACTTTTTAAAACCTCCCCACCAAGACCAGGCATTCGGAATTTCAATCCCTTAAAATCAAGTGATGAAAGTATTTTCTTATTAAACCATCCACCCATCTGATTTCCTGTGTTTCCTGCAGGAAAGAATTTAAGATTAAATTCTTTGTAGACTTTGTCGGCCAATTTTATTCCATCTCCATTATAAAACCATGCACTCATTTCTTGAAAATTCATCCCAAAAGGTATTCCTGAAAGTAATGAAATATATGGAGATTTACCTGCCCAATAATAAGGTGAACCAAATCCCATCTGACAAGTTCCACTTTGAACAACATCAAATGATTCGAAGGCACTAACTAACTCATTAGCATGAAATAACCTTATATTTAATTGTCCGTTAGATATTCTTGTTATCTCATCACAAACTCTTGAAAAAGCTCTTCCTAAAATACCTGCTTTGTCAAAGGCAGAGACCGCAACCCATGTATGTCTTTTTTTTGATTTAACAATATTAGGAAATAAAATACTTGATGCTAAGGCTCCTCCAGCAACGCCAATTTTTAAGGATTTTTTTAAAAACTTTCTTTTCTTCATATCAATAATGGTGGGCGGAACAGGGTTCGAACCTGCGACCTATTGCGTGTCGAGCAATTGCTCTCCCAACTGAGCTATCCGCCCGTAAAAATTTAATATACAATTAATTATTATCAGCAACAACTGAAAATGGCATATTAATTGCTCTGAAATTGTCATGTTTCAAATTATACGAACAGGAATTGACGCGGCTAATAGAGATCTAGCAGTTATTTCAAATAATATTGCAAACGCTGGAACTAATGGTTTTAAGAGAAGTGAAGCTCAATTTGAAGATATTTACCAAAATCAACACAACCCATCAACTGAAGTTGCAAAAGGTTTGGGTGTAAAATCAACAAAACCCCGACAAAACTTTTCTCAAGGTTCTTTGCAACAGACTAACGGAAGTTTAGATCTTGCAATAATGGGTGAAGGCTTTTTTGTTTTAGGTAGTCCAGTTGGAAGAGAAAATGGCACAGACCAATTTTCATTTACTAGAGATGGATCATTTCAACTAGATAGACAAGGTAATATAGTTACTACCGATGGGTTACCGCTTTTAGGCGAAGGACAAAGCGTAATAAATATTCCATTTAAAAGTATAACTGATGATGGTGAAGCTATACTCACAGAAATTAAAGTTGACAATAATGGTTTTGTTGAAGCAACTTATGGCTTAAATACCAGAAAAGTAGTTGACCAAGTTCAATTAGCAGATTTTGTCAATGAATTTGGTTTAAAAAATATTGGAAATTCAAGGTTCCAAAGAACTGGTGATAGTGGAGAACCAACTTTTGGAGCACCAAAAGAATCAACTTTAGGAAAAATTCAAGCAGGATTCCTTGAAAAATCTAATACTGATATAACTGATGAAATTGTTCTTATGTTGAGAACTCAAAGAGCATTTAATGGTTGTTCAAAAATTTTACAGTCAGAGATTGATGTTACTAAGAAGCTTTCAGCTAGGTAATCGGAATATTCCAAAGAAAATTTTCAACCTTTAAATCAAGATTATCTTTTATGTATAAATATCCAAGCTCATTTATCATGAGATTATTAGATATTCTCAAAGATATTTTCACTTTCTTATTATTGTTTTTATTTAAATGCAATAATCCAATAAGTTGGTCTATTTCTTTTGAAGTATAAAAAACCTTAACTTTCATCAACGGTTTATCTGTATAAACAAACAAACTATTTATACTTCTTTTTTTTTTCTTCAAAACCTCAACTATACATCTCCCTCTGGAAATATTTTCAAAATTACAGTTTAGATTTAACTCAATATCTTTTTCATAATTAACCTCAGTATTATTTACCGCTAAAATAACTTCATTAATTTGTTTCCAGGTATTTTTTTCTTTATTTAACAATTTCATTTCTTAATTTTTCAATTATTGATTTTTTTATCTGTGAAATTCTTCCAGTACTAATTTCAAGAATTTCAGAAATCTCATAGATATTTAATTCTTCAACGTAATATAATTGTGCAACCATCGATTCTCTTTGATTTAAAACTTTTAGTGCTTGCTTAATTTGATTTTTCAATTGTTTGTCTTGAAGAGATGCCTCGGGGTCATTAGATGAACTTGCATAAAGTATTGAAAATTCATCATATGCTTGATCGAGACTTTGAATATTGTTCGCTTCAAAGGCTTTTTCCCAATAATTAAATTCATCATTAGTTATACGCAGAGCATCAATAAGTTCATCTTTAGATGGCTCACGACCCAAACTCTTTTGTAAAAATACTTTTTGTTTTTCAAACTCTT
>MDTB01007458.1_pt1 | contig 13228 bp, 10 predicted proteins | sample 811161 | NCBI WGS metagenome assembly MDTB01 (sample SAMN05326650, study PRJNA326480) | marine metagenome | isolation source: seawater | place: Mediterranean Sea | collected 2009 | reverse complement strand
CTTCATTCCCTTCGTAATGTTAGCGTCTGGTTTAGTGAATTTTTCTTCGTCATCGGATGATTGCAGTTTCTTTTCATCATCTTTGTAGGTCCTATAAAACGTTGATCTGAATAGTCCACGTTCTACAGCCGATCTGTTAATGATTACTGAATCTTCTTGATTATATCCTGTATAAGATCCAATGGCAACTATGATATTCATTCCGTTAGGAATATTATTTGATGGTAACAACCGACCAATTTTGGTATTTACCAATGGCTTACAGTTGTAATGCAATATGTGGGCGTTTGTATCCATGCGCTTATTGAAATTAGTAGCATAAATACCCATTGCTTGCTTACCCATAGCAGACTGATAAGTGTTTCTAGGTGACTGATTATGATTTGAAAATGGAATGCATGATGATAAAACACCAAGAATCAACGATGGGTGAATCTCACAATAATTGTAGTTAATATTAGTCTTAACAAGGTCTTTTTGATACATCGCAATCATTGAATGATATGCTTCATTTGAATCTATATATTCAATACATCCTTCTTCTACTTTACTTGATAATTTTGTCTGATTAAGTTGATTTTCTTTCAATGATTTAATAATAAGATTATTCCATCCAATTTCATTTTTGCATAATCTATCAATATCTGACTTAGTAATAGTTAATTTATTGTTTTTCAGAACCAATAGTGGCCGGGTGCATCGTCCCGCATCTGTAAATATGTGGATTTCGTTAAGTTTATAATCAAATGAAATGGAGCTATATACATTAATTACACCCAGTCTCTTTTGCTTCTTAAGATCTTCAAATAGCTCAATTGAATTATCAGAACAACCAAACCAATTTCCATTAATAAGAACCTTAGTTTTATTTATTATTTCTTCAAATGAAAAGTTTTCGTCAATAAGATACAGTTTATCTTTCAAATAGTTTTTAATTGGAATCACTGACGTATGATTAGTGATAAATGTTGACACCGCTAAGTTTTTTACAAGACCAATAGCACCACCTTCCGGGGTTTCCGGGGGACAAATAATTCCCCATTGAGTATTATGCAGTTTACGAGGAGCAACCAGTTTACCATTTTTCTCGGTTGGAGTATTAAGGCGTCTTAGGTGGGAAAGTGTGCTGTTATAAGTAAGCCGAGATGCAACTTGTGCTACACCAACCTTTGTATTATTGGTTTTGATTCCCCAATTACCAGTAGCAAGACCATATTTCAATCCTGATTCAATAGTAGTTGATTTCAGAATCTTAGAAAGATTAGTTGAATTAATTATGTTTTCTATATTAAGATTAGTTTCATAGGGACTATTGTTTAGTTCTTTCATAATACTATTTCTCATATCCTTTATAAGTTTATTGAAGTATTGTCTAAATAACATAGCCATCAAATATCCTGATGTGTCTACTCTTTTTTTGCAATAACTGTCCCGATCATCATAGTTTACTCTTCCCAATACACACTTCAAAAGACGTTGGACCATATATCCAAGAAATAGTGTTTTCTTCCTGAAACAGTGACCTATGTGACCGAGGAGATCTCTTCTTAACATATCTGAAAATATTTTTAGTTGTTCTTCTTTATTCAACATAAGGTCCTTTGGTTGACCCAAAATCATTGAATTATTTAGGATATATTGAAGTGCTTCAGTTTGTGTCGTAATATTTGACGCTTCTTCAATAGAAGGTTTAAGCATTTGTATCATTTCTACATCAGAAAGATCATGGAGAACGTAAGTTAATATTTCTTTATCACTCTTTATTCCAAGTGCCTTAAATAGCACGAACACCGGCAAATCTATTTTCACATGAGGTATATTAATCTTAATTGTGCGACCATATTCATTTTCCTTGGAACAAAGTCGGATAGATACGTTCTTTGAGATATGAAAGCCTTCAGAACTACATGATTTTATTTCGCACATATGAGAATATTTTGCTTGCGATTTTCCCGAAGGATATACAAACACTATATTTTCAGCTATTTTTTCTTGCGATACTACTACTTTTTCATTTCCAGTAATAATGAAATATCCACCAAGATCATAAATACATTCTTGTTTCTTAACATTAATATTCTTAGATTTTTCAAGAAGGCAATATTTAGATCCAACCATAATAGGTATTTTACCAATACAAATTGACTCGATTTTCTTGGTATTGAGAACCTTTCTATTTTCTTCGTCCATAGGATTTTCTATAATCTTTATATCTATATCAACGTATAAAGGAGAACTGTAGGTTAAATTACGCAAACGTGCTTCATGAGGATACATAGGTTTAGTGCTACCATCATTTTCATTAATACGTGGATTAGTATTATAACTATTGATAAATTCTACTTGAATTTCATGTTTATATTTGTTCAATTCAGGTTTGTAATTGTGAAATATGGATATTGGATTCGATTGTTTAATGACACATGGAATTTTGTTTTCCATGAAGTCATTAAATGAATCTATATGATGTCGAATAAGCTGTTTACCTTGATATTGTTGCATCATCTTTTCAATCACGCACCAAGTGTCTTTTTGCGACAACATATTGATTTTGAGTATAATTGGCAATTATGTCTTTAATGTATTTTCAATTTTATAAAAAAATCAATTTTTTATTAATCTTAAGTGTTTACCATTGGTATTTGTCATCTAAACATAAAGTGCATTTCGAGTCTTCATTAGGAAATATATTAAGTATATCTTCTACTGAAATATACGATATAGAATTACAATCAAAATATTCGCATAAATCTTGTTGATTGTTATATATCAATTCAGCACGCGAAGGCATATCTATCCCATAAATACACTTATTATTCAATGGCGGACTTGCGCTTTTAATGTGTATTTCTTCTACATGCAAACTTTTTAATTTTTTAATAAGATTTTTTAGAGTTATTCCACGCACAATAGAATCATCTACTAATATAATTTTTTTACCTTTTAACTTATCAGATAATAAATATTTTTTTGATGCATGTTCGTTTCTCATTTCATTATTTTCTAGAATGAATGTTCTTTGAATTTTTTTATTTTTAGTTATATATTCTGCGTATTCAAGATTCATATTTTTAGCATAATGATATGCATATTCATTACCCGTATTAGGAACACCACAAACAATATATTCAGAACTGTATTTTTTAAGATCATGTTGAGCCATCAATTTAGCCACATTTTTTCTATATTGCTCTACTTTTATATTATCAAAATATGATTGTTTTTTCATAAAATAAATATATTCAAAAATACAACTTTTTTTTTTATTTTCTATCTTGTAAAGCTTAGTTATCTGATTATTAGCAATACTAAATATTACACCTTCTTCTACTTCAAAAACTTTATTTTTTAAAATATTAGATTCCGAACCACAATAAAATTTTTCATTATAGAAAAGTGGTCTAACACCATATTTATCTCTTACTATGTATTGTATGTTTTCAAATTGAATTATTAAACTATAAGCCCTTTCAAACTTATTAATAAAATCTATCAATATTTCGTGGAATGTATCATATTCTATTGATTTATTATTAATATAATCAATAATCATTTGAGTATCATTGATATATTTAGAATTTTCAAAAGGTATATTGCCGTTAAATACTAATGCGTAAATCCCAAATTTATTAGAAGATAAAATAGGCATATTGACATTATTATTTTTAGACCCAGATGTGGTATATTTAGTGTGTCCTAATATGCATTTGGAATTTTTAATTTTGACGAGTTTTTTTAGTTCAACATAATCTTTCGCATTATAATTATACAAATGATTATTATAGAAAAAACTTATTCCTATATTATCTTGACCTCTATGAACTAATCCTTGCAGGGTGTCTATGAAATTATCTATTTTTATAGATTTATCTGAAATATAACTATATATTCCACACATGAATTAAAAATAAGTAAGTTATTTAAATAAAAAAATTAATATTTAAATGATAATCCTAATGCTATAATAAGCAATATTAATACTAATCCATATAAAACATTCCATTTTTTTATAGAGTAATCGCCTTTTATGGATGATTCAAAATGTTCTATAGTATTTTTCATTAGAAATTTTTTAGCACTATCTGGTAATATTTTTTTAGGTTTTTTATGCTTGTCTTTATATAATTCTTCATTGTCTAATTCTTGGTCATATATTACTTTAATATTTTCTACATCTTTCTTTGAATGGACGGCCCCAGGTTTTAAAGTATCATAAGGTGAAAATTCCGGATATTTATGCAATATTTTTTGATATTCTGTTTCATTACCTTTGTAATTATTGTATAAACTCTGAATCAAATATGTTTCTATTTCCTGATCTTCTAATGACATATCTTCATAGGATTCTTCCGAATCTATATTCATTTCAGCCAAACATGTATTTCCATCACTATTCATTGATAATAAATCACTACCATTTTCACATAACAATCTTACAATATTCAAATTCTTATTAATAGTTACTATTGCTGTAAAAAGTGGAGTTTCACCATTCTTATTTTTATCAAAAAGACTACATCCATTATATAATAAAAATCGCACTATTTCTTCATTACCAATTCTAATAGCGCTATGTAGCGGTGTATCGCCATATTTATTTTTAGTGAATCGATTAGAACCTATTTTCAATAATGTATTCACAATTTCTTTATCTTCTTTGAGACAGGCTATTTGAAATGGAGTATTTCCGTCAATATTTTTAAAATCAAGTATTTTCTTCTCTACGTTTTCTAATAAATAATAAGTGCATTGTTTAGATTTTCTATATACCGATTCATGTAATAATGTATTTCCTGGATATCCGGCCGTCAATACTTTATTAAATACCTTTTTATTTTTTACATCTTTTAATTTGTCAATGTCATCATTTTTTATAATGTTAATCAATTCTAAATCTATCATATGTTCTTCTGGATTATCCATTTCATTTTTATTTAAAAAGGTTCTGATCTGTGTATTATTGCAATTTGCCTGAAGGCAATCTTCGGTTAAATCAATAGCAATATTATTATCACCTATTTTGGCTTTTCTCAACTTACACATTTCATAAACAGTAGGAGCTCTATAACCAGGACAATATCCACCATTACATATTTTGTAAGCTTTTTGTTTATTTCTTTGATTAACTACCATTATTTTTGGATATTTAGATCTAATATTATTTGGAACATTAAGTTTTTCTAATTCAGGATCATACGGATCACAACATTCCCCCTTAGTGCCATTATTGAATTTACATTTGTTGTCTAGAACTTTTTTCATTTCTTCTCTTTCAGATTCTGAATAATTATCATTAGTAAAGGGATTTTCTAAGTAAAGTTCTAATTCAGAATAAGGTCTTATTACATTACATGTATTTTCATTATTAGTGCAACTTACTTTATGAAAAGTATTCATTAAAATAAACACATAAAAAATTATAAGAAACTTACTATTAATATAACAGTAAATACAATTATAACCATCGACGCAATCAATAAATCCATCTTTATTTTATCAGATATTTCTTCTGTTTCAATTTCAATAGGTTTTAATTTTTTATCACATACAAGTTTAGGACAATTAGTCTTATTATCAGTTATGATTTTGGTTCCAAGCTTGCAATTTTTAGGCGCGACTAAATTAGGACATGTAATCTTTTCAGGTTTTTTGGTAGTGGTAGTGGTAGTGGTAGTGGTAGTGGTAGTGGTAGTGGTAGTGGTAGGCGTAGCAGTTGGAGGCAAAAAGTCATTTTGTTCTTCTTCTTGTATTTCTTCATTGACTATTTCAATATTTTCTTCTTCATGCGATAATGAATGTAATTTATTGAAATCTTCGTCAGTTAGATTTTCACGTTCATCTTCCATGTATTTAATTTTAATTTCCTTGGATCCCAATTCATGCACTAAACTTAAAATAAATGAATTTGTGAAACCTGTAACATTCATCTTTTCCATTAATTTAGCAATATGACTATCATGTTTTGGTTTATTTTCAGTTTGTTCTTCTTCTTCAATACTCTCTTCTTCTTCATTTATTTCTTCTTCTACTTCCATTTCATATTCAGATTCGTCTAATAATGATTCTCTAGCCATTTGGATAAGTTTAGGTTGAGTAGTAGTTGTATGATTGATTAACATGTCATTAGGTATTACTAATTTTTCCTTCATGCTTAATGAATTTAAATAATTTAATTCTGATGCGGTTTGTTCTGTGAAAGGGTGAAGCTTATTTTCTACACCATCGTAGTAAAATTTTTCATTTGTTTTAGGATTTATGAAAACGTGTGGATTTTCACCCATATATAGTATTGGAACTAAGTCAGTGCCTTCAATAAGTTTTTTTATTTTAGGGTCTTTTATATCCATATTATTCCCTGAATAATCGTAATCATATACTTCCTTATATTTGTCTTTTTCCAATTCAACTTGATATGATGTAAATGTTTCCATATTTAATTTAATCGTATATTTTTTTTATAAAGATTAAGTTAATTATTCAAAAAAATTTTCATAGTGTAATTAAATGGCTAGTAATATAAAAGTTATATCATTAAAGCCGAGTAAAAGTAAACTCGATGAACTATTAGGTTCATCAGAAAAAATAAAAGAAATTCTTAAAAAAAAAATACAAAAACCAAAAGAATTGAATTTTAATTTAGATAATGAATCTACATTTAGATCTCAGTTCATCAATAGATGTCAAACCCGCAAAAAATCTATTGAAGAACGAACGCGAAAAAATAAGAAAAAAACTATGAAAGATATCAAACAAGAATTTTTTGAAGCAAAAACAAAACCGGTTATACCCAATAAAGATGTATTATCAGTATTTCATAGTGTTATCAAAAAAAAAAATATGTCACTTACTAATAAGTTTATAAGACTCATAACAAGAAATCAATTATTATTAATACTATCAAGCTTAAGTATAGTTAAAAAAAAATCAAAAGCACCTACGCCTTTATTGAAGAATCTTCTTTACAATTTTATAACATCCACTATCCATATTATAAGCTAAACTCAGCTTCGCCTATTATCCATTTTACTTTATTCTTAGTCTTCGTATTCATAAAAATCACTCTCTGACTCATCGCTACTTTGGTAACATGTAAACGCTTTTTCATCGGTTTCGAATTGAATTGAGTCCCACCATGGTTCGTAATCAATATAACTTTCTTCTTTAAGAATAGGTTCGAATCTGAAACTGTCAAACGGTTCATAATTATTATCAATGTTAAATTTATCAATAAAAGGAAGAGCAGCTCTACCATCGTATAGAAAAAGATTTGTGTGAATAAGGTCTGAAATGTCCATGGTTTATATAGATTATTCTGATTTTCTTAGGTATTTTTCAAAATGATCATGAGGAACTGATTCAAAGAAATTGCCGTGTGGTAAGGTTTTGTTATGAATATTGCAATATTTATTGTGAATCTTTGTCCTCTTACATCTACAACCGTAAATATAATCACTACCATCCTTAGTAACGCGACCTTTACCCCAAACGCGCGCTTCACATCTGTCTTCAGCTATCTTGTGTTTTTTATGTGTTTTTACCTTTTTTGGTTCTTCATATAGAATCAAAGAGTCTATTTTATTGTCTTGAATATAATGTTCCAATGTGTATTTGAACTTGTATTTAGAATATATAAATTCTATTTTCTTAGCTATAAGATTATTGATTTCGTCAATTAAATATGAATGGAAATCCATAGTAATAATAAAAAATGTAGTAAGTAAAATATAATCAATTTTTATCAAATACAATTTTCCCGTTTGATCTATATCCTATAAATGCATCACAACTATCAAATACTTCATTTGTATCAAGATTAACATAATAAACTACATTTTCATATTCCCAAAATTCTACTTCAGATTCAGTTTCATCATAGACTTTATCATATTCATATTTAGAAGGATTTGGTATATTAGGATAAAGTATCATTTTTGTAAAATCTTCATTATAATCTATTTGAAACTCAAAGTTATTAAATATTTTCATCATATCCCACCTCCTACATGAATGACAACATATAGCAGGTCCAGTCCAAAATAAAGATGCCTTATATTTGTAGATTAATAAATTATGCTGTCTACATTTAGATATGAATTTTTGTAGCGGAGTCTTCTTTTTTTTTATAATTATCTTTTTAGTAACTATCAATCTATCCAATACTTCATCAGATAGACATTTTCCGAATTCTTCTTTTTCGGCTCTCTGCAATAGCTTCTTAAAGTAGTCAAAATTTTTGATTTGATCCATTTTTGTATTTTTTTTGGAACATTTGCGTTTATAAATCAATTTTTAAAAACCACTTAAACATATAAGTATTACAATCTATGAATGGACTGAGGGTGAGACCCCCTTGTGATTATTTAGTCATATATTGTATGACTCTCCTTACACAGACATAAAAGAGTTTTTTTGGTGCGAACAGCTTATAAAAAAAAATAACAAAAAAAGCACCCTGATATATCCAAGCTTTCATGGCTCAGTTGGCTAGAGCATTCGACTGTTAATCGAAAGGTCACAGGTTCGATCCCTGTTGAAAGCGTAGTCCTGAACATGACTTAAAAATGTTCGTTTTTACGTTAAAAAGCAGTGTGGCGCAGTGGAAGCGTGTTCGGCTCATAACCGAAAGGTCACTCGATCGAAACGAGTCACTGCTATACTCGCGTTAGCTCAGTTGGTAGAGCGTGGGATTGTAGTGGGTATCTATATGATACAATAAAATTCTTAGGGTCACTTGTTCGAATCAAGTACGCGAGAACTTTTTTTTCATAGTCTTTGACTTTTTTTTACCTCCACCGGTATATAATAATGTTCCTATTAAATCCCGATTTATTTTTGTTGAAGCAGTTCCATCATATAATCTTGAATAAAATTTAGTAAATTCTATTTTTAAATCCTCAAGTTGTTCTTGTGTCAGATCAAAATAATTAAAGGCAATCATATTTACATCTCCAAAAACTCGTTTCAATTCATTATTATTATCAAATAGACCTAATAATATTTCATACATTGCTTGGCTGATTTTTTTTTGATTATTGAAATTGTGACTACTCGGATATACTCTTACAATATTACAACCAATATTTAAAGAGTCTTCTTGCTCTTCATTGTTTAATACTAACATACCTAAATCAAAATTTGTTCTTGGATATAATTCATTGGGGAGAGTATAATCTTGTATTGAGTATATTTCGCTAAAATCAGTCATACTGCTTCTTGGTTTCTTTTTAGTCTTTTTATTAGATCTTTTAACTGAATATGATTTTGTTGTTACTTGAATGTATGGATATTTTAAACCCATATCTGATTTTTTTATATATTTCATATGTGAATTTTTGAGTCTTACAATTATAGTATTCATGCAATTATCAAGCAATTCATCAGTTAAATTATTATCACTTTTCTGTTGAGTAAATGGATTTATATGTATATTCTGAGAACCAATATATTCATATAATTTACGTATTGTTTCTAAACATTTGCTTTCTTCCATTTTCCCTTTCTTACCAACCGTTTTTCTTATGTCAAAAGTTATTATTAGTGGGAATCTATTGTATTGTATATTTTCATATATATTAATTATAGTATTGATTCGTTCTATTATGTCAATATTAGAATCATACGAAGTTTTATTAATATTTACACTTGTCTTTCTTACTGTAGCTTTACCCTTTCCCATAAATCCCCTATGTCCTATTTCACATAAGTCTTTTTTTGAAGTGCTCTGTATATCTAGTTCAATACAAACCGGAAAATTCTCTGTATATCCAATTAATTCTTCAAAATGATCGAATTGGACTGTTTTTCTATTTATTGCTGTGTTATGAGTAGAAAATATAGGACTATCACAAAGTCTCAATTGTGATCTATCGTAATTAATAATATATTTATTGTTCATTAAAAATAACAAATAGAATTATTTAGATCGTCTTTTTCTTTTGGTTTTTTTTTTATATTTTCGTTTCTTTTTTTTTGTCTTACTTCCACCACCATACCCAGTTGCTGAACGAGGAATATTAGAATCATTCAATTTTGAGTAATAAATCATAAATGATTGTTCTAAATCATTTAGGGAATCAGATATATCTTCATAATTAAAAGCTATCATATTTGTTTCCTTAAATGTCCTTAATATTTCACGCAATCTTGTACTTTGCTCTTTTGATTCATCATCTCTAAATAATTCTCGTTCAAATTCTGTTCTAAATAATTGTATTATTATATTTGCCATTTTTTGGCTGTATTCTTTTTGAGTCTCTAAAGTGTGACTACTTGGATATATTCTTGTAATAGAGCATTCATATTCAACATTTGTATCTTCAACTTCTTCTTCAATTTCAATTCTACCTAATGATAATCTTTGTGTCATTGTTGACACCTGTGGTGTTTTTTTTTTTAAGGTAAATTTACTTGTTTTAACATCAATATATGGATATATTAAATTAATATTTGCACTCTTGATAAAGTCTTTATGCTTAGGCTTTAATCTTACAATTATAGTGTCCATACAAAGATTCAAAGATTTTTCATTATAACAATAATCATTATTATTAGGTTCTTTTTTACCCATTTTTTGTCCGATTAATTGATATAAATAGTTGACTGTTTCTAAACATTTTTCAGTTTCTTTTATGGTTACCCCTTTAAGTTCCTTACTTATATCAAAAGTTATTATCAATGGATATCTGTTTTTTTCAGCCTTATATAAATTAATTAAATTGATTAGTCTATTTACTATATTAATATCCTGACTATAATCACTGCCATCAATTTCTAAACTTTCAGGTTTTACTTTAGCTTTCATTATACCCATATGACCATCATGTCCAATGCTACATATATTTCTAGGTATAGAATATTCAAGTGATTTTCCTGCATCGGTCATAGCCTCACTTTTCTCACTTTTCTCACTTTTTAATTTTTTTTTTCTTAAATTTCTTAAAAAATTTTTTATTAATATTTTTTGTGTGCCTGGTTTTCCAATTTGTATATCAAGTTCAATGCATACTGGAAAAAATTCAGTTAACTTAATCAATGCGTCAAAATGTTTAAATGTTACTGTATTTCCTACAATAGCCGTATTGTGAGTAGAAAATATTGGAAGTTGACATAACAGAGTTTTTACATTTTTACCTTTGGAATCGTATATATTACTCATTAAAATTAAAATACAAAAAAAATAAATCACAATAGCTTCATAATTTCTTCATTGATATCTTCAAGATTTGGCGGAATAAGTTCATTATAATTGATCAAAAGACTATCATTTCCGTAGGTTTGTGGCTGTTTACCATTTACCTTTATAGGACAAGGCCAATGGGACGTTGTTCGTCGTTCATTAAAGTATTTAAGCCTCTTTAGTTTCATGTTTGCCGTATTTTTCGGATGGGACTTCGGAAGGTAGCACACATATTGAACGAGTCGCTCTTCACTGTTAGGTGCCCCATACCTATTTTGATGGAATGTGCGAGAATCCCATAGAACAAGAGAACCGGCTGGAACTTCAAGCGCCTTTTTTTCTAACCCTTCTAGGTCAGCGGCTTTAATAAGATTCCAGTTTGTCTTAGAATTATTGTCCTTGTAGAGTTCTTTGAAATGCTGATGACTTTTAGGATAAACGATTAGGGTTCTCTCTGTATTAGAAGTTAACGCTACGAATCCTTGATAACATTCAAGGTTCTTGTTTCCGGGAGCTTGATCAGTATGCGTCCATAGCTTATCGACGCGTTTTTCCTCCTTAGGAATGTAGCATGACCCGTCAAAACTGACTACTAAATCATCTGTCTCCCATAGATGTTTGAATATAGCTTGGACTTTAGGATTTATACGAGTAAGCCACGCGTGGCGTTGATGACCTACTTCGTGAAACTTATAGATTCCATGTGGACTGATTTTCTTATGCATAGTATCATGGTTAGGGAATAAATCTCGCCACCTCTTATGACTATCTTTAATTGCTTCTACTTCTTCTTCATTAAGCACATTTGGAACTACGATGTAGCCGTTTTCTTCAAGTGATGACTTAATAGCTTGCATGATGAATGATATATATTAAGAATTATACGGTAACAAAATCAATTTTATTTTACGAAATCACTTAAACCTATAAATAGATAATCAAGTAGCATACCGTAATGGGCATACCACTTTTTTTTAAAATTCTATCTGAATCAAATGATGACTGTATACTTGATGAATTAGGAAATATACAATCTTTATTTCTAGATATGAATGGAATTATTCATCCATGTTCTTCACGCGCACTTGATGAAAACTACACTCATAAAAACAAAGACAAATATGAGAAGAAAATATTTTTTGAAATAGAAAATGAATTGAAAAAAATTATTATGTTAACGAAACCTCAATTTATTTACATGGCTATTGATGGTGTAGCGCCATCATCTAAGATGAAACAACAGAGGTCTAGGAGATATAAAAACATAGCACTTAAGAAAGAAATGGATGATATTTATGATTCGTGTAACATTAAAACTACAGGAGAAACATGGGATAAAAATGTTATTTCACCTGGAACTCCTTTTATGAATAGCCTATCTAAACACCTTAAAAATCACATATTCAGCGATCCATTCTATAACAATTTAGATGTTATATTGGATGATTCAATGAATCCCGGTGAAGGAGAACATAAGTTAATTAATTTCATAAAAAAACACGAATTCGATGAATCGAAGAATATTGTGATTCATGGTCTAGACGCAGATTTGATAATGTTGGCTATGGGAACACACCAAAACAATATTTACTTACTTAGAGATCAATATGACAAGAATCTTTTTTTTGATATAGACACTATGAAACTAAACATCATTCAAGATTTTAAGGGGAGATATTTCAATGGAAACTCCAATGGCTACATAGACCCGTCTAAATACATAGATATCATTAATGATTATATATTCATATGCTTCTTTCTTGGTAATGATTTTTTGCCGCATTTATTAGGTATTGATTTGCGCTATAATGGTCTCAATTATATTATGGATAATTACGTTCAAAGTTATAATCTTATGAATAAAACAATAACTAATAAAAATAGTCTGAATACTAATGTAATCAAAGTCTTTTTGTCAAAACTAAATAATGACTATGAATATCAAGTCAAAAAAATATTTAATAAAAGGCGAGCATTGCGTAAAAATTTTAAAATAAACGCAAGTGACGATTTTGAAAAATATAATCAACTTCTTAATAATCGACCAACAAT
>MDTB01179070.1_pt1 | contig 13230 bp, 8 predicted proteins | sample 811161 | NCBI WGS metagenome assembly MDTB01 (sample SAMN05326650, study PRJNA326480) | marine metagenome | isolation source: seawater | place: Mediterranean Sea | collected 2009 | reverse complement strand
TTAATTAAGACTATCCCTATTTGACAAATGAATAATCCTATTCTGACTTGCGAAAGAAACCTCTTACACTAAGCGCCCTTGACTCTCTAAATTATATCTCGACTCGAAAGACATTGATCTATCAGTCGGTAAAGCTGCTATGCCCCACTTCGTTTCCATTTTCCTTTGCCTAATAGGCTCCTTGGCTTGTGGTTTCGAAAATTCATCAAAAACCCGGGAGCTGTCTCCTCACGAAGAACACTGGGCCTTTAAGATGCCAGTCTCTGACGAACGGTCAATTGACCAATTGATCAATTCAAAGCTGATCAAGGTCAAGTTGATCGCGGTGCCAAAGGCTCCTCGCGAAGTTCTCATTCGCCGTGTCTTCCACGTTATCAGCGGACTCTTACCAACTCCAAAGGAAAAGGCTCGATGGATCAATGACGGTCGTGCTGATTGGCTCACTCACCTCACTGAAGATCTTTTAAATCGGCCAAGCTTTGGCGAAAAATGGGGTCGTCATTGGCTGGACGTCGCTCGCTATGCCGACACCCGCGGAGCTGCCCTCCCCGACAATGAGGACTACCCTCATGCCTTCACTTATCGTGACTGGGTCATTCGTGCATTTAATGAATCCCTACCCTACGATGAATTTCTCCATTATCAGCTTGCAGCAGACTTAATGGATCTTCCCCGCGAGGAGCTCGCAGCCCTAGGATTTCTGACCGTCGGCCGCGCATATCAGGGAGGACAAAATCACCTCGTCATCGCTGACCGAATCGATGTCGCCACCCGCAGCACAATGGGGCTCACCGTCGCTTGCGCACGCTGCCACGATCACAAGACAGACCCCATCCCTACCGCCGATTACTACGCCCTCTATGGTGTTTTCAATAGCTCTATCGTTCCCAAAGAGCTCCCGGCCATTGCCGAACCTTCGCAGGAACCAGGCGCGATTGCCTACCGCTCAGCATTGAAGGAAAAGGCCCTAGCCGTGCATAAACACGTTGAGAAATGCGTTCCCAATTACAAAACTCCCGAAGATCACCTAAATTTCAATCTACCTCCCGGGACCAAGTTAAACCAAACACAACGCGATAAATTTCGGAAGCTCACCGGTATTGTCACCCGCCTTCAAGCCGACTCTCCCTTTGCAATTCCACGAGCCATGGTAGTCAGGGAAAAACCGAAACCAGTCAACCCACGTATCCACGAACGAGGAAATCCGCGCACGCAAGGTAAGCCCGTCCCTCGAGCCTTTCTTTCCTTCCTTCGCGAGAAAGACGAACACTTCACCGAGGGATCAGGCCGCCTTGAGTTTGCGCATCGGCTCACCGACGACCGGAACCCCCTCACCTCACGCGTTTGGGCAAATCGTGTCTGGATGCACCTCACCGGCTCACCCCTCGTTAATTCTCCTGGCGACTTCGGACCACAAACTGAAAGCCCAATTCAACTCGAACTTCTCGATTCCCTAGCTCTTTTCCTAACGAACAACGGGTGGTCCACCAAGGCGCTTATCAAACACATTATTACTTCGGAAACTTTCCAAAGATCTAGTCAGACCACCTCCGAACTCCAGGAAAAAGATCCTTCTAATCTCTACTACGCCCGAGCTAATCGCCAGCGAAAGGATCTGGAAGCCTGGCGCGACTCAGCCCTTCAGGTCAGTGGTCGCCTTGTGCGCAAAATGGGAGGGAAACCCTTCACTCTCGACCAGCCTCCATACGAGGGGCGTCGGACTGTTTACGCTAAAACACGGCGTGGTTTCCTCCCCTCAATTATGCGGGCCTTCGATTTCCCCGGTTCCGAAGAAGCCTTAATGAAGCGTTCTACCACCACGACACCAACTCAGGCTCTCTACCTCATGAATAGTCCATTTCTTATCGGAGAGGCAAGAGCGATTGCCAAGCGAAACCCTTCGATTAAAGCGATCTACCGAACCGTCCTCCAACGTAATCCAACCGCCATTGAAATTGATTCGGCCGAGGCATGGCTTGCCCGAGCCGAAAGTAGCCGCACCTCAGGAGTCTGGGATTACGGATACCTTCAAAAAGATTCTCTTTTATTCAAACCCCTTCCCCACTTCGAAAAAGGTCAATGGAGAGGCAAACAGCAGCTTCCCGATCAAACCCTTGGTTGGCTCAATTGGACTTCAAACGGTGGACATCCCGAGAAAGATAAGCATGCCACACTTAAATGGACCGCAATAGAAAGCGGGAAAATTCACATCATGGGAAGCTTTGTCGCACCAAGCAAAAAAGGGAATGGACTCATCGCTCGTATCATGAGACCTGACGGAGAAATCCTTGGCGAATGGACCCTTAACCCAACCGATGATGTCTCTACCAACCTTAAAGGGATCAAAGTCGAAGCAGGTGATGAATTATGGTTTGTCGTCGATAGTCGAGGAGAAGTCGCGTTTGATTCCTTTCGTTGGGCACCCCAAATATCCGATCTAAAAGGGCTCATCTCAGATGCTGAAAATGATTTTTCTGGTCCCGGCCTTCCACCCCAAGCCCAACTTGCACAAGCACTTCTTTTAAGTAACGAATTCTTCTATATTGATTAAACGATGAAAGAAAATCATTCCTTCGGACACGGTGGCTTTGTTTCTTCGCGGCGCGATTTTCTTCAGCGCTGCGGAATGGGCCTTGGAGCCGTCGCTGTCCCCACACTGAGCGGCCAATCGATCAGCCCGCTTGCGCCCCGACAATCACAAACCGAAGGAAAAGCGAAAGCCGTCATTCATCTCTTCATGAATGGGGGTCCATCTCAAGTTGACACTTTCGATCCCAAACCCGAGCTCACCAAATACCACAACAAAAAAATCCCCCTTGAACTGAAAACCGAACGACCAACCGGCGTCGCCCTAGGCTCACCCTTTAAATTCCAAAAGCACGGTGAGTCCGGCCTAGAAATCTCTGAACTCTTTCCAAATGTTGCTAAATCGGCGGATGAACTCTGCGTCATACGCTCAATGCATGCTGATGTCCCTAACCACGAACCGTCCCTACTCCTGATGAACTGTGGCGATTCCCGACTATCACGCCCAAGCGTTGGTTCTTGGGTAACCTATGGTCTTGGAACCGAAAACCAAAACCTCCCCGGATTCGTGACAATGTGCCCTGGCGGCTACCCCATCTCGCGCACTCAAAACTGGCAATCCGGATTCCTTCCCGCGGCCTACCAAGGGACCTACGTCGACCCAAAAAACACTGATCCCCGGAAGCTCATTGATCATGTCACCCCGACCCACCTATCCCGCAAGCGACAGCGCGATCAAATGGATTTCCTCCACCAATTGAACGAAGCACACTCCAAGAAGCGCAACACTGATTCTGATCTTGAAGCGCGCCTTGAGAGCTTCGAACTGGCTTACCGTATGCAGCTTGAAGCAACCGATGCCTTCGACGTCAGCCTAGAACCCAAATACATCCGCGAACTTTATGGGGACACCCTACAAGGGCGCCAGATGCTAATTACTCGGCGACTCGTTGAACGCGGAGTTCGCTTCGTCCAAGTTTGGCACGGGGCAGGCCAACCATGGGACAATCATGATGACCTTGAAAAAAACCATCGCCGACTGGCTCAAGAATGCGATCAGGCCATTGGAGCTCTCCTAATTGATCTTAAACAACGCGGAATGCTCGATCAAACCCTCGTCCTCTGGGGAGGAGAATTTGGGCGGACCCCGGTCGTCGAAATGCCCAAGAAGGGAACTAATGCCGGCAAGATCAACGGGCGCGATCACAATCACTATGGCTTCACCACCTGGATGGCAGGCGGCGGCGTCAAAGGAGGATATGTTCACGGAGCTACTGACGACTTCGGTTTTCAGGCTGTAAAAGACAAGGTCCATGTTCATGATCTCCACGCGACCATGCTCCACCAGCTAGGCTTCGATCACGAGAAGCTCACATATCGCTACAGCGGTCGAGACTTCCGCCTAACAGATGTCCACGGCGAAATCATTCATGACTTACTTGCATAGAAGGAGGGATACCATTGTTCCCTAAAGAGCTCCTCCATAAACCGTGACCACCAAAAATGAACTTACTTCCTTCGTTGACGAATATCAACGTAGAAACCAGAGGGTAATCTTGAGATGAAGCGTGAACTAATTACGATTTACGCAATTTTCCAAAAAGTAGCTCAATCAGTCCGCTTTTTTGTTGGAGTAGCCTCCCCCCTTTACGCTTGAATCATCTCAGTGACTCAGGAACGGCAGGATCAACTCGCGGATGGCTCTTATGAGTTCCTCGCAATTTTTTTGGAGGGACTTCCTTTCATCTTCCTTGGCACCCTCGTTAGCGGATTCCTTGGCACCTATTTACCGCGTGGGGCTTTTGAGAAAATCCTCCCAAAAAATAATACCCTCGCTGTTCTGATGAGCGGCCTTCTGGGTGCTGTTTTCCCGGTCTGCGAATGCGCCGTTGTTCCAGTAATCCGCCGTCTTGTAAAAAATGGACTCCCAGTTTCCTGCGCACTCGCCTACATGTTAGCTGCTCCGATCTTTAATCCCGTAACTGCAATCAGTACTTACAAGGCATTTAACAACTCGCCAGAAATCACAATTTCGAGACTCGCCATGGGCTATATGATTGCGGTGTTCATTGCCTTGATTGTAGCACGCAAGGCTCACAGTTTTTTCCTCAAGGCATCCGTCAAGGCAGAGAATGGCGTTGACCATCACCACCCACGAAACCTCAATGCTGCGCTTAACAACTCGCTGCGGGATCTCATGGATGTAGGGCTCTACTTCTGCATTGGTGTCGTCCTGACCGCTATTTTAAAAACCACTGTCATCGACCCAACTGATGACTTCTGGAAGGAGCTCGCTAATAATTCGATAGTAGGATCAATTGGCATGATGTTTTTAGCTTTTGTGCTTTCACTTTGTTCAACTTCGGACGCCTTCATCGCCGCAAATTTTCATAACTTTAAATACGGTCCAAAACTCGCCTTCATGGTCTTTGGCCCTATGATGGATGCCAAGTTAATCTTCCTTTATTCCACTGTTTTCAAGTGGAAGTTCATTCTCTTCCTCTTTGTCGCCATCTTTATTTTAACTGGAGCTTTGAGCATTCTCTTTGAGACAAGAATCCTTCCAGGTTGGATGTCTCAACAAACAGAAATCCTTTTGGCCCCATGACTTCTCTAGACACCCGTCTCTTCGGATTCCTCGCCTGCCTCTGGGGCAGCCTCCTGATCTATTTTTATCACTCGACCCGAATCCGAGACTACCTTGATATTGGCTTTCACCACTTCATCATGGTTGGTGGAATAGGCATGTTGATCCTGGGAACCTACTCGCTCATCAACCCAAAGTTGCAATCCAAAAAAAATGAATCTTCGAAATCATGTGACCATGATCACGGTCACCATGATGAAAAGCAACATTCCCACAACCATAAGCAGTGCCATGACCACGGGGATCAATGCGACCATGATCACGAAGAAGGACATGGCCCTTTCGTTACTATTTTCCTGACGCTTACCCCCCTCATCTTGGCTATGACATACACCCAAGATAAACTTTCCAATGGAGGAATGGCAAAAAAAGGGCTCTATGAAAAGCCAGCTCTTACCAGCGCCAATATCCCGCCCTTCTCACGGCAGGACCTTGAAAAGAATGTTCCAAAAAACGAGCATGGCGAATTTCAACTTCGAATGATCTCTGCCTACTACGCTGCTGGAGATCTTGAAATTCAGGATATCTTTGAGGGACTCCCGGTCGAACTTGAAGGCAGGATTGCTCCCGAAAAAATTAACAATGAATCCGGTGAACGTCTCCGCATTTTCCGGTCCATTATCACCTGCTGCGCAGCCGACCTTCAGATCGTTGGCGTCTCTCTGGAATTCCCCGAAGGAGCCAAGCGTCCTCAACTTGAGGATTGGGTAAAGGCTAGTGGCACCCTCACTTTCGAAACGGTAGAGGGAGATGTCCTCCCGCTTCTTAAAATTCGAGAAGTTATTTCTGCTGAAGAGCCATATTCGGAATTCCGACGCCGTCAATAAACTCCTATGCCTCTCAAATCCCTCCGCAACGAACTACTCAGGACAATCCTTGGATCGAGTGAGGCCGTGGACCTTCTCCTCACCTCGCTTCTAGCCAGAGGTCATGCGTTGGTGACCGGTCCTCCGGGGATCGGGAAGACCACTCTTTCCCAGACTCTCGCGACTCTTCTCAGTGGAAGCTATCGCCGCATTCAATTTACCCCAGATTTACTTCCCTCCGACATTCTCGGTTACCAACTCTATCGACCTCAAAACGGTGACTTCGACTTTATCGCAGGCCCTATTTTTGCAAATTTTGTATTAGCAGACGAAATCAACCGAGCTTCTCCCCGCACCCAATCATCCCTACTCGAAGCCATGAATGAGCATCAAGTTACCATCGATGGCTCAACCCGAAAACTTGCTGATCCATTTTTCGTGATTGCCACCCAAAACGACACTTCTTCGACCGGCACTTTTCCGCTTCCCGAACCACAACTCGATCGGTTTCTGCTCTCAATTCCAATGGTCCTGCCGGATGACCAAACTCAATTAGAGATCTTGCGCTTTCATGCGGGAGGAAAATCCTCCCACGCTTCGGAGCCTATCATTTCGTTGGAGCAACTAACCCAGCTCCAAGCCAAGACCTCGAGGATTTTCGTATCCGACACTTTGCAACGGTATCTTCTCGCGCTTTGTCAGACAACCCGCTCTATAATCGGTCAAAATCATGCTGTTTCAACCAGAGCAACCCTTGCTCTTCAAAAAGCAGCCCAAGCTGCTGCTCTTCTTGACAATCAGGAGTCAATTCACCCGGATCACGTTCAGAAAATCTTTCCCCACGTTTTGCGCCATCGACTTCTCTCAGAAGAAGTTCCCGATCGCGACCTCCTCCTCCAGGCAGTTCTTGAACAGACGCCTGTCCCTTGATTCAAGCATTGAGCACATTTAAATTCAGCATAAACTGCAATTAATGATTCGAACTATCCGCGTTGCTCGAACTGCACTCCTGCTCTCGTTGGCGCTAATTGGTCTGACTATCGTAGGCGGTTTAATCTACCTTAATCAAGTTGGTTTCCCCGGTCGCTACGGTGATTGGTTAAAAAGTGAACTCGCCAACAAAGGCGTTCATCTTTCATTTAAAACCCTTCGCTTTGATTTCAAGCAAGGATTAGTTGCCACAGACGTGTCATTCTACAGTGATGAAAGACAACTAGTTCCGCTTCTTGAGGGTAGCAAAATGGCCCTAGATCTCGATAAAACCGAGGCACTTCGAGGGAAATTCAAACTCCACAGCCTAACGATTATCGACGGAACTGCCCATATTCCAATCGATCACGATGGGCGAAACGTGATCGCCCAAGATATCCATGGCAAGGTAAAGATCACCGAAAGTGGCCGAATCATCGTTGACGGCGCCAGCGGCTTAATTGAAGGACTTCGAGTCAATCTTTCTACTGACCTTCGTATTTCAAAAATCAAATCAACAGATGATGCGCCCAAGCCACCGGAAACTCTAGAATCGAACCACGTCATAAAAAAAGCACTAGACGAATTGGCTCTCTGGACTTTTTCAGCAGAAGCCCCCCCCCAACTGACATTCAAAATTAAAGGAGATCTAGATTCCCCCGAACAGCTTCAAACCTCTTTTCGGCTAAATGCTGTCCAATTAAAACGAAACCAATATCAACTCAGAAAACTCCTTATCGCTGGTGATCTTCAGGCCCAAATTATAACCCTCGATGAAATTCTACTGCAGGACGAAAGTGGTTCTGCATCGGGCCAAGCTGATTGGTGCATATCCAGAAACGACGGACGCTTTGATCTAAACTCTGACCTGCATGTCCAAGATTTCCTGAATAATTGTTTTGATGTGAAGGTCCTCAAAGATCTCACTATCAGTGGGACTCCACCCGTTTTAAAAATTAATGGTTCCTTCTCCTCAAGAGAGAGCGGAGGGTTTTTAGTCACCGCTAACGGCCACGGCAACATCAATAAATTCTCTTTCCTTGAAACGGACTTCGACAAGTTATCTTCTGACTTTTCATGGAAAGATGGTGATCTTTACCTTCGAGATCTGGAGGTCATTCGTGAAGGAGATCATTTGAGCGGCAATATTATGAGGCAGGGTGATCAGGTGCGATTTGATTTGATGTCATCGCTCCCCTTGAAAGCCTTCAAGCCATTCATCAAGGCAGACGGCCCTCTCGAACAAGCGCTCGCGCATGTCACTTTTTCCGAAAACTCGACTATCGCTCTCGATGTAATCGGCACTCTATATTTAGGTGATCGCACCGATTGGTCCGCCACCGGCACAGTCTTACTGAACGACCTCACCTACAAAGGAACAAGATTCCATCACCTCGCCACAAGCTATCAAATCGCGCCAGATAAAGCTGAGTTTTTTGATATCGAAGGACTTCTTAATGATGATCAAGAAAGTATCCGCCGTCGGTATAATAGCGCTGCGTCTGATCCTATCTATGTCGAGCGTATACTCCACGATCTCGAAACAAATCTTATAACTATCGAAAATCTTCGGGGCAAAGCTTGGGCTACTCCAATCGTAAGAATCTTTGCCCCAGATACTGCCAAACATATCGAGGAAACTTATCGCTTTCATAGCCCTCCAAGCCTTACCTTGAACGGGACATTCGCTGAAAAAAAAGAAGATAATAATAAGAGTTCTTTTATCGTAGAAGTCAGAACAGAAGGTCAAACCGATTACCCCTTTCTTGGATCCAATCTTCCTCTTCAAAACCTAAAGGCAGATCTTGAGGTTCGGGGAACCGGAATTACCGTGCAAAATCTCTCTTGTGACACCTTGAACGGTAGCATCGCAGGGTCAGTTTTTTGCGATGTCACTCCAGGGCAAAAAACAAAGTATCGCGGCGCCATAAAATGGGATGACCTCTCATTCCAGCGACTTTCTCAGGTCTACGATTTTAAAGAAGAAGAGAAAGGCACTCTTACCGGAAGTATCGATTTCCGAGGGAGCGCCGATGGGTTACGTGGCTTCAATGCAGAGGGTCTCCTCGCAATTAATCAGGGTAATCTAATTTCACTTCCCATTCTCGGCCCTCTCTCCCCGATCATCTCTGGATTACTTGGCGATAAAAGAGTGGGATATGAGCGAGCCAAAGATGCTTCGGCTAACTTTAATGTAACCAAAGGAGTTCTCACAACCAAAGACTTTATTGCCATCTCCACTAATATCATTCTTACCGGCGAAGGGTGGATAGATCTGCTCTCCGAAGAACTAGATATGACCATACGGATGAACGCGCGTGGCCTCTTGGGCTTCATCACCCTTCCCCTCCAACCCTTAAAGGGTATTTCCCAATTCCGGGGCACCGGGACTTATGAGAACCCAAAATGGCGAAGCTCACCTTTCACGCGACCAGAAAAAGGAAAAAACGACCCGATCTACCAGAAGACCGGAAAAGCTCAGATTATTCGTGAATAAGCCAATCTATTTTCACGAAGCACCGAGTATCCTTTGAGAGATATTCGTAGATCGACCCGCTTTTTGACTAATGGACTGTAAAAAGGCGATTCACTTCTTCCGCAATCACTTTGATTCCGGACTCTACCGTCTCAGCATCCATCGTGTAACTCACCCGGATACACTCGCTCGCGTGTTTCCAATTAGAATCTTTCGGCAACCCAAAGAAAAAGTACTCGCTCGGAACAATCAAAACCCCGCGGTTTTTCAGGCGTTGGTAAAGCTCCTTCGCCGTGATGGGAAGGCCTTCAAACCAAAGCCAGAGAAATAAAGCACCTTCACTTCGATGAATAAAATATGGAACGGAATCATCAAGCTCCCTCGTAAAAAGACTCTGTGCCATCTTGGAGCGTTTCTCATAAAACGGCTTCACTTCTTCTTTACTCAACCGCAAAATTTCGCCGCTCTCTACTAGCGGACGCAGAATCTCTTGGCCGATATTCGCGTTAGCCAAGCCAACAATCGAGGTCATCGACGACACCTGCCGGCAAACTTCTTTTCCTGCCACAACAATCCCAGTGCGGGTTCCCGGCAAACCAATCTTTGAAAGACTCAATGTTAAAATCATTCCTTCATCCCAAACTGGTATGACTTCTGAAAAGATGACATTGGGAAAAGGAGCCCCGTATGCATTGTCAATAATTAGCGGAATCCCCTTCTCTCTTGCGATTTTCCGAAGCCTCTCAATCTCATCATCTGTCAGAACATTTCCTGAAGGGTTAGTCGGGCGTGAAACGCAAATAGCAGCAATATCATCACCGGGATTCACCGCATCAAAGTTGACCCTATACTTGAACTCATGAGGCCCGGTTTTTTCTATGTGCGCCGGGAGTGCCTCAAAAAAATCCGAATCTACCGATTGATTCGCATAACCAATATATTCAGGAACTAATGGCAGTAGAATCTTTTTTCGGGAGCCATCACCAAATCTTCCTGCCAAAGCGTTGAATAAAAAGAAAAACGCAGTCTGTCCTCCCATCGTAACCGCAAAATTCTCATGAGTAACTTCCCAGCCAAATTCCTTTTGAAAGAGTTTGGCCAAAGCCTTTCGAAACAGGTCACTTCCCGCCGGAACGTCATAATTGCCAATCATTTTTTCAAGCCCTCCTGGCTCGCTCATGATTTCTTGCATTCGATGACGCCAAACGGCATCGATTTCTGGAATATGAGCCGGCTGCCCACCTCCCAACATCTTGACATCACCACCAGCAGCAAGAGCTTCACCCAAATCATCCATCAATTCTCCGATACCGCTCCCTCCGCAGAGATTTTCCCCAAACTTTGAAAGCCCCCAATTCACGGACACATCATCCTTTCCTCAGCGCCACTTGTCACTGAAATCTCTCTACATCGACGAAAAAATCTTTACCTTTAAGCCGTAGATTCCCCTTGAATGTTGAAACCTGTCCTGATCGCACTTCTCACAACTTCCCTCCACGGCTCCGAGTCCCTTTTTGTGGAAGCCGAAGCCTTCTCAGATCGCGGAGGATGGTCCGTTGACTCCCAGTTTATTCTTAATATGGGGTCTGCCTACCTCATGGCGCACGGCCTAGGGACACCCGTGGCAGACGCCACAACCGAGGTCACATTCCCTTCAACCGGCACATACCACCTCCATGTCCGCAGCAAAGACTGGGTTGCCAAATGGAAAGCACCCGGCACGCCTGGAAAATTCGCCATCAGTATCGGTGAAAAACGGGTCGCCACCACTTTCGGAACTGAAGGAGCGAACTGGTATTGGCAGAGCGGCGGCACAGTTGAAATCACCTCACAAAAAACAACCCTTAAGCTTATAGACCTTACCGGATTCAATGGGAGATGTGATGCTCTCTACTTTACCAAAGATTCCAAAGACATTCCCCCTACCACAGGCCAAGCTCTTTTTGAATTTCGTAGAAAAGCTCTCAAACTTCCCTCCATCCCACCCACCAAAAACGGTTATGACCTTGTCGTGATTGGAGGTGGATACTCTGGAACAAGCGCAGCTATATCGGCCGCCCGCCACGGATTGAAAGTCGCTCTCATTCACGATCGAGCTATCCTCGGCGGCAATGGATCCTCAGAAGTTCAAGTCTGGGCGATGGGCGGGACCCAACTCGGAAAATTTCCTCACCTTGGCGAAATTGTAAATGAATTTTCCGACTTCTCGCGTGACTCGCCAGGATTAGCCGATGAGTTTGTCGATGACTTGAAAGAGAAGGTCGTTCGCTCCGAAGACAAAATTGACCTTTACCTCAATCATTTCGCCTTCCGCACTAACACCAGGGAGAACCTAATTGAATCCGTAGACGCTGTTGACACCACCACTGGAGCGTTCACCCGAATTGCTGGATCTCTCTTCTGTGATTCCACGGGGCATGGTACCATTGGAGCACAAGCTGGGGCCGAGTTTATGATGGCTGAAAAAGGCCACATGGGAATGTCTAATATGTGGTCTATAAAAGACACCGGCGAAAAAATCGAATGGCCAAAAACGCCATGGGCGCTACCGCTAGGCGAAGGAGACTATCCCTCTCTTCACGCCTCGCGCGGACCCTATCAGAAATTCAAAAAAGCCGAATGGTTTTGGGAGGGCGGCTACGACAAACACCCGATCAATGATCTTGAGGAAATCCGCGACTGGAATCTTCGCGCAAACTTCGGGGCTTTCGCACACATCAAGCAATCTGATACTGGCGCCAAGCTCATGTGGATGGCCTTTATTGGAGGTAACCGCGAGTCTCGGCGAATCAAAGGAGACATTGTCCTCACCGGAGATGATATCGCCGCTAAAAAGGAATTCTCTGATGCAAGTGTCCCCACCACTTGGTCGATCGATCTTCACTATCCAAAAAAAGAATTTCAAAAGGGAGTCGCAAAAGAGAACCCTTTTATTGCAATCGCGGTGCACGATCGAAAGGTTGACCGGAAGTCTGGTTATAACATCCCCTACCGTTGTTTCTACTCCAAGAACATTAATAATCTCTTCATGGCAGGTCGCTGTATTTCGGTGGACCGCCGCGCCCTCGGCACCACCCGTGTCATGCGCACCTGTGGAATGATGGGCGAAGTGGTCGGAAAGGCCGCCTGGATTGCTACCAATCGTAAAACCTCTCCCCGCGGAGTTTATCAAAACTACCTTCCACTCTTGATCGACTTGATGGAGAAGCCAGGCCGCGCCCGCAGGCAAAGCCTCAATGCGCCACTGACCGTCCCGCCGATTCCCAAGGGCGGCCTCAGAGGTAGACCGCAGAAACGGAACATTATCAACCTCAAGGGACTCGTTTTTGACGACGTTAAAGCAAAGCTCAAGGGATCGTGGAACAAGGGCAACGGTCTCAAGCCATACCATGGACTGAGCTATCAATATGCTCACCACCCTGCATCGGCCACCTACAACGTTCGGGTCAAAGATTCCGGAAAATACGAAGTACGGGTCCACTGGCTCAACCACGAAAATCGCACAACCACAGCCGAGCTCGTCCTCACTCATGCTAAGGGAACTGAGACCGTCATTCTTGATCAAACTAAACCGCCAGCCCAGAAGACTTACACTTCACTTGGCACCTTCGATTTTGTCGACGTCCTTCCTGCTGTGTTTACGATCAGCTCAAAGGCAGCCGGCAATCTGCACATTGATGCAATCCAGCTTCTCAAATCAAAGTAATTCGACAAGATGTTAGGGGGGACGGAGCTCTGGGTTCTGCTCTACCGACTTCTGATTGTCGTTTTGATTTCGTGGCTAATCTTTGAAAAATCAAAGCATA
>MDTB01123460.1_pt1 | contig 13230 bp, 9 predicted proteins | sample 811161 | NCBI WGS metagenome assembly MDTB01 (sample SAMN05326650, study PRJNA326480) | marine metagenome | isolation source: seawater | place: Mediterranean Sea | collected 2009 | reverse complement strand
TGAATGGTCCTTCACTCTTTGGCGCACAACTTCACCAAGTGTTTCTAAATCTGCCGCAGAGGCTTCACCGTGATTAATCAGGAAATTGCAGTGCTGCTCTGAAATTTGTGCATCACCTTGAGCCAAACCGCGACATCCGGCGGCATCAATCAGCTTCCACGCCTTAAGACCTTCCGGGTCTGCGCCACCCGGGTTTTTAAATGTACTCCCGCCTGTACGACTTTTGATTGGCTGAGTGTCTTCACGCGACGCACTTATCTCTTCCATTTGAGCAAGTATCTTCTCCTTGTCTCCAGGCACAGTTTGAAAACGAGCCGCTGTAAAAATTAAATCTTGAGGGAGAGCGCAATGTCTGTAATCGAAGCCCATTTCATGCACTTTGATTTCATGACGATTGCCTTTTCTGTCATAGGCATAAGCCTGTGTAAGAACCGTTGCAGTGTCATTACCATAAGCACCGGCATTCATGCGGAGCGCACCACCAACAGTTCCGGGAATCCCCCGAAAAAACTCAAGACCAGATAACTCAGCTTCAGCAACTTGCTTAGAGAGCATCAAGTCGGGAACAGCAGCCCCTGCTTTCACCTGACCGTCAGCATCAATCACAATATCACCAAAGGGCCTGCCGAGCTTAATCACCACACCCGATACACCACCATCTCGAATAAGCGTATTCGAACACGCACCCAGCACCATTACAGGAATTTCCTCCGGGCAGTTCGCTAAAAATGTTTGTAAGTCAGCTTCATCGGCAGGAGAAAAGAGAATGTCAGCGCACCCGCCAACCCGGAACCAAGTTACATCCGCAAGCTCAACTTGCTCTCTGTAACTCCCCCGGATTTGTGGAAGGCGACTTAGTATATCAGTATTTTTCAAGGCGAGATTCATGCGCTCCCCCCTTTTAATTCAGCCAACTGCTTGGGAAGATCATTTGCCCATTGAGTAATACTGCCGGCACCCATGCAAATCACAACATCACCGTCACCAGTCATATCAGAAATGAAACTCGGTAAATTTTCAGGGCTATCCAGAAGCCTCACATCGCGATGACCCTTGGCAATCATATTGGTGACCATGGCTTCGGAGCTAATGCCTTCAATTGGCTTTTCTCCGGCCGGAAATACCGGCGCAACAATAACACTGTCGGCATCATTGAACGCCGTGCAAAAATCCTCAAACAAATCACGTAAACGTGTAAAACGATGTGGTTGAACAACAGCCGTGACCCTCCCGCCTTTAGCTGTGGCAGTTGCGCGAGCGCTTTCCAGCACTGCGTTAATCTCTACCGGGTGATGAGCGTAGTCATCGTAAACTTCAACACCTTGCCATTCTCCTGTCAGCGTAAAGCGTCTTTTAACACCCCCAAACTCGGCGAGAGCCTGTTTGATTGCTTCATCTGAAACGCCAAGTTGTAATCCGGAAGCTATGGCAGCAAGCGCATTTTGAAGATTATGCTGCCCCGGCATCGGAAGGGAGAAACCACAAATTTCCCGAGATTGATTAAGACGACGGTCAGATATTACAACATCAAATAACATCTTCTGACCCTCGACCAAGATATTTACCGCACGAATATCTGCCTGTGGTGAGAGGCCATATGTTGTGATGCGCCGATCAGAAATTCGCCCCATTAGGTTTTGAACTTCTTGACTGTCAATGCACATCAGGGCGGCACCATAAAAAGGGATATTTTCTACATAGCGTGCGAATGCATCTCTAAGGCCGTCAAAGCTGCCATAATAATCAAGATGCTCAGGGTCGATATTCGTTACAATCCCAATCGTCGATGGCAGGCGAACAAATGTGCCGTCGCTTTCATCTGCCTCGACAACAATCCAGTCACCTGAGCCAAGACGCGCATTTGTTCCATAGGCATTAATGACGCCGCCATTAATAACCGTCGGGTCCAGCGAAGCACTATCAAGAACGGCAGCAACCATTGAAGTGGTAGTGGTCTTTCCATGCGTACCGGCAACTGTTAGGCAGTATTTCAATCGCATAAGTTCAGCCAGCATTTCCGAACGCCGGATAACGGGAATGCTTATTTTTCGCGCAGCAATAACTTCAGGATTTTCGTCTGTCTTTATAGCCGAGGAAATCACCAGCAGAGCCACATCTGACATATTGGATGCATCATGACCTTTGAATATTTTGATGCCCATAGTACTTAGTCGCTGGACATTGGCATTCTCACTGACATCAGACCCCTGCACTTGATAGCCAAGGTTATGCATTATCTCTGCAATACCGGACATACCAATGCCTCCAATACCAACAAAGTGGACACAACCAATTGCCTCTGGATGGGATGGCATGTCATAAAGCTTTGTCATGCGGCATCCCCAGATATTTTTATACCATTCCTGTAACCCGCATAAGTTTCTACAAAATCAACCAGATTTTCAGTTGCCTGAGGCATAGCTCGGGTTTTGGCAGCCCGTGCAGCAGTTTCTAACTTGTGAGGACTATCCATATAGTCGCCAATCATCTCAGCGAGCTTTATCGGCGTGAGGTTTTTCTGATCAAAAACCCATGCCGCCTCATGATTGCTTAATTGTAATGCATTGGTCTTCTGGTCTTGATCAATCGATTGCGGCAATGGAACGAGAAGAGACGGGCACCCAATCACCGCCATCTCACTGATTGTCGACGCACCAGACCGAGAAATGACAAGATGCGCCTTTACAATTCGGCGCGGCATATCATCAAAGAAATCACGCAATTCTGCGTCAATACCTAACGCACCATAGGCTTGTAAGGTCGAAGCAAGTTCGCCCTTGCGACATTGCTGGACAAGTCGCAAGCGATTTAATTTTTCTCTTGGCATCAGAGACATCGCTTCAGGAAGAAGTGTCGAAAAGACACTCGCCCCTTGACTACCCCCAAACACAAGCATATTAAAAGTGCCATTCACATTATGTCTTGAATAAGCATAGTCCTTATATCTGAGAACCTCAGGTCTCACGGGATTACCTGTAACCACCATTAAACCCCGACTACTCGCGGGGACATGACGGGTTCCCGGATAGGAGGCAGCAATTCGCGCGCCTAAAAGACTAAGCATTCTATTCGCGCGCCCAAGAACCGCGTTTTGCTCGTGAATAGCAATCTTACAAAACAAAAGTCGTGCTGCCAGCAATGGTGGAAAACTTGGATAACCTCCAAATCCGATGACAGCAACCGGCCGATTTGAAACCATAATCATCATGGCCTGAAGCACACCCAATAAAATCTTGAGAGGCGCCAGAAGTTTCTTCGTTTTGCCGCCACTGTAAATTGAGCCAGAGGCAAGAAATTGCAAGTCGATACCATCAGTCTGGCTGGCATATTGCTTGGCACGAGCGTCAGTCAAAATAACAGTTTTGAAATTCTTCTTCTTTAAAGCACGCGAAAGCGCGATAGCAGGAAATAAATGCCCGCCGGTACCCCCTGCCGCCAAATATATAATTGGCTTGGTCATATGGCACCGCCCTTTAGGTTGAATGTTTTATGCAAAGGTATTTCATCTGCAGAACCATCACTTAGAATACGCTTCTGTCCCGATGAATGGCGCGTGAGGGATAAAATCATGCCCATTGTCAAAGCCAGTGCAAGCAATGAAGATCCACCATATGAAATAAATGGCAATGTCATGCCTTTTGGTGGCATGAGATTAAGATTAACGGCCATATTGATGATTGTTTGCATGCCAAACAAAATAACCAGCCCCGTGCCGGCAAGCTGAATCCAGTGATCACGGCTATCACGCAGACTGATAAGGCTCCGCAAAATAATTGCGGCAAAAATACAGATTATCAACAAACCGACTACTAAACCAAATTCTTCCGCAGCTACCGCAAAAACATAATCTGTATGGCCATCCGGGAGGACATGTTTAATTTTTCCGTCACCCGGCCCTGTGCCGAAAAGTCCACCATTTCTGAATGCCTCAAGAGCTTTATCTGTTTGATAAGTGCCACCCAGAGATGGATCGAGAAATCTATCCACCCGGAATCTGAAATGTGGGAATGATTGATACAAAAACACCAACAAACCAAGACCGGTTAAAGACATGGCTGACAAAAACAAATAGGAACCGCCAGCAAGAAAGAACATTGCTGTCCAGACGATGGTAAGCAAAATCATCTGACCGATATCCGGCTGTAGAGATAGCAAGAAGCAAGTCACAATCAGCAAAGCAAAACCGATGAGACGCCCGGAAACATCAAGCCTTGTGTTCTGCATGGCAAAACACCAAGCAACAGCTACTACAAAGCAAGGTTTTAAAAATTCAGATGGCTGAATTGAAAAACCCATCAGCCTCAACCAGCGCGTGGAACCTTTGATTTCCGACCCTATTGTTAGGGTTAGCAACACGCCACCTAGCGCAAGAACACCCAACCCCATAGCAAGCCTACGAATTTGCACAGGCTCCAACAGAGAGACGATTATCATCCCCACAAGAGCCATAGCGAGAAAAACAATCTGGCGATAGGCAAAATGATATGTGTCAATCTCGAGCCTATGCGCGATAACCGGGCTGGCAGCAAATGTCATCACAAAGCCAACCACCATCAAGGAGGCTATGCCCAGCAACAGCCAACGGTCTATCGTCCACCACCAGTTTGCAAGAAAATGTCTGTCTGTGCGTCCAAAGCCAATCATGCAACTGCCCCCAAACGTGAAATTTGTTCATTCACCAGTTCACAAAAAGCGGCGCCTCGTTTTTCAAAATTCTCAAACTGATCAAAGGACGCACAGGCCGGCGAAAACAAAACCCCCCCGCCTCCTGCCGCAAGTGCATCTGTCACTGCTTGAGGCACTGCCTTATCCAAAGTTTTGGAAACCACATGCGGCGTATCTGAGAGCGTCAGAGAAAAAACTTCAGAAGATGCACCAATTAAATAGGCGCAGGCAATTCGGTCAAAATAAGGGCGCAAACTATCAATACCTTCCTCTTTGGGGAGGCCACCGGCAATCCAGTAAATTTTGTCATAAGTTGCCAACGCATGCGCAGAGGCTTCTGCATTGGTGGCCTTACTGTCATTAACAAAACGAACTTCACCATCCTCACCAGAAATCTCACCAATAGGTTGCATACGGTGCGCGAGCCCCTGAAAGCCGGTAAAGGCTCTGATGATATCATCTTTCGCGGCGCCCGCAGAAAGTGCAGCAACATAAGCAGCAGCGGCATTCTGACCATTATGAGCACCTTGAAGTGTCGCAATGCTCGACAAGTCGACAATTGGCCCCTCTTGATCGCAAAGCCAACCTTCTTGATAAAAGACCTTCGCTGTTTTTTCTGCCTGACCAGAAATACGTACACTAACAATGGCATCATTTGTTTCTGCACTCTCAGCAAGTGCGGTTTCATCCGAGCCGTCCACGCCAATAATCGCAGTACTGCCCGGCTGGAGGTTTTCAAACATTTGCCATTTGGACTGAATGTAGCCTTTCATTGATCCGTGACGGTCAAGATGGTCAGGACTTAAGTTCAGCAACACGGCAATATCCGGGCTAAATCTAGGAGACAAATCAATCTGATAAGAAGAAAGCTCCAACACATAAACTGTGTTTTCTTCCGCCGGACTAAGAGCAAGAACTGACTGACCAATATTGCCGCCAAGCTGAACATTAAAGCCGCTTCCAGTCAGCAAATGAGCCGTTAATGCCGCAGTGGTTGATTTACCATTCGTTCCGGTAATCGCAATAACTTGTGAGGGTGCAGGAAAGGTGGTGCGTGCTTTTTGAAACAGCTCCATATCACCAATAATAGGAATGGAGGCTTCCTCAGCAACAGTCACAACTTTATGCGGCGTGGGGTGTGTGAGCGGCACACCCGGGCTTAAAACCAGTGCCTCCACGCCTTCCGGCATAGGAATGAGCTCTTGAATAACTGCACCCAAATCAGCAGCCACTTTACATTTTTTTTCGTCATCATCCCATGCTGTGACTTTGACCCCCCCTGCCCTTAAGGCACGCACGGCTTCAATCCCGGTGATACCGAGGCCAAAAACAGCAACATGAGTATAAAGGGCGGTAATTTTTATCATCTTACCTCAGCTTCAATGTTGAAAGCCCGATCAGGGCAAGTATCACGGCTATAATCCAGAACCGGATAACAATGGTTGGCTCTGCCCAGCCGCGCTGTTCAAAATGATGATGGAGTGGCGCCATGGCAAAAACACGCTTACCGGTCATTTTAAAGGAGGCGACCTGCACAATGACGGATAAAGCCTCAAGAACAAATAGCCCGCCTATAATGGCGAGGACAATTTCATGCTTTGCCGCAACAGCTATGGAGCCGAGTGCGCCACCAATGGCAAGCGATCCTGTATCACCCATAAACACCATGGCAGGAGGCGCGTTGAACCATAAAAATCCAAGACCGGAACCTATCAACGCAGCAGTGAAAACAGCCAACTCCCCGGTGCCTGGAACATAATGTATTTGCAGATAATCTGCGAAAATCGCATTGCCGACCAGATAGGCAATCAAACCGAAGCTTGCTGCGGCAATCATACTGGGAACAATAGCCAAGCCATCTAACCCATCAGTCAGATTGACAGCATTGGAGGAGCCAACAATCACAAAGACCCCACCAAAGGCAAAAAACCAAATGCCAAAATCAATCAATAAATCCTTGAAAAACGGCACAGCAAAACCGGTTGATAAAGATGTGGGCATGCTACTTGAGAGACACAGCACAATCACCAGTGCGACAATGCTCTCTATCAATAACTTCACTCGGCCAGAGACACCTGCGCTGTGCCCGCCTATAATTTTACTGTAATCATCGGCAAATCCGATAAGACCAAAACCAAGAGTACCGAGCAACACGGTCCACACATAGGGATTGGATAGATTGCCCCATAGTAAGGTCGACAGGCTGACAGCAACCAAAATTAGCAATCCGCCCATTGTTGGTATGCCAACTTTAGTAATGAGGTGAGATTGCGGGCCATCTTCACGGATAGGCTGCCCCTTACCTTGACGCATCTTTAACCTATCAATCATCCATGGGCCGATTAAGAAGCTGATAATCATTGCTGTCATGACAGCACCACCAGCTCGGAAGGTGATATAGTTAAAAACATTACTACCCGGAATGGCATCACCAAAATACTGCATAAGATAGTACAACATCAGCTAATACCTCCTTCATTTTGAACTGTCGAAGCACCAAAACCTTCCTCAATATCCAAATCGATTAAGCATTTAACAAGCTCGGATAGGCGCATACTATTTGAGCCTTTAACCATCACAGCATCTCCGGCATGCACCTCCTGTGTCAGAAAGCTTTTCATGCCATCGACACTGGTTGCATGAGCACCACGGCGACCGCCGGGAAGTGCGTCCTGCAGAAGTTTCATCTGACTTCCAACCGTAAAAACAACATCTACATCGGTGTTGATAATATGCTCGACGAGATTTTTATGGAGTTCATCACCTTGACTACCGAGCTCTTTCATATCACCCAGTACAGCTATACGTCTGCCCTGACCCAGGCGTGGAAATTGTCCGAGGGTTTTCAAGGCAGCAACCATAGACTCGGGATTGGCGTTATAACTTTCATCAATCACAACCAAATCACCATCTGACAAAGAGATGTTATGCCGACGCCCCCGTCCATCCATTGCCTTCATTTCACCGAGTGATAAAACCGCGCTGGTCAAATCCTCCTCAAAAACTTGGACAGCAGCTAGAATAGACATGGCATTCACAATTTGATGATGGCCCGTCGCACCAATGCGGAAAGTCACGGGTTGGCCGGAAATATCGGCACTCACACAACTGCAGTGGTCATGAAGTTTAAATGAAATCACCCTCACATCAGATGCATCACTTTCGCCAAAAGAAACAACCCTTTTCGCACCGGCATCTTTGGCAGATTGCATCAGCAAAGGTGCCCATTCACTATCCGCAGGCACAAGCGCTGTTTTTAGTCCGTCCAGACCTTCAAAAATTTCAGCTTTCGCATGAGCAATACCTTCGAGTGAATCGAAATGTTCAATATGAGCATTTGCGATTTTGGTAATCACAGCAATATCGGGGCGCACTTGACGGGTAAGAGAAGAAATTTCACCCGCATGGTTCATGCCAATTTCAAACACTCCAAATTGAGTATCTGCCGGCATGCGCGCAAGGCTTAACGGCACACCCCAGAGATTATTGTAAGAGGCTTGGGAAATATGTGTTTTACCAATCTGACTAAAGACTAGACCCAACCCCTCCTTAACAGTTGTTTTGCCAACACTGCCTGTCACCGCCACCACTTGACCGGTTATACGGTTGCGCGCTGCTTGACCAAGCTTCTCCAAAGCGTTTTGTGTATCCATGACACGTATGAGATGGGTTTCATCAACACCAGCAACATTATTAAGCTCGGCATCGGTGGCAACAATTGCCACTGACGCACCGTTTTCAAATGCGTTGGAAACATAATCATGCCCATCTAGACGATCGCCGCGAATGGCGACAAATATATCGCCGTGAGATAATGTCCGCGTATCAATTGATACACCCTGAGCTTGCCATTCAGTTAGTGATGGAACGCCAAGAGCCTCTGATACTTCCTTAGATGTCCATAGTGGACGAGTTTCTTGCAACATGTCATGTCCGGACTCAGTCATCTTCACTCTCCTCGACAGTCAAGTCTTTAACCAAATCACGAAGCGTCTCGTGATCACTGAATGAAAATGTTTGGTCACCTATAATCTGGCCGGTCTCATGTCCTTTACCTGCCACTAAAATAATGTCTTTTGATTTGGCAAGATCGAGAGCAACATTGATGGCCTCCCGTCTGTCTCCAACTTCAGATGCTTCAGGACAGGCTTTTAAAATTTCTTGCCTTATCAGCGCGGCATCTTCACTACGAGGGTTATCATCTGTAATGATGACACTGTCAGCATAGCGCGAAGCAATCTGCCCCATTTCAGCCCGCTTGCCTCTATCTCGGTCACCACCACATCCGAAGACACAAATCAATCTGCCTTCGCAATGCGGACGTAAAGCCTTTAAAGCATTCGCAAGAGCATCAGGTGTATGCGCGTAATCAACGTAACACGCGACATCTTTCGAAGATGATACCACCTTGTCCATACGACCTGCTGGCGCGGCAAGCGCCCCAAGCCCTTTAGACAATTTCTTGAATGGCAGTCCACCCGCGAGGCACATCGCCACCGCAAGTGCAATATTTTCAGCTTGAAACACGCCTGCAATATGTGTCCGGACGTCAACACTTTCACCCTGATAAGTCAGCGTAAAATTAAGTCCGTCAGCATGTGGCATAACATTACTTAAGGTGAGATCCGCATTTTCAGAGTCCAGCGTAAATATTCTACGCTTGGCTTTAACCGCGGCCTGCTCAATAAAATCAGATTTTGCTCCCATGCGGTTGATAACCGCAACACCGTCCGGCATCAAAACTTCAGAAAAAAGGCGCGCCTTTGCGTCAAGATAAACATGCTCATTTTCATGATAATCAAGATGATCGCGCGACAGGTTTGTGAAACCCGCCACATTTACCCTCACACCATCAACCCTAAACTGAGACAAGGCATGACTGGAAACTTCCATTGCCAAATTTTCAACACCAAGCGCATATAAGTCTCGCAAAATAGCATGCAGCATGACCGGCTCAGGCGTCGTGTGCTCAAGCGGCAATTGATAATCACCGGCCTTAACACCTAGCGTTCCAATTGAGGCAGAAGACATACCAGCATGAACCAATATTTGATCAACAAAAGTCGCCACGGAAGTTTTTCCATTTGTTCCGGTTACAGCAAAAATTTTAGCCGGCGCAAATTTGAAAAATCTTTGCGCCAATAAAGCAAGCTGACGTCGTGGATTATCATCTCTGAGAAGAGTTTCAACGCCATCCGGCAATTTACCATTAGGGAAATCAACTTCCGGGCCTGCCAGAATTAGTCGCGCACCATTTTTAACTGCATCACCAATATATTTTGCACCATCCACCATTGAACCGGGAAGCGCGGCAAACATATATCCGGGGAGAACATGTCTGCTATCCGCTGTCATGCCAAGAATCTCAACACTCTTGTCCAGGCCGGCCTCAAGAGCATCCTCAGTAAGATTCTGACCAAGCAATTCACTAAGGCGCATCACAACACCTCCTTGGCTTTATGGACGATAAAGTCTTCATCCCCAAACCCACCGGCAGGTTGCGGCATCACACCCAGCAAAGGCGCAATACGTTCAACAATATCCGTTGATAACGGGACAACATTCCAACCAGCGCCTGTGCCATAAACGCCATCAATCCGTTGTGGTTCCTGAAGAATAACAATGAAGGCATAGCGCGGCGCGTGAGCCGGAAATGCTCCCAGGAAACTCGTCATCAGACGATTTGAGTCATAACCACCCGGCCCTGCTATTCGTGCTGTTCCGGTTTTACCCAAAATCATAAACTTTGATTTTTTGGCATTTTTAGCCGTGCCATGCGTGACGACAGCACGCATAATGCGGCGCATATGATTACTGGTTTCTTGAGATATAACGCGCACACCAAGAGGCAAATCATCATTAATAAGGCGTGGGCGATACATCACCCCGCCATTCACCATCGCGGCGCCGGCCACCAAAGCCTGAAGCGGAGAGATGCTGATGCCATAGCCGTAAGAACTCGTAGCACGCTCCACCTCACCCCATTGGTAAGGCAATTGAGGCTTTGTCAATTCGGGAATTTCCAATTCCGGCTTATCAATCAAACCCAGACGCTCAAGAAAACCCCAATGCACCTCAGGCGCAACCGAAAGTGCCAATTGCGCAGACCCTATATTTGATGAATGAACAACAATCTCTCCAACCGTCAGCGGACGCTTCTCACCATGTGAATCTGTAATTTTATGCTTACCGATGGAAATCGGTAAAGATGTTTGAAATGTGTCTTCAGGTGAGGCAGCACCAGTCTCAAGCACCATAGATGCTGTGAAAACCTTAAAAACCGAACCAAGCTCATAAGTCCCTAAAGTAGCCATGTTAAACAAACGCTGATGACCAGCATTCCATGGAGTCAGATTTGGATTAAAATCAGGCAACGACACCATTGACAAAATATTGCCGTTCCTCACATCCATAACAATGGCACTGCCACCGGTGGCGGAAAACTTTTCTATGCTCTTGGCCAATTCGGCGCGCACACTGTGCTGCACGCGAATATCCAACGTGACTGGCAAACTCCCGTCACGCATAGAAGGCTCTACATTATGGTCAAGAAAAAACTCCAACCCGGCAAGCCCCTGCATATCGCTACCGACAAATCCAAGCATATGAGAAGCCAAAGGCCCGTGAGGGTAAAAACGTCGATCCGCTTTTTGCATTTTCAACGCCGGATCACCCAACGTAAGAACCGTCTTATATTGTTGCGGCGTCAAGCCCTTCATTAATTCAATATAATTGCGATTGGAGTTTAAAAAGCGCGTCGCTTTTTTGTGATCAAAACCGGGCAACATTTCAGATAATACAGCAACTGTTTCATCAACATTGGAGATTTTGCGCACATCCGCCCCAAGATTATAGGCACTGATTTGTGTCGCCAAGAGGACCCCATTGCGGTCAACAATAAAGGGACGTTCCTGTGATGTCAGAGGCAAACCACTTCTCTTGGCCGTAATTGGCCCATCACCACCAACGGTTAAATTCGCCAATCGCGCTCCAAGTAAAGTAAAAATAAGAGCAAAAGCCCATATCGCCAACCAAATACGCCGACGCGTTATATCGACAGCATGCCCCTCCAAATCACCAAGGCGAATACCCAGTTGAGCATTTGTAGCTTCAACCAAATCGCCGCCCGGACGCATAAGAGATGGCATGACCTCACCGCGCATCAAGCCCTCCTCTTTCACCAGACACCGTCCAACCATTTTGCCAATTTTCTTGATCATCAGATTTTATGTTGGCCTGAATGATTTGATCTTCTTCGGAAACGAAAAAGCTGTCCGGTGTCCGTATTTGAGTTGCTGCAAGAGGCTCAAGTCGCAAATGCATTTCAGATAATTTCTCAAGGCGTGCCGGATTATTCAAACTCACCCATTCAGCCTCTAAAATGCGACGTGTGATTTTCTCTTTTTCAATCGCGCGCTCGGCATTTCTGATGGCTTTATGTTCAGCATCAGCGCCATAGCGTATGTGGTAGACCGCAGCAAAAAGCAGGATGACGGCTATGAATATAATCATATTTACAAGACGTATCATGTGCGCACCCCGTGAGAGTCACCATCAGGAGATTTAAACAGCACATCATCCAATATGAATGCAGGTGCGCTTGTGCGAGTTGCTGCTCGCAAACGAGCAGAACGAGAACGCGGATTTAGCGAAATCTCATCTTCGGTAGCTTGCAGCCCTTTTCGCGTCAGCTCTGTGAAACTGGGTTCAGGGGGTTGAGTCTCGGGCAAATGCCTTGAGGGGCGTCCAGCACGTCCCGTCCGACGGGCAAGAAATTTTTTAGCAATTCTATCTTCTAATGAGTGGAATGTGACAACAGCAAGCCGCCCACCATAGCCAAGCATATTTTCAGCAGACGCCAAACCACGCACCAACTCACCCAACTCGTCATTCACATAGATTCTTAAAGCTTGAAAAGTTCGCGTCGCCGGATGGATTTTTTGCAAACCTGGCGGTTGACCAATTGTCTGTGACACAATATCTGCCAGCTCTACCGTGCGGGAGATTTCTATATCACCACGCACACGACCAATGGCACGCGCTATAGCTCTTGCTTTTCGCTCCTCACCATAAAGCGCAATGATACGGGCAAGCAATTTCTCATCCATCGTGTTAACAATATCAGCAGCACTTGGACCATCTTGACCCATGCGCATATCCAACGGGCCATCAGAATTGAAAGAAAAACCTCGCTCGGATTGATCAAGCTGCATTGAAGAGACACCCAAATCCAGCGTTACGCCGTCCACTTTTTGAAACCCGTGCGCTTGCGCAAGTTCCTGCATATCGCCATAACAACCGTGACTTAACTTTAGACGGTCACCAAACTGTGCTTGTAGGTTTTTACCTGCCTCAATTGCATCCGGATCGCGGTCAATCGCAATAACGGCGCAATCAGCGGCTTCAAGTAAAGCGCGTGTATAGCCGCCAGCGCCAAATGTACCATCAATGAAAATTTCACCATCCTGCGGAGACAGAGCTTCGATAACCTCGTTGAGAAGAACGGGAATGTGAGGACGCGTTTCGGGGTAACTTCTGTCATCAGTGGTTTTGTCAGAACATACC
>MDTB01171456.1_pt1 | contig 13232 bp, 12 predicted proteins | sample 811161 | NCBI WGS metagenome assembly MDTB01 (sample SAMN05326650, study PRJNA326480) | marine metagenome | isolation source: seawater | place: Mediterranean Sea | collected 2009 | reverse complement strand
ATTGTCAAAGTGATGGAATAAAAAACTCCCTTTGGTTAGAAGATCGTGTTGTAAATATACCCTCAAGTGTTCCCGATGGCGCCTTGAAACAACTACAGCAGTAATTATTATGGATATTTTAAAACTTATTGGCCGCACATCTCCACTTTTTGAGTTTGATGTTTCTAACCGACAAAAAGAGCTTGAAGATATAGTTTCAAATAGCCGCTTTTTAGTTATTGGAGGTGCTGGCTCTATTGGTCAGGCGGTTACACGAGAAATATTTAAAAGAAACCCTATTGTTCTTCATGTTGCAGATATAAGTGAGAACAATATGGTAGAGCTTGTAAGAGATATCAGAAGTACACTTGGATATATTAGTGGTGACTTTAGTACATTTGCAATTGACTGTGGAAGTAGAGAGTTTGAAGCACTTATGAATTCTAGTTGCGATTATGATTATGTTCTTAATCTTTCTGCTCTTAAGCATGTTCGAAGTGAAAAAGATCCATTTACTTTGATGCGTCTCATCGAAGTTAATATCATTAACACATTAAAGACATTGCAAATAGCAAAAAATAAAGGATGTAAAAAATATTTTTGTGTTTCCACTGACAAAGCAGCAAATCCCGTGAATATGATGGGCGCTAGTAAACGAATTATGGAAATGTTTTTAATGCAAGAAAGTGAGGTTATCGATATTTCGACCGCTAGATTTGCTAATGTGGCTTTTTCTGATGGATCTTTATTGCACGGATTCAATCAGCGTTTTTCAAAGCAACAGCCAATTTCTGCACCAAATGACGTCAAGCGTTATTTTGTGACGCCACAGGAATCAGGAGAGTTATGTCTGATGTCATGTCTTCTGGGTGAAAATAGAGATATTTTTTTCCCTAAGCTGAGCGAGAAATTACATTTGACAACTTTTTCTGATATCGCTGAGCGCTATATAAATAATCTTGGATATAAGCCATATTATTGCTCCTCTGAAGGCGAAGCTAGAGATCGATCTCAAGAATTAATATCGTCTAAGTGCTGGCCATGCTATTTTTTTAATTCAGATACATCTGGAGAAAAAGATTTTGAAGAATTTTATACGGCTAATGAAGTCTTAGATATGGAGCGTTTCAACAGCCTGGGAGTAATTAAAAATGATGCCAAATATGATTCAAGCCAACTAGAAGATTTCTTAAAGGAGATCAAAAAATTTCGTACTCAAGCATTTTGGGAAAAAGCACCAATAGTTGATTTATTTAATAAAATGATCCCTGATTTCAATCATCATGAAACAGGCAAATATTTAGACGAAAGAATGTAAAGTATGCAGCGATTATTTGACATTATTTTTTCAGGTTTAGCACTAATATTGCTCTCACCACTAATGATACCTCTTATGATTATTTTAAGGTTTACTGGAGAAGGAGAGATATTTTTTCTTCAAAGTCGTGTTGGGTTAGGTGGACAGCATTTTGGACTATATAAATTTGCTACTATGCTAAAAAATAGTCCTAACATAGGTACTGGCACAGTAACCCTTCATAAAGATCCTCGCATATTACCTTTTGGCAGCTGGTTGCGTAAGACAAAGATTAATGAATTGCCACAATTAATAAATATTTTTAAGGGTAATATGAGTGTAATTGGCCCAAGACCTCAAACACAACGCTGCTTTGATGCATTTCCTTTTCAATCTAAGAAAGAAATAATTAAAGTTAGACCAGGTTTATCAGGAGTTGGATCAATTGTCTTTAGAAATGAGGAAGAAATGATGCAAGCTAATAATGATCCTGAAAGCTTTTATGATAATACAGTTATGCCTTATAAAGGGAGCCTAGAAGAGTGGTTTGTAAATAACAAAGATATTTGGACCTACTTTAGCCTAATTGGGCTTTCGGCTTGGGTTGTTCTATTCTCTAGGTCTGATTTGATTTGGGTTATGTTTAGAGATTTACCTAAGCCCCCTGAGACATTAAAGAAATGGATTTAAAAAATATAATTAGTTTTAAGTTTTAGCACAGTGATTCAATTTATTAATTTAAACAAAGAAGTGCCTTTTCAACTCTTTAAAGAAAAATATGATGAGGCATTAAATGCTGATCAAAAAAGTATTGAGGCCATCTCAATTTCATCCTACAACACAGAAATGCAAGAAGTTGATTCTAGATTTGTTAACTTAAAGTTTGTAGAGGATGATAAATTTATCTTTTTTAGTAATTATAATTCTCCAAAGTCAATTGCTTTTAGATCTCATGATCAGATAAGTGCCTTAATTTATTGGTCATCAATAAATGTTCAAATAAGAATGAAAGCAAGAATTCAAAAAACTTCAGAGAAATATAACAATGAATACTTTAAACAAAGATCTTTAGATAAAAATGCTTTGGCTATAAGTTCAGATCAGTCAGCACCAATACTTTCATTTAATCAAGTCATAGAGAAATACAATAATGTTAAGAAAGATAGAGATTTAGAAAAATGCCCTCAACATTGGGGCGGTTTTTCATTTAGCCCTTATGAGATAGAATTTTGGGAGGGAAACAGTTCTAGACTTAACAAAAGGAATTTTTATAAGCTTATTGACAACATTTGGCATCACTCAATACTCGAACCATAAAATTGTTTAAAATAAGAGTAATTTGTTATAGAATCCATCTCTTATATGGTCAAAAATTTTCATAGTCAACATTCTTTCCTAGTTAATAAAAGGTAATTAATCATAGTTTCTAAGAAAAAAAATTTTGTTCCTCTCAATGAAAGGATATCTGCAGATAAGGTCATGCTTATAAATATTGATGGTGAAAAATTAGGATCTTTTGGGCTTCAAGAAGCATTGAATATGGCCCAAAAGGATAATCTTGATTTAGTACAAGTTTCACCTGTTGGGTCTGAAACCATCGTATGTAAGATTATGGATTATGGAAAACATATTTTTGCAAAGAAAAAAGGCAGCTCATCATCTAAATCAAAAGCTAAAAAAAGATCTGTAAAAGAAATTAAGTTTAGGCCATCGACAGATGTTGGTGATTACAATATCAAATTAAAAAAGATTAAAAGCTTTATTCTTGGAGGAGATAAGACTAAAATAAGCGTCCGATTTAGAGGAAGAGAAATTCTCAATAGTGATCTTGGACTTGATTTGCTAAATAGACTTAAAGAAGAATTAGATGATATTGCCCAAGTTGACCAAGAAGCCTCCTTGGAAGGAAGACAACTTCTAATGGTTCTCTCGCCGCTAAAGAAAAATAATTAGATTACTAGGTTTATAAAATGGGGTATAAATTAAAAAAACATTCTGGAGCATCAAAGCGCTTTAAGAAAACAGCTACATCTGTTAAAAGTAGGGGAGCTCACAGAAACCATATTCTTTCTAAGCAATCTACAAAAAGAAAAAGACATAACCGAGGTATGAACAAACTTGAAGGAACAATGCTAAAGATGGCTTCAAGACTTATTAATTACTAATATGCCAAGAGTAACAAAAGCAAAAACAGCAAAAGCAAAACACAAAAAAGTCCTTGCTGCCACAAAAGGCCATTACGGTGCAAGAAGTAGACTATATAAGACTGCAAAACAATCTAACATTAAATCAATGCAATATGCATTTAGAGATAGAAAAAATAAAAAAAGATTGTTTAGATCTTTATGGATTTCAAGAATTAACTCTGCCTCCAGAGAGTTGGACATTTCATACTCAAAACTAATCAATGGTTTGGCTAAAAATAATATTATTATTGATAGAAAAATATTATCTGACCTTGCTGTTAATGATGCCTCAACTTTTGAGAAAATTGCTAAAACTGCTGTAAAATAAAGCTCAATGTCTAGTATGGACAACATAGAGCCGCCAACTGTAAAAAATAATGCAGGCTCACTCCATCCAATAAATCAAACTAAAGATTTTCTTTTAAATCTTTTATCTGAGATTGGCTTTAAAGAGATACAAGGCCCAGAAATAGAAAACGATGAGTTTAACTTTGATATGCTTAATATTAAAAAGTCTCATCCAGCGAGACAAATGCATGATACTTTTTATTTAGAAAATAAAAGTAAATTACTGAGGACACACACTTCACCTGTTCAGATAAGGAGTATGCTTGAATCAAAGCCTCCTTTTGCATTCAGCTCTGCAGGAAAAGTTTACAGAAAAGATGATGATGCGACTCACTTACCAATGTTTCATCAAGTAGAAGGCATTTACATTGATCAAGACGTAAATTTTGCAAATTTGAAAGACCTCATTAATCAAATCTTGTTAAGTATATTTGGTGAAAATATAGAGTTAAGATTTCGTCCATCCTATTTCCCGTTTACTGAGCCTTCAGCGGAAGTTGATATTTTATCTGAAAATGGAAATTGGCTGGAAATTTTAGGATGTGGAATTGTAAATCCTATTGTATTAAATAATTGTAATATTGATGCAAATCGATATAGCGGATTAGCTTTAGGTCTTGGTATTGAAAGGATTGCAATGCTCAAGTATGGAGTCAACGATATCAGGGAATTTTATAAATCTAACCTCGACTTTTTAGGCCAATTTAAATGAAATTCATTTATCAAGATCTCTTAAATTTTTTAGAAGAGCAGCCATCTAAAGATGCTCTTTCAAAAAAACTATTTCAATTAGGGCATGAGCATGAAATTGATGGCGATATTTTCCATATGGAAATTACTCCCAACAGAGGTGACTGCCTATCTCTAATTGGTTTATCAAGAGACTTAAACAACTTTTTTTCAACTAAAGATACATATCAAATATATGATAAAGATATTGAAACGCTTGATCTTGATTTCAAAAATTTATCGATCGAGTCATGTCCTAAGATTTCTTTTTTAGAAATCGAGATTGATGATGAGATATCATCCTATAAATCATATTTAGAGAATTATTTCTTAAAACTCGGGAACAATAAGACCAATTTCTTTTCAGATATTTCAAATTATATTTCATATGAAAGAGGACTTCCTACTCACTGCTTTGACAGAGAATTGATAACACAAGGCTTCGCTTTTAGTAACCGCTCTTGTCAAGAAAATTTTAAAACTCTTCTTGGTGATGAAATAGAGCTACAAGGGAAAAATTGCGTTTTTACAATTGGTGAAGAAGTTATTAGTCTTGCTGGAGTTATGGGTGGAGACTCTACAGCATGTTCGTCTAACACTAAAAAAGTTTTAGTTGAGTGTGCATACTTTAATCCAGAAGAAATAATTGGAAAGACGATTAAATATAATTTGAAATCTGAAGCAGCTTACAAGTTTGAAAGAGGAGTAGATATTTCATTGCAAGAGACAGTTTTAAGAAGATTTATAAGTATTGTTCAAGATCATGCCCAAATAAAAAAAATGAGATTAAAAACCTTTTTAGGTGCTGAAATTAAAGAAAAATTTTTTCCGATCAAAACTGAGAGGATAAATAAGATTTTAGGCACCAAAATTACAAAAGAAGAGTATATTAATTATTTAAGTAAACTTGGTTTTGAGATTGAGGATAAAATAAAGGTTCCTTCATTTAGACATGACATTCACACCCAAAATGATTTGTCAGAGGAGATTGCTAGGGTCATAGGATATGACAACATTAAAAGCATTCCCATAAAGTTAAGCACTGATTTTAAGCAAGAACCAAATAAAGTTTCTGCGATTGAAGACTTTTTTGTTGAGAATGGTTTTTCCGAAGTAATTAATTTTCCTTTTTCAGAAAAAGAAGAAAAAAAATCAATCTTTATTGACAATCCATTAGATTCGAATAAAAAGAATTTGAGAACCTCTTTAAAGGATTCTTTGTTAGAAAACTTACTTTTCAATGAGAGAAGACAAAAAGATTCAATAAAGCTTTTTGAGATCAGTGATGTTTATAAAAATGATATAAATATAATCCAAGAAAAAAGACTAGGTATTATTATTAGTGGAAGACAAGGACATAACTACATAGATTTTCAAAAAAAACTTAATAATAACTATTTGAATAAAATATTAAATATCAATAATGATGTTTCAATTTTTAATATTGAAGAGATATCTAGGGATAATCTCAAAACCAAAAAAAAGGAAAAAATCTTCTATACTGAGGTTTTAGTTGATGATATCCCTGATAAGTTCTTTAAAGGTTTGAACTCAAAAGAAACTTTAATAAATTTTGTCAAATATGATCCAGTATCTGAATTTCCTTCAAGCATAAGAGACTTTTCATTTTCTATTAAACATTTGGAGCAATATAATAAGTTCATCTCATATATTGAGGACTTTCAAAACGATAATCTTAAGGACTTTTTTGTATTTGATTTTTATATGAATGAGAAGTTAGGAGAGATTAAAGTTGGTATCAGGCTAATTTTTCAATCTAATAAAAATACTTTATCAGATGTTGAAATCCAAGAAAGCATCAAGAAGCTTTTAGAGCCGTTATGTGATTTAGAAGGCGTATCTATTCCAGGACTAGAAAACTTTAACTAAATGCAATTGTTCGAACACAGAATTGATAATTACAATATTCTTATAAATATATGTAGAATACATTTATAAATAATGCATTATGTACATCATGAATATGTTTAAAAAATTTACCTTCATAGCTTTTTCTATTCTTTCAATAAATGCATTTAGCCAAGCTGTTGACCCGTTAGTCATATCTCAACTGAGTCCAGAGCAAATTGAGATGGTCAGAGATGCATATGATGGCACGAAATCTATAGAAGAGGATACGGCAATTGAGGGGTTGCCTCTTTTAGATGAGTCTCTGGAAAGTAAAGAATCTGTTGAGGACGCGAACAAGATTCCTGGTAAAAAATATGGTTATGACTTTTTTTTATCTATGCCCACATCACTATCAGCGGTTGGCGATTTACCACTTCCCAATGATTACAAAATATCTTTAAGAGACCAGTTTACAGTTATTTTATCAGGCTCAAAAGATGCTATCTTTAATCTAAATGTAAAACTAGATGGGACTATTCTTTTTCCAGAGCTTGGTTCCATTTCTGTTGCAGGTCTTACTTTTCAAGAGGTTAAAGACAAACTTACAAAATTGATTGAACAATCATATATTGGAGTAGCTATCGACATTTCGCTACAAAATTTAAGTGCAAAAAAGATAACTATAGTTGGAGCAGTGAAAACACCTGGAACTTATTTGGTAAATCCCTTTACCACCATTACAGGCGCATTAGCCTATTCTGGGGGCATCTCTGAAATTGGATCATTAAGAGATATAAAATTAATAAGAAACAATACAGAGATTTTTTCTTTTGATTTATATGATTTATTAATTCGAGGGGATAGGTCAAATGATATAAATATTGAGGCAGGCGATACTCTTTTAATAAATGCTGCAAATCAGTTTGTAGAAATAGCAGGTGCTGTAAAAAGACCAGCTATATATGAGGTTTTAGAGGGCGAAACATTTAGTAATTTAGTTGATTTTGCACTTGGATTTAAGAAAACAGCAAATAAATCGAATATATCAGCAGCTTTTTTAAATTTGGATGAAGCTGAAATTACAAAGATAAATATCAAGGATTTGGATGAAAGCTTAGCTAACGCTTTATCTGTTGAAGTTTTTAATTATGTAAATGAAAAAATCGCTAATGTTCAAGTTTTGGGTGCAGTAGATCAGCCAGGTTTTTATGATCTCAGTAAGTATAGAGACCTAAAAGACTTGATAGATAATCTTGTATTTATAGATGCATATCCCTGGCTAGCCGTCTTGGAGCAATTCGATGAGAATAAGTTAAAAAGTTCTTCCATTTTATTTAGCTTAGATGACCCAACAACCTATAAGTCTATAAAGCTTTTGCCTAATTCTAGGATATATTTTGCAGATCTTGAAACAAGATCATTTGACGTAAACAGCATGTCGAGTAGCTTAATAAGAGATTACTCTTTAACATTAAATCACAAAGGAGAATCTTTAATATTGCCTGTATATGGGAGATATTCTGTAAGTTCGTTCATAGATTATTTAGGTCTAGATATGAGCGATGTAAGTGAAATAGCAACATATGTTAGTCCTCTTGAAAGCATTGTTATAAATGATGATTATAAAAAAATGGAGTACATTGCTCAAAAATACAATACGGTATCTTTTAGATCTCCTGAAAATAGTCTCATCACTGTTTCTGTAAGTGGAGCAGTCGAGTTTCCTGGCCCATATACGCTAAACGATGATGCAACTATTGAAGACTTATATCAGCTGATAGGAGATTTTCAATCTCAAGCCTACTTGGAAGGAATTATTTTAACTAGAGAGGTTATTAGACAAAGACAGCTCAAGTCTATACAAAAAACAAAAGAAGATTTAAATAAGGCGCTTTTGGTTAGCTCCCAAAAAGGCGAAATTATTGGTGATATCAATATAATTAAAGCACTTTCAGAAACCATAAATCCTGAAAACCTCGGAAGATTAGCTGGAGATTTCTCTCCAAAATCAACAGCATCTATTAATACTGTTTTATTTGATGGCGATAAAATAATAATTCCTAAAAATCCAAATGCAATAAATGTCTTAGGAGAGGTTCTTAATCCTGTTGCATTTGAGTATTCAAAAAATACAAGTATTAATTCTGCAATAGATATGGCTGGTGGATATCAACAATATGCAGATAAAAGACGTGTATATGTTATAAAAGCCAACGGAATAGTTGTAAAATCTCGAAGGAACATTTTTGCCGGAAATACTTCTCTTAATCCTGGTGATACCATAGTTGTTCCTAGAAAGATTATTACTGATAACCCAGGAATAGATGCTTTAATTCCTGTTACACAAATTTTATCAAATATTGCTTTTTCTGCTGCTGCACTAGAAAATTTGTCTAATAATAATTAAAATCGATCGCTGATGAAAAAGCACGTTTTCATCCTTCTTTTACTCTTAATATCTAAAATATCTTTGTCAGATAGTTTTAATTACAACTCCTTCAACAATCATGGTGTTATTGGCTTGATAAACATGCCCACTGCTAGATTTTATGATGAATCATCATATGGAATTACTTTATATAATGGCGAACCTGATCAAAAAATATCGCTTACCTCATCACCTTATGACTGGATGGAGGCATCTATTTTCTATATGAACATTGAAGATCAGCAACTATGTAGAAATAATATACAAGGCGAAATTTTTTGCCAAGGTTATAAAGATAAAGGCTTTAACTTTAAAGTTAGAGTGAAGGAGGAAGGCATACTTCCTGCAATTGCTATAGGAATTAACGATATTGCTGGTACTGGATTTTATAGCTCTGAATATATAGTTGGTAGCTATGGGATCAATAATTTAGATTTTCATTTTGGCTTGTCATGGGGAACTTTAAATGGTTCAAGCAGTAGCATTAAAAATCCACTTGGTTATATAAGTGATAATTTTTATGACAGATCAGATAATCTTGCGGACCAGGGTGGACAGTTTCAGTCATCAAGATATTTTTCAGGTGAAAAAGCATCACCTTTTTTTGGCCTCTCTTATGCCTTAAATGAAAGATTTTTAGTAAAGTTTGAAAGCGATAACACAAAAACTCCAGGCAAAGTTGGATATCAGGAAACAAAAAGTGATTATTCCTTTGGGATTGATTTTTCCATAAATGACAATTTTACAATTGGTTTAGCAAATGAGAGGGATACTCATTTGTCTTTGAAATTTGTCTATAAAAATAATCTAAATAAGTCATTAAAAAAATATAAATATCAGAAGTCCACATCTATCAAAACTCTAGATGATAAATATAGAAAACTTGTTAAAAACATTGAAAATAATGGTGTTGGTGTGAAAAAAATTATTGAATCACCTAACGCAATAGGGCTTGAATTAATTCAATATCAGCATACAAACCTAGAAATTATTGAAGAAATTATTACATCGGCATCAATAGACTCTGGAATCAAAAAAGATATTAAAACTGATCTGAGAATTGTAAACCTTAAAGCAAAAACAAACTTTGACTCAGAGTTATTAAATAATTCTGAGACAGTCTTTGAAAGAAAAAGCTCTTCAAGGCTAATCTCAAATAATACTTTAAGTTTTAGACCTTTTTTGGCATCAAGAGAGGAGTTTTTCAAAGGCGCACTTTTGCTTGAAAATAATTCTGAATATGTAATTAGAGATAACTTCTTTTTTTCATCAAATCTTAAATACTCTCTAGTTGATAACTTTGATGACCTAACTATTCCTCCTGTGTTTACATATCCTGCCCAAGTTAGATCAGACATAAAAGATTATTTAAGAAATTTTGGAGACGGAGTAATCATAGGCAGGGCTCAGTTTGACTACTATGTTACACCCAAAAAAAATCATCATTTAATGATGACAGCTGGAATCTTAGAGGAAATGTTTAATGGTGCTGGATTTGAATATCTCTACTTCAAGCAAGACTCAAATTATGCTGTTGGTTTTGAGGTATTTGATGTTCAAAAGAGGGATTATGAAATGCGTTTTGGCACATTAAATTATAGAAATGTTACCTCTCACTTAAACTTCTATTATAGAAACTACAGAACTATTCCTTTTGATGCAAAGATTTCATTTGGTGAATATCTTGCCGGTGATGAGGGTTTTACTATAGATTTATCTAGAACTTTCTCAAATGGAACAAAATTTGGTGTTTTTGCTTCTTTTACCGATGTTACCAGTGAGCAATTTGGAGAGGGCTCCTTTGATAAAGGTATCTACTTTAATATACCCGTATTTGGAAACTTTATTAATTATTCTTGGAGGCCTTTAACTAAGGATCCTGGAGCAAAATTGATTAGAAAAAATAGTCTCCATGATCTTTTAGTAAAATTTAGACCGATAAACTAAAAAATATGTTTTTTTTAAAAACATTTCATTGAAATTTATTGTTTTTAAATCAACTTTCATGCACAATCTTATCTTTAAGAGGATACTTTTCATATGAGATTACTATTATCTGCTTTTATAATTTTTTTTACTTTCTATTCAACTCAAGGGTTTGCAATAACCGATGATGAAATTGCAGCAATTACAGAAAGAGTTGAAGCCTATTCAACTGACGAACTTGTGGAGAGAAGACAAGTACTTCTTGCAATGCTGGATTCAGACGATCATTCTGACGAAGAGAGCGATGAAAAAGCAGAAAATGTGGATGGATATGATCAGTTGCTAACAGCTACAGCAGATTCCCTTAAAAATAAAATTGAAAATGAAACTAATCCAGAAGTTAGAAAAAGATTATTTTTAGAGTTATCGATTGTTGAAGCAATGCTGATTGCTCTTGGTATTATTGTTGCTGATGGTGTAACTGACAGCACTGTAACACCACCAGATACAGTTTTTCCTGTCATAACAATTCTCGGAGATAATCCTGCTAGTGTTGAGCTAGGTTCAGCTTACACTGATGCTGGTGCTACCTCGGATGGAGGGGAGTCTGTAACAACATCTGGTACTGTTGATACTAATACCTTAGGCACTTATATAATTACTTATTCCGCTACCGATGCTTCAGGTAATACATCAACAGCAACGAGAACTATTAACGTCGTTGATACTACAGCTCCAGTTATAACTTCAGCGGCTGTATTTGAAGCTCCTGAAAATCAATCGGCTGTGGGAACTGTAACTGCTACTGATTTATCAGGTATTCTCAATTACTTTGTAACCGGTTCGTATTTAGAAATTGATAAATCTACAGGTGTCCTTACATTTGAAAGAGATCCAACCGACCACGAAACAACTCCTCAGCTTACAGCTGCCATATTTGTAACAGATGCAAGTGGAAATTCAGCTGAACAAGGTATTACTGTAAATGTTTTAGATGTAAATGAAGCTCCATCTATTAGCTCAGGCGCAAACTTTAGCGCCGATGAAAATCAAACAGCTATTGGAACAGTTACTGCTACGGATGTGGATGATGGCGATATGCTTACTTTTAGTGTTTCTGGTTCAGAACTAGCAATTGATTCTTCATCAGGAGTTTTATCATTTATTGCAGCACCTGATTATGAAACAAAATCAACATATATAGCTTCTGTCACAGTTACAGACAGTGGTGGATTAACTGATACTCAAAATATAACTGTCACTGTTAATGATGTTGATGAGGATGATGGAACTGGCACAGGCACAGGCACAGGAACTGGAACAGGAACTGGAACAGGAACAGGGACTGGAACAGGGACTGGAACAGGAACTGGAACAGGAACAGGTACTTAATATTTGTCTGTAACCAAAAAAGATTTAGCAAAGAATATTTCAAAAAAATTAGGGCTATCACAAAAAGATAGCCTTTTTTTTGTTCAGAATTTTTTTAAAGCTCTAATAGATAATAAAAGCAAAAAAATCAATATTAATAAATTTGGGACTTTTTCATATAAAAAAACTCCTAAAAGGATTGGGAGAAATCCAAAAACTTTAGAAAAGTTTTCAATCAAATCAAGACAAAGATTGACTTTTCAACCTTCAGATAAAATTAAGCAGACTATTAATTAAAAACTTGGTCGGGATGGCCGGATTTGAACCGACGACCACCACACCCCCAGTGTGGTGCGCTACCAGGCTGCGCTACATCCCGAATTGATATTATGTATTGTTATATAATAACTTTCCACAATGAAAAAAATGAGTTTAATAGAATGTAAAGCTGGAAAATTTGAGGGTTTATTTCAAAATGAATGCCACCACTTTTTTGGCATACCTTACGCAACATATGAAAATAGATGGAGTGAGTCAACTCTTATTGAAGAAGAATTAATTTTCAAAGCTTCAGAAAAAGGCAATGCAGCGCCCCAAACTCGATCTGATGATCAAGCTCAGATGGGAACAAGCTTTTTTCAAGACAATTCTTTATCCAAACAATCTGAAGATTGCTTAACTTTGAATATTTGCTCAAATGATATTAAAGCTAAGAATCCAGTTATGATTTGGATCCACGGCGGCGCATTAGTTACTGGCGGGTCAAGTAGCATAATGTATGACTTGCAGCACCTAGCTAATAGAGGAGTAGTTGCGGTATCAATAAATTATAGACTAGGACCTCTTGGATTTTTAAAACTTGATGAAGTTACAGATGGTGAGATCAAATCAACAGGCAATGAAGGACTTATAGATCAGAGAAATGCAATCAAGTGGGTAAAAGAGAATATTTCTTCCTTTGGAGGTGATCCAAATAATATTACTATCTTTGGCGAGTCTGCAGGTTCATGGAGCTGTAATTTACAAATTGCTGCAGGTAATGAAGGCCTATTTCAAAAAGCAATTTGTCAAAGCGGTGGTCTCGATGCAGTAGCTTCAAAAGAAAAAGCAAATCAGT
>MDTB01133761.1_pt1 | contig 13232 bp, 10 predicted proteins | sample 811161 | NCBI WGS metagenome assembly MDTB01 (sample SAMN05326650, study PRJNA326480) | marine metagenome | isolation source: seawater | place: Mediterranean Sea | collected 2009 | reverse complement strand
TTCAGAATCCCCAATTTGTTTGTTACGTGAAAACGTATTGCCAAAGGTTTCTGATCTCGAATACTGTACGTAAACTAACGGGTTTATGCCCTCAGGATCGGACGCCAAGTCAGTTATCGCAACAGCATCCCCTCTCAAGCCCGTTACCGTTACAGAATGAGCACGTGGGCTGATGGAAGCGTTAAATGAGGATGACTCGCCAAAAGATACGTCAGAATATTTTCCCACCGCGCTGCTGACCAACGAAACGGCGTCCGAGAAGCTAGCACCTGCATCAGCAGAGAAGCTTAGGCGTGCGCTATCTCCGAAATTCACAGAATATGAATCTCCCCAATTGGTGCTCTGCGAATACATACTTGGCATCGCACTCTTTGACCCGTGTGCTTCAAGGGTTTGCTGAATTTCTGGCACCTCGGTGTCGTCTCGAGAGCGTCCGATCAAAACAAAAGCGCCTATCTCCGGGACTGTTGTCATCGCTTGTGACAACGAAGCCCAAACCGGCGGACTGTCCTGAGGCGCAGTGGTAAACCTTACGTAAAGTCCGCGCCGCGGAAAGTCCTCGACCTTTTGGCCCACCCTAAAGACGCTTGTCTCGACAACCGGGAAGTCCGATTTTTTTAGATAAAGCTCAGACGATCCGACTGCGGGATAAGAGATTTCCTCTCCTTTTTTAGGAGATTCACAAACCACCGCCCAGACACCGTCACCTTGATCTGGGGGGCCGGGAAAGCCGTGTCCGTACCCATCCGCACTGTAGGAGGAAAACTTATTGCTGTAGCTGCCGGAAATATCAGCCGTATGTTCAACTGACGATAAAACAACTTTTAAATTATTTAGCTCAGGTCTGAGTGGTGCATCGGCCCCAGAGGGATAAGCTCTGCCCACTTCATAAGTTTCAGGAGAATCCGTTTGCCGATCTCTCACTGTAAAAGTATGACCTGCACGCAACTGGGGACAGGTGCTCGAACCATCGAAAGAAATGCGACTGCTTAGAAGTTGACGCTTTGTCTGTGATGCTCGCTCCTCAAGCTCCTCTTTCGACGCACCGTAACTCACTCTATGCATCGCCGTGATATTACCGGCGATGGTGAAAGGCTTTGAAAGCTTATTGAATTCAGCGGTAGCGAGGCTTTGCGACTCCCATACAGCGTGAGTATCTGCAAGTTGAGTCGATACAGCACTAGTGGTTAAGTTGTTAGTGTAAGTGAAGTCTGTAATTCGATCTTCGGTGTCAATGCCGTCTGTTGAGTATGACAGATATAATTCCAGCGGATTATCTGTACCCCAGGACTTAAGATCCTCATATGACGCATCGTCGCAAAACACGACAGTGTGACTGTCGGTTGTATGGATGAAGTAATAAAACAATCCTACTTTTTCTGACAGTCGGTGAATAAATTCGAAATCGCTTTCACCCGCCTGCAACCAGTCTTGATTCCGGTAGCGTGCCCGACTGGCATCCCGCAAGCGAAATTGACATTTAACCTTGTTAGTGTCGAGCAAAGCCTTGATAACTTGCTCGACCGTACCTTGGTGTATCCGATAGTCATTTTGATGCTGTAGTAGATTGATCTTCGGCTCCATCGTCAGTTGGTACTTGCCGCGATCCGCCATTCCAAATGAACTGATAATCCCATTGAAACAACTTACTGGACGTTGCTGGGGGTACTCCTTCAACAAATCCTCAGGCGTCTCAACCAAGCCGATAAAAACAGAGACTTCTGCTCCCATGAGAGACTCAAAGTTCAGCGATGTTTCGGCCACTGAATCGAGGTATTGGCCATACACTGAGCCAGCAGGTAAACCACTGGACGTATAATCATCAGCTCTAACGTCTAAAGAGAAACTGAAGGGCTGGGAAAACCCCTCCTTTCCTGAGAAGCGCTGCAGACGGAGCGTTTTGTAATCGAAACTAATATAGCTTTTCGAGTGAGGATATCGGATCAACATGTCCAAAGAGCAGCGGGGCTGATAGTCGGAAGAGGAGCCATCTTTAAGGTTTAGAGGCTCGCTTTCCACCACTGGACCAAGATTGCTTCTCCCTCGCTGCTTACTCGACTCATTCACTGAAGACCACCAAACGGACGCAGGCTGACGTGGCGGCGCACCACGAAGGATCGAGAGACGAAACTTGGTTCTAGATCGTCATCTAAGCCGAGCAAGCTAGAGCTCAGCATTACGTCACCCCCTAGCTTATGTTGATGTAATTTAGATTTGGGTAGTAGGATTCTGACGGTTACCGTGGGGACTGGGTCTGTTACGAGCAAAATCAATGAGCGAAGAGCTTGCGTCTCCGACCCACCGGGTAAAAGCTCGTTATATCGACAGAGATCTTTTGCGTACACTTCACATGTCAACCCAGCTGAAGCGTTCCAATAACGGCTTCCTAGGCTCTTTCCACACCCTAAGCGTGTTTCGCCATCAAGACGCGAATGAAGACTTGTTGGTGTCGAAATCCACTGTCCGGTTAAGGGTGATACCTCCACCTCCAGATCCAAGGCGTCCGCCAGCAACTGTTTAGTAGCCGCGTACCCCTTTCTGCGATTACCGATCAGCAGCGGATTGCGCCGCCAAAAACGTCCATATTGCTCCCGCACATCCTGAGGTACCTGGTCATCCTCCCAAATACCAGAAGTAGCTCGAAAAATTGAAAAAAATTGCTCATCTGCCACTGAGCCATCAAATAACATCGGGTCAAATGAGCTTTTAAACTGATAGAGCAATCCAAGAAATCTCTGATTAAACATATCCAGAAAATTTCTAGGGCTCTCATTGCCTCTTTGTGCTGCTCTGTGTACCTCCTCAAGAAATGCATCAGGGAGCGGGCTATGAAGGCCAGACAATTGAAACCCATTGACCGTAATCTTGGCGACTTCATCTGAGGTGCTTTCAGTGCCGGGTGAAAAATCAATGCTTTGGATAAAATTGGGCCTCATGGCAAGCGAGTTAGCCCCGGAAAACTTAATTTTTCGCCCCCCAGCAGAATCCTGCCATTTGCTTCGTAGCAGCCTCAGTGCCTGAAAAAAACTATAATCTTGGGACCAAGTTACTAGCCTGGCTAGGCTAGGATGTTTGTCCCTGCCCGCGGCTTCCATTTGTACACACTCCTTTCACCAATAAAAAGTTCCAATGATGCGAATGAATTTAGATGAGAGAACATAGACAGGTGCTCGAGTAGAATTCGTCCAAAAAGCATTGAACTTCCCTGGAACAATCTGGGATTCAATACCACCTCGTAGTGCAGGCCCATGTAGTAACCCCGCCAAGCATTTTGGCTAAATGGAATAACCGACTCAGAAACTGTTAATGACTCTATGCTCTTAATTTGTTGGACACCCTCTCTGTCACTTTCTCGAGTCGCCGCTATCAAGGTTGTTTGGAGCTGCTTAAGACCGGTTTCAGTATCGGAAATGGAGTGCCGTATTCGGGATGTGTTGCTAACCAATTGCCATAAGCTTTCTCGGCTATGAAGTTTTTGATCATAGGGCGTAGGCCTTGTCAGGAGCATACAATCGCCCAGAGGTGTTGTCTCTGTGGAGGTAAATCGCTGTCCAACCCTAAACTGCTCAGCCAACACCCCATTGCAGCAAAGGGCGTTTACGACCAAAGATACTCCGCCCTCCGATTCGAGTGACTCTCCAACGTCAAAGATGGATAAAAAAGTCTGGGGCGACGACCGATCTCCTGAGCTACTCTCGCCACGCTCCGAAATCCAATACAAATTAGAATCCATACCTTCGAAAAATTGCTCACGAAAATATGGTGTCAAGGGCTTTGTCGATCCGTCCGATTGAACACGAACTACCTTGTTGATCTTGTGGACTTGGGGCGCTAGCCGCTCTCCGCGATCTACCGCTACGGGATAGCGATATTCTTTTTCGGTAACGATTACCGGATCACATGCTCTCTCGAATAAGTTAACGACGGGAACACAGTTTAGCTTGAGCGATTTAGGTTCAAATATCAGAGACGAGGGAAAAACACTGTTGAACTGTAGCGAGATCGTAAAGCGATCCGTTCCAACGTCCGTCGCCTCTCCAAGATAAATATTTTGTAATCCAAAGATATCAAAAAAGAGAAACTTGCTGGGGAAAGCAAAATAATCTTCGAGTATGGAAGCACTCAAATCTTTATCATTCTCTGCGGCCAGCATGTTTTCTGTTTCATGAAAACCAGCCAATTGGACCGCATCAGCATCACGTGAGGCTAAGCAGCTGCCTAGCTCATTTGAAACGATAAAACCCGTAACGCTTGACGCCAAGAAATCATAAAACTCCGCAACATTTTGCTGTTCTAGGTCGATGTACACTCTTAAGGGCGAATCTAAGTCTAGATATCCGGCATGACTTGCCTCGATCATCCTGACATCTATGTCGAGTGTTGATCTGACGCCTTTACCGCTCGTGGACACGGCTCTTCGTAACGAAGTGGAGACATTTTGCCTTATCGCGACAATCTCTAAGGGCCTAACCACGGCATCGTAGGCGCAGCTGAAACGGCACTCTCTCAGTGCAGCAATATTACTGTGATTCGCAGGTATCCCCACAGGAGCAAAGCCATTAGCCGTGCTCAATGTGTAACCACTGGTAAGATCTACCTGACGTCCATCGACCTTGCATTGAACGATGGCCATTGAAGGTCTGGCGAGTAAGCTCGATGGCGCTAGCTCGTTCAGCAGCAAAGCCGGTAGTTTATTGGACTCACTGTCAAGCAGTGAGCGTAACCGAGCGGACATCCACGCGAACGACTGAAATAAGTGCTCAATGTGTGGGTCTCTAGAGACACCACTATCCAAGGAGAGCTCATTAGCAGCCTCCGGATGATTCCTGGAAAACTCCTTTGCCGATGAGCGCAGTTCCTCCAATTCGTCGGTATAATGTGACGCGAGGCGGCTCATTTTCAACGCCCAACTCGCAGAACTACGTCTCGATCAAAATCAAATGCTTCACCATCAACCATGGCAACACCCTGTACGGTTAAAGACAATTTCCCTACAGTCTGACCCTTCTTGGCCTCCACTATCACCCGCCGTAAACGAGGCTCACCGGAACTTACTGCACGCTGAATCTCGGCACACTTGACACGCAAAGCAGTGGGATCATCAAAATGTCCAATGCCGCGGTTAATACCAAACCCAAGGACACCTGGTGCCTGTGACCTTGGCCACATAAAAGCAGACCGCTGACTGCAGATGCGCTCAACCTCTTGAGCAATTTCAAGGAGGACCAAGGCTTTATAATCCTTGCTCCCAACATCCGATGCACCCGCCCATGGGTTACACAGTCGATCGAATAAAAATCGCACCTACAATCCGCTACGATACGGTTTGACGATTGCGGGTAACACTCCACTGATAAGCAACGCTGCCTGCCACCGACGCATCTGAAAGCTGGTGCGTGGCACTCCACGCAATATCCGTAAAATTCAAGGTGAGCTGTTCAGTCGCCATATCGTTAGGGTGTGACTGCGCCTGAACTGAAGAAATCATGCAGTTATACAAGGATATGGTCATTATCGAGCCTATTACGTTTTCATCGCCGTTTTGATTGGCGTTACGGCAAAGAAATATTTGAGTTGGCTCTTCACCATCGTCAATTGGCGTAGCCGACAAACAATATCGATATAAGACAGGGGAGATCCGATCTAAATACTTGACTATTGTTATGTCGTTTAGGTTTGGACGACCCGACGTCCGAGCAGTATTACTCACATCAGTGGTCATCTGCTGATGCATGCCCCAGTTACACGAGACAAGCTCAATACCACCTGAAATGTCTTCACCGCTGTCCAGTATGTCTCCATCTACGAGGCTCGCCGTTGTCTCTGCATTGAAAATATCTGAAGCGCCTGGCTTAAGAATTACTAAATCCATTACTCTATCCTCAATCTGTTATGGTCTTAGGATGGAAGGTCTGCAACCAACCGAATAGAGGCTGTGAGCTCTTCTAGTTGGAAATGTGGTCGTAAGAAAACGGTTGCTTTGTAGGCGCCAACACGGCCTTCCACCTCAACCACTTCGACCCTTGCCTCGCGAAGTGGATACTTCGCCTTTAAGGCTTGAGGGGCGCCATCGTCTAAAAGCACATACTGTACTATCCAATTGTTTAAATAATCTTGGACACTTTGCCGCGACATAAAAGTTCCAACTTGCTCGCGCATCATCACTTTGATGTAGTGAGCGAACCTCGACGCCGCAAGCATGTAAGGCAACATTGAAGACACTTCAGCGTTCTTATTGGCTGCATCGTTCAAGTACTGCTTGGCTTTATTAGTCGTCTGGCCCCCAAAAAACGCAGCCTTATCGGACCCTTTGCAGTGTGATATCGCCAAAAAACCAAGATCATTCAGTTCTTTTTCACGTCTATCCGTGATCGCAATCTGAGTTGGACAACTCAGGGTAATGTCACCACTTTCCGATTCGAATGTATACGAGGGCAAACCCTCGACTAACCCACCGCCCTCTACGCCTCGAATTGCAGCGGTCCATCCGTGTAGAGAGAACGCTTTGGTAATCACCCTGCCGAGAACATAAGCGGGATTGCCCCATAGCATTTTTTTTGCATCAACTTCTTTTAGTGTCTGCTCACATTCAACACCATACGAATTCTCAAACGTGCATGGCACCGGATTACCCGCTTTATCGGTTATTACATTACCTTCTTGATCCGTTTGCATGACCGTCGTAGCGACATCCTCGTCAAAATATAGACCGTCGACCGGATTATCGCGCTGATGGAAAGGTAGCCTCAACAGAACCTTGGGTAAGGTGAGAGTAACGTAACGCGAATCCTCACTTTCTCTAAATCCGCGCCACTTCGCCAGCTCAGCACTCTCAAAAATTTTCGATAAATCGGTTGGTTTATTGAGAGCATCAAAGTCATCAAGATCAAAGAGTCTCGAACCCCCACTTGAGATAAACGGGGCATGGGCTGCGGCTGCAACTTTGCTGATTCGCTCTATGAAAATGAGATCTCTCGCCGATCTACCGATCTCATAGTCACCGATTAAAAGGCTGTAGGGCTCTCCACCGAAGGTTCCATACTCCTCCTCGTAAACCAAGTTAAATAGTCCACTCTGATCAAAATCAACGGCTTTATCCAAATCCTTGTAGAGCTCGTCAAAAGTTGCGTCGAGGACTCGGACTTTGAGCCTTGAACTGGTTTCGGTGTTACTAACTAAATAGTGAAGTCCGCGCCACGATGCCTCTAAGGCCTGAAACTTGGGGTGATGGAGCACGTGATTTAGCTGGCGACTGATCGCCGCATCTTTCGCTGCAATCGCACCATTGACCCACCCTTGAACGTTTGGGGTAGTGCCACCATCGATAGCTCCACCGCTTCTGCCGACGAGCTCAGCAAAAAGCTCGTTGATAAGGACGATGGAATAGGCAGTCTGTTCAGGCTCGAGCACCATTTTTGTCGAATGCAAGATCGTTCCTAGTTCACTGCTCCCGCTCCGAGAACCTTCCGGGATTGCTTCCATGATCGCGTCATGCAGCGATTGCTCATCCGGTTGCGTTCGCGCTTCGCTTATGGCTTCAGCCGCGCCCCCCAGAACCTCAAGAACGGATTTCCGCTTATCCGTGTCCGTCAGTGCTTCCTCGATTGTCAAAATGAGCTTATCGTTCCCATCGGCCTTTGCTATGAAGTCTCGAAGTAAACTGCGCTGTGTGAAGAGCTCAGCAAGCTCCGGCACCTGAAGAACCACGTTTCTCGGATCTATATCGTCAAGCGCCGACGGGGCTAGAGATATATTCAATGCTGTTCCAGAGGCCTCTAGTGTATTGGGCACATTGAACTGTAGTAGAGGATTCAGAGACGCCAAGACCTTGTCAAAGTTATCGCGGTCAACGGAGATGAACTTCTTATCTCTGAGATTTCTAGCTCGACTGGTAGTGTCTCCGCTTAACGGAGCTAGTACTCCAACCACGAACGGTATTTCTCTCTTTCGCTGCGCTCCACCCGTCTCAACATCGTATGTGATGTGAACTCTCGGAGGTCTTTTCCCAGAGATTCTTTGCTGTGTGCTGTCAACCATTGATATTTCCCCTATTTCTAGGCTGCTTTAAAAACGAAGATTCACTTCGCTTTTCTGTAAAAATTCCGGCTACCTACTTTCGTTTTGATAACCTTCCCATCTCTAACCAAATACTCGAGAGCCCTTCGCACAGTGGGCATAGCATTATCTCTTCGTTGTCTCGCGACCCACCAATCTGTGATTCCCTCAACGGTGTCCCCAGCGCTGGCGCAAGAAAAAAAATGCTCGCTGATGTCCACAGCAACGGCCGCGACATCTGGGCCAACTTTTCCAACCCGATTGAGAACGATTCGGTTGCCTTTCGTAGTTGGCTTCGATGACTTACCTGTCGTTTTCTTAACCGCTTTGCTGTCGCGCATTTTTTACCTCTCAAGTTCACGGTTTATAAGTATCAAGCACCATGCCAATTTCGAAAAAAAAGCTTAAGTAATTGTATTTACTGATTTTTTTATAAATTACTTATGCACGATTCAACAGGATTGATGTGGCAAAAAAACCACACCCAAACACGAATTACAGCAACTTAACTAATACCCAGTGAACCACTCAGCTTGGTGGGGCAAAAAGTCCATATATGAGGCACTGTTGCCATAGTCTCTAAATCGTGCGATGTTATTCACATCGTTCAGCCCATGGCTCCTGCAAGCTAAAAAAAATAAAAATGTGATCGGAGTAATGAAGTTGGACCTATGAGCATTGTCTTCCAAACTTTTAACCGGGCAGAAGCAACGCACCGAGTGCACGTCACTCAGAATGTGGGCGAGGCGCATCTGTGTGTATTGATGACCAAAATCAGGGAGAGCAGGAAGCAAGAAGGGCTGTGGTTCATCACCGAAGATTGGTGTGAGGCATCTTCAAAAATATTCATAACTAACAAGGCTGATTCCCAGCTCTCGGTATTTTTCGTCCTTAGCAGAGCGCAGGCGGGTTGGAAAAAAGAAAGACCGACCATCAACCGGTTTTGAGCTAACGCTACAAAGGAAACGAAGTAATGAAGTAATAGGGACGGATCGTGAAAGTATTTCATTCTCAAGTAATGATTCTCGACGACAGCTGTGATGTTCAACTGGGCGAGGCTATTCACCAAGCCGCGAGTCGCCATGACCTTGAACTTTGCACGGAGACCTCACTACTCAAGTCATTGTCAAGGGCTCCTACTATCGTAATCTTGTTTAACCCTATATCTCCTCCATCAATCCGACCAAATCACATTGAGTATATTCACCTGCGAAACCCCGGGGATTTGAGCCTAGTAAGCACGGAGACGTTAGTAAGTGTTGCAGAGCAGAAAATATTGCAGCGTATGTCGCTGAAGAACCACAGGCTCAATAGCGTATTCTTTGAACGTTTCAATCTGGTGGGCGAATCTCGAGTCTTCACCCGAGCAATGAATCTAATTGAGCGCGCCGCTGACACAGATTCTCGCGTGATAATTGAGGGGGAGACGGGCACGGGTAAAGAGTCAGCAGCGCACGCTCTCCATGTGTTAAGTCCACGGGCATCGGGCCCCTTCGTACCTATCAACTGCGGTGCTCTTACTGACGACCTGATTCAGAGTGAGCTATTCGGCCACGTCAAGGGCGCATTCACGGGTGCCGTCGACAACAAACCTGGGCTTGTAGAGCTCGCGAATGGAGGAACGCTATTTCTCGATGAAATTGACAGTTTATCAACGCGTGCGCAAGTCAGCCTGTTAAGGTTCATACAAGACGGGGAATATCGTCCAGTAGGCTCAAGGAAAACGCAAACCTCAGATGTCCGAATCATAGGGGCTACGAACAAATCTCTGAGAACATTAGTAAGTAGAGGCAAATTTCGCGAAGACCTTTACTATCGGGTCAACGTTCTTAACGTCAAGCTGCCACCGATCCGTAATCGGGGGTCCGATGTCTTTCTCCTGAGCCAACAGATTTTAGCCAAAATAGCTCAAGTACTAGATCGCACTCCGAAGTATTTGGGAACAAATCTTATCGAGCACCTGCACAAAGCTGAGCTGAATGGAAATTACAGGGAGCTAGAGAGCTGCCTGTTACGGTGTTTTCTACTTTCGCCATCGGATGTTATGGACGACCCAACACTACTAAATGAAGAGGAAAGCGACTCCAGCGACTCAGCAGAGGATAGAATCCGTCCTTTCAGCTTAGAGAAAAACGCGGTGGTCGCTCGGTTCGAACGAGAGTACATACATCGGGCCCTGACGCAAACTGGAGGCAATGTCTCTAAGGCCGCAGCTCTTGCAAGGAAAGAGCGAAGGACGTTTACCCGGCTTATGGAAAAACATCGGTTCGAGAGACTAAGCTTCACTCGCGCAAAAAGTTAATTTCCAGGTCTCAGCAGTCGCCTTGATGCACTAGGTATTTCGCTTGTCTACGGTAGTCTGATACGCCGTCGTTACCTGCTCACGTGCGAACAGTAAAGTGCACGCTGTTCTCAAACGATTCCTCCATACTGAATGGTTTTTTACCAACCGTGTTGAACGGTTTATAAGTTTGCTTCAACCCTGGGGAAACCTTTAAAAAAAAAGGAGTTGACTATTGCCATAATATCAGGCGCTATTATATCGCACCCGGGCGCGGTGTTCCGTGCCCGCTGGAAATTCACAAGGACCTCGCCATGAGCTATTCCAGAAGATCACCATCGCAGCCTCAGAGCCACTTCGAGGCTGAAGCAGAACGAACATTCACGTCGGCACTAAGAAACGAGTCGCTCAAAGAAAGCATCAGAGCAACGCATCAGAGGAAATGGGGATCAGTAAAGAATTTTTTTGGCGTGAGCAATGCTCGAACCGAGACCATTCGACAGGCCCAGCAAATTGAAGATCAAACCGGTCAAACCCTGCAATCCCTGAGAGAGAGCAACGCTGGCGCCGCAGCAATAAGAGCCGCGGAGCGTGCCCATGGTGAGGCAATTTATAAACGAAAACTCCATACACACCTCACCACACACTTAAGTGAGTCACTCGGGAGTGACATCACAGACAAAAATAAGCAAGCGAGAACCGCAGGTGGTTACGGTACCGGACTGAGCAGAGGTGCCACCGTCGCCGGTGCAGCCGCTACGGTCTCGGCTGTGGTACCTGGCGGCCAAGGGGCCGCACCCGGCCTGGCCATAGGGAGCACTGTAATGCGTGGAGCATCTGCAGGCTCCCATGCAACAAGTGCAATCCTATACCATGACATAGAACAGAGTTTAGAAGGAAAGATAAATAACGCATCGCACGGCAGAAAGGGTTTCCTTACAGACTTTAGAGACTATGTACACGAGAAATTGGGAAGGAGGAAAGCCAGCGCGCTGAAAGCTGGTGCAAAAACGGTGGGCGGAATTGGAGAGATGCTAGATACAAGCGAGTTCGTTGCTAGCACTGCAGTCGACGTGGTCGAAAAGGCGCTAGACAATAAGGCAGACAAAACAGCAAAACGTTACACATCAGCTAAAAAGGATCAGACTTTCTCAAAGGCGGCGTTGAGCGGCGCCGCTGACTATCTTGAGACTCACGACCGCGCTGCTAGATTTTTGCAATCAAAATTCCGCACAAAAAAACGGATTGATGCGTTTCGCGATCATGCCTCGACAGTTGGTGCAGAGCTGCTGTCGGCGAAGCGCAACGCCGCCGCGTCCCTATTACAGAGAAATTGGAGAGCAAAGAGACACAACACTCATTTATCCGCACTTCAAGATCACGCTACACATCAAGGTGCGGAGCATCTCGGTCGCCGTAATGCCCAAGACATCTATCAGCAGTACCGTGCCTCTAGTGGTTCGCAAACGCTGATATCCAAGTTCAAGCAACGAGTTTTTGGAGTTAAGTCCACTGATACACTTATAAAAGAGCATCTCGCGCGTGCAGCTAAAGCTACCGACCACGAAACGAGGACCAGTGCACTCAGTGAAGCTAGTCGCTTGAGTGGGTCTTGGAAGTCGCGTAGAGGCAACCTCAGGAAGCGCTACGTTGAGTCCAAACGGTCCAGGGCAATCTCTCAGTTGCAGTCACGACTATCGCACAAACATTAGCCTACAGTAACCGAATACCGTCGGTTATTTTCAGATTAACTCTACTGGCGATCTCCTACGTCTTCCTCTTGACGGCGAGCTTCAGAGAGAGCCGAGGAAATGATACCGGCAGGAACAGCGACAAGCCCCAACCCAACAAATAGGATAATGAAGGTAAATGATCGTCCTCCGGCGGTGATAGGGTACATATCACCGTAACCAACCGTCGTGAGTGTGACAACGGCCCACCATAGGCTTGCGGGGATTGAGCTAAATGAATCGGGTTGCGCAGTAGACTCGAAGTAATAAATTCCAACCGCGGCTAGATAGATCACAAATACTGACAAGCCCAAAAAAAGGCCCAACTCCCCCTTACCAATATGGAACGCCCTCACCATCCGATCTAGTGAGACGCTATATCGTAACAGTTTAAGAACCGCGAAAACCCTTAACAGCCGGAGTGCTCTGAGAGGTCTATGATCAAATCCCAAGGCAATGTAAAACGGTGCGATGGTAATGAAATCGATTATGCCGTGAAAACTAAAAAGGTACTTGAATCTCGATTGCGCGACCCAAATCCTAAGGAGGTACTCCAGAGTAAAAAAGCCAACACAGAATAGCTCCACTATTTCCAGGGTTCGTTCCTGCTCGGGAGTCATTGAGCCGACAGTGTCCAAGCTGAATGAAACAAGTGCAACCAACACCATAATCAATACGAGACTGTGAAAAAGCTTTGATGGGACAGAGGAATTGCCGTTTACAACTTCATTCAGTTGGGACCTTAAACTAATCAGCATATGTATCTCGCTCCTTCAATGTCTTGGTGTAACAACCGCGTATCTGGCACAAAGGCATCCGACGTGAAGAGCCTAACACAAGCTCGGGCCCACAAATAACAGCTTGGACCGAGGTTTACCCTTAATATCAATAGGTACTCCTGATCCTTTACGCTACGGGTGCTGGTCGGGCGCGATCTGCGCTTAGTAATAGATTTAATCTGACCTGATTGACTTAACGATTGGCTCGAATCGGTAATACCCATTTACACCAAAATCTAGCGTTTCCTGTATCTATTAGCTTTCAAAATTCTGATTGAGAGAAAACAGTGCGGTGTCAGCTGTCCCGCGATCTTTACTGCTCGAAGAACCTAGTGAAGCCCTGTGGTATTCATCTGAAAGCGGTGCCTAGCGAGCGCAAGTTGCTCT
>MDTB01066536.1_pt1 | contig 13232 bp, 13 predicted proteins | sample 811161 | NCBI WGS metagenome assembly MDTB01 (sample SAMN05326650, study PRJNA326480) | marine metagenome | isolation source: seawater | place: Mediterranean Sea | collected 2009 | reverse complement strand
GAGGGCCGCGCGGCCAGGCGGGCCGCTTCGGTCCGGGCCAGCCGCATGGCCGCCCTGAGGGCGGCAGGGGTGGCGTTGCTGTTGGTGTATTTGACCTACCGGGCCATCCTTTGGATTGAAACCCAAGACTACGGAGGATTCTTGCAATTCATGAAAGCCAACGGATGAGCCAAACGATTCACATCCTGCCGGACCACGTGGCCAACCAAATTGCCGCGGGAGAAGTCATCCAGCGGCCCGCCTCGGTGGTCAAGGAGTTGATGGAAAACGCGGTGGACGCTGGAGCCACTTCGGTCGAGGTGCACGTGATCGACGCGGGGCGAACGTCCATTCAGGTCGCGGACAACGGGTCGGGCATGTCGGCCGAGGACGCGCGGCTGTGCTTCGTGCGACACGCCACGAGCAAGCTGTCGACGTCGGACGACCTGTTCAACTTGGCCACGAAGGGGTTCCGTGGCGAAGCGCTTGCCTCGATTGCGGCCATCTCACAAGTGGAAGTCACCACCTGCCAGGAAGCCGCTGAAGTTGGGGTGAAGTTGACATGCCACGGGTCCAAAGTGACCGGCGAAGAACCCAAGGCGCGTGCCGTGGGAACCACCTTCCACGTGAAGAACCTGTTTTACAACGTGCCCGCCCGTCGGAATTTCTTGAAGTCCGACGCCGTGGAGTTGCGCCATGTGGTGGACGAATTTCAGCGCGTGGCCTTCGCCCATCCGGAGCTTTCGTTTTCGCTGACCCATCAAGGCAACAACCTGTTTTCCCTGAAGCCCGGGACGTTGCGTCAGCGGGTGGTGGGCATTTTGGGGCCCAAACACGACGAGCGCCTCGTGCCCGTTCAAGAAGACACCGACGTCGTCCAGGTGGAGGGTTTTGTGGGCAAGCCGGATTCGGCGCGCCGCACGCGGGGCGAGCAATTCTTGTTCGTCAACGGCCGCTTTGTCAAGCACGGGCTGTTGCATCGCGCCATTGTCCGCTCCTACGAGGAGCTCATCGCCGAAGGCAGCCATCCGCTGTATGCCTTGTACCTCACGGTGGACCCTGCCCGCCTCGACGTGAACATCCACCCGACGAAGATCGAAGTCAAATTTGACGAGGAACAGCCCATCCAGGCCATCCTCAAATCGGCCGTCAAGCGCGGGCTCGGGGCCCACAATGTGGCGCCGACGTTGGACTTCGATGTCGAGACGGGACTTCACATTTCGGATCTGAAGCCTGGCACCAACGTGTCGGAGCCCCGCGTTCAGGTCAACCCGGATTACAACCCCTTCCGCGCCCCAACCCTCGGCCAGGCCCATGGCGGCTGGTCGACCGGCTCCTTGAAGCCGGCCCGTCCCTCCTCGGATGGCTGGAAGGAGTTGTACCCAATCATGGACTCCCCTGACCCTCAGGCGGAGGAGCCTTCAGGGCCTTCTGAGCTCGACCTGGCGTCCCAAGATTCGGGGTTGGAGGTGTTGCAATGGCAGGGGACGCACTTGATGGTGCCAACGGCAGAGGGCTTGTGTGTGGTCCACATTCGCAGGGCGCACATGCGCGTGCTGTTCGAGCGTTACCTCGCCCAGGAGACCTCGGCCACCGTGAGCCAAACCCTGTTGGTCCCCGAGGAGATCACCTTGAGCCAAGCGGAAGTGATGGCGCTCGTGGAGGTGGACGCCGACTTGAAGCGCATGGGCTTGGACCTTCGTCAGGTAGACGGCGAGACGGTGGCCGTTCATGCGGTGCCCTCGGATTTGGCCACCCACTTGCGCGAGGCAATCGACGGCATCTTGGAATTGTACCACGACGGGCAATGGGAAGGGGGGGAGGACCGTCACGTGCTTTGGGCCAAACAATGGGCCAAGCGCACGGCCATGTCGGGCCAAGCGCACTTGCCGTTGGAGGCCCGACGCAACTTGGTGCAGGCCTTGTGGGTCTGCGACACGCCCTCGGTGGATCCCATGGGGCGCGTGACTCAGGCGATGTGGTCTGGGTCGGACATTCAAAACCTGTTCAACTGATGCTTCAAAACACACCTCAAGTCGTCAAGAACCTGATCATCCTCAACGTGCTGATGTACTTCGGCTCGGGGTTGCTTGGGGATGCGGCGGTGCCGTTGCTGGCTGGGACGTACCCGGGTTCGCCCTTTTTCCAGCCCTGGCAATTGGTGACTCACATGTTCATGCACGGGGACCTCGGGCACATCTTCTTCAACATGTTCGCGTTGTACATGTTTGGCTCCCAGCTTGAGCGCGTGTGGGGGGCGCAACGGTTTTTGACCTACTACATGGCCTGTGGGCTTGGGGCGTTCATGCTCCACGAGTTGGTGATCGGGCTGCAGTTCTACGCAGAATTCGGCACCTTCTTCCCAGATGCAGAGCAGTTCATTTCGTCCGAGGCGAGCCCGTTGATGCGGACGCGGGTTTTGGAGTCGGTGTTTGGGCGCGTGGTGGGGGCGAGTGGCGCGGTGTTTGGTTTGTTGCTGGGCTTCGGTATGCTCTTCCCGAACACCCGACTGATGTTGCTCTTCCCGCCGATCCCAATCAAGGCGAAATACTTTGTCTTGGGGTACGGCGCGATTGAATTGATGCTCGCGTTGCAAAACAGCCCAGGCGACAATGTGGCGCACTTTGCCCACCTTGGAGGCATGGTGTTTGGGTATTTTCTGTTGAAGCGTTGGCAGCAAGACCGCGGACATTTCTATTGAGCCATGTTTGAACAGATCAAAGGAATCTTGGCGGCAGGGAGCATGCTGCGGCGGTTGGTTTTGGTGAATGGCCTCGTCCTTCTCCTTGTGACCACGTTGGGGGCCATGGACCGGCTGACGGGCGGGAGCGTGTCGGCAGTGTGGCCTGCGGACGGCGCTTGGTTGCTGGCGACCTCTTGGAAGTTGGAGGTGTTGGCTTCAAGGCCCTGGAGTGTGGTCACCCACATGTTCACCCACCAGGGGATTTGGCACTTTGCCATGAACATGTTGCTGCTGACTTGGATGGGGCGACTCTACCACGCAGAAGTGGGGTCGCGCAGGTTGTTGAGCACCTATCTGGCCGGAGGGCTTGCGGGTTTCTTCGCCTATTTCTTGCTCACCAACGGGTTCAAACCCTTACAAGGGGAAAGCACCTTCGCCCTCGGGGCTTCGGCGTCGGTGATGGCCGTGTTTGGTGCGGCTGCCACGTTGCGCCCTGAATCCAGGTTCAACCTGATCTTGTTTGGTCCCGTGGCGCTGAAGCACCTCTTCTGGGGCTATGTGGTGTTGGACTACTTCGGACTGAGCCAGGGCGCGAATCCCGGGGGGAATGTGGCCCACCTCGGAGGGGCGTTGTTCGGGGTGTTGCTCGTCAAGCAGGACATGAAAGGGGTCAACTTGGTGGGGTGGCTTGAATGGTTGCTGGACGCTGTGATGTCAGGGAGCATGAAGGTGCCGCGTCGAAAGCGCAACAAATTCCGTGCGTCTACCTCCAGCCGTTGGACAGCCCAGGAGCGCGCCGAATCGCGTGCACCGGTGTCAGACGACGAATTCAACGCCGACAAAGCAGACCGCCAAGCGCGTTTGGACGCGATCTTGGACAAGATCTCCAAGCACGGTTACGACCATTTGTCTGCTGAAGACAAACGGTTCTTGTTTGAACAAAGCCAACGCTGACCATGACGAAGAAACCCGCTTCCGTCTCCAAATCAAAGCCAACGGCCAAAAAGCCACCCAAAAAGGCGGCGCCCCTAAAGGCCTCCGCAAAGTCCCGGACTGAGTCCGGACCCAAGCCGCGGAAATGGGATTCTGCCACCTTCTTGGTGCTTCCAGGGCTTGTGCTTTTGGTGGTCGGCGAAGTGGCGGCGCGTGTGTCTCCTGCATGGGTTCCCTGGCTGGCTCCAGCCGGCTACGTGTATGGGTTGGCTTACCCTTTGCTGGCGGTGGGGACCGTGTGGCGGTTGACGTCCTTCCGATGGTTGAAGTCGCTGGGGGCCCTTGCGGTGTTGCTGTTGACTTGGCCGTCGTTCTCCCACGTGTTTTCGGTGGGCCTGTCCAAGCCGGACGTGGCGATTTCGGAAGACAGCTTTGAAGTCACCACCTTCAACGTGCGGCGTTTGGACGAATTCGAGTGGCTTGATGGAGACCAAACCCGCGAGGACATCGCCACATGGTTGGCGGAGCAGCCCGACGGCATTTGGTGTTTCCAAGAATTCCCCAAGCGTGGAAAGGCCACGTTGCGGTCGGCCGGTTTTTCGTGGCTCAAGCCCAGTCGCCGGCTGTTCACGTGGCCCCGCGAGGCAGGGCCTGCGCTCGCCAGTTCGTACCCTGTGAAGGACTGGACGACCTACATGTTTCAAGACAAGGGCGCTGGAAGAGGCCGTGTGCTGCAGGCCGATGTGGAGACGCCAGCGGGCATGGTCAGGGTGTTCAACGTCCACCTCCAGAGCTTGCACTTCGACCACGCCGACTACAATGCGGTGGAAGAGGGGCCAAGTCGAGAGGAAGGGGCCCGCTTGTGGGGGCTCATCACCAACGCCTCCAAAGCCCGAGCCTTGCAAGCAAGCGAATTGGTGCGGCGCATGGAGGAGAGTCCTTACCCCGTTATTGTGGCTGGCGATTTCAACGACACACCCATGTCGTACGCCATGCATGCCCTCCGTGGAAGCAGGGCCGACGACACCTTCGCCGCAGCTTCGTGGGGGCCTGGCGGAACCCATCTGGGCGCCATTCCAGGCCTGCGCATTGACGGGATCCTGGCCGACACGACGTTGCAGTGCGTCTATCATGAGACCCATGGCGTCGAGTTGAGCGACCACCGTCCTGTGACAGCGGTCTTGCAGGCCAAGAAGTGAGGAGGCAGGTCGGTTCAGACCATCACGTTGCCGAGGTCTTTTCCGCGAGAAGAGAAGGCCTCGTAAAAGCTGACGTTCAGCCCAATCAGCAGAAGGCCGTAGAGCAGGTCGTCGGCAGGCATCGAGAAAATCCGCCATCCTGAGTTGTGGTCGTTGTTGTACCAGACAATGTGATCGGCAATCGCTTCTGGCTGGTTGTGAAGCATGGGGTACTTCCAAAACTCAATGCCCGTGAGCACCCCGTTGCTCAAGATGAACGGCACGAGCAGCACGGTGTACGCAAACCAGAAATGCCCCATCCAGGGACGCCATTTGGCCAACACGCCGATCAGCCAAACGGCGCAGAGTGCACTCGTCAGCCCGAGGTATGCATGGTCCCAAAACCCGAAGGCCAAGCCAACGCACAGCACAGCCACAGCCATCGTAATCGAACGATGACCAAATCCAAATGGGTGTCGGGGAAAGTACTTTTTGAAGCACGCGTAGGTGAAGACGCACGCGTAAGGAATCGTGATGAAGAACAGCCATTCCTCCAACGGCAGGCCCCAAAGCCCGAGTCCCGAGAGGTGGGCGTCGTTGAACCCCCAAATGCCTTGGGCCGTGAACACGATGTCCCATGCGATGAACCCCGCCATGGTCAGCAGGCACGCGGGCCAGAAGTGCTTCCACTCCTTCACAAACCCCACCCGACGGTCAAAGCTGGCAATGAGAGGCACGGCCATCACCGCCACATTCACCCAGAGGTAGGTCCAATCGTTCATGCCCGTTGTCGTTGGTTGCGCAGGGCTTTCCGCGCTTCACGAAGGTAACGAGGGGGGACAAAGAGCATACCGAAACATTCGCCGTCCTCTTTGCCCAAGTGTTTGTGGTGAACCTTGTGGGCCTTGCGAATTGCCATGAGGTAAGCGTTGTTGGTGCGCTTGAACCAGTTGAATCGGCGGTGGATGAAGACGTCGTGCACCAAGAAGTAGGTCAACCCGTACAACGCGATTCCAGCCCCAATCCAAAACCTGAAGTCGGCGTAGATGCTGCCGGTCACGAAGCAGTAGGCGCTGGGGATGGCGAAAATCAGGAAGAAGGCGTCGTTCTTCTCGAAGAAACCTGGTCCGTTGCTGTGGTGGTCTTCGTGGAAGAACCACATGGCTCCGTGCATCAAGTACTTGTGGGCGAGCCAAGCCACGCCTTCCATGGCAAAAAACGTGGCCAACACAATGGATATGGAGGAGAGGGTCATGGTCAGAGCGTCCAGGGCAACAAATTCAACGCAACGAAAAAGGTTGCAAACACCAACAACAACAAGCCAGAAAGTCGGTTTGTTTTCAGGTCTTCCACGTCTCGCCACAGGAGTCCCAGACCAAACGCCGCCACCCACCAGGTCAGGTAGTTTGTCCAAGGGATGTTGCCTTTATGCCAGGTCCACCAGCCTGCCCGAATCGCCACCGGTTCAATCAACCCGTCGAGGATCGTCATCAGTGTTGCGGCCAGTGCGGCCCGCGTCCAAGGTGAGACTTCCCTGCCGTTCCTTCCCAAGAGCCGTTCCGAGGTGTGGTGGCTGCCCAACAGCAAAAGCCACCACAGCACGCCCATGAGCAGCGGCACGTCAAGCACTTTGGGACCCAGGCCTTTGCCGTAGCTGTAATCGCCAAAAAGCAGCCCCGTGGCCACGCCCAGCACTTCGACTCCAAAGCCCAAGAACATCGTCAACGACCACCGCCATGGACTTTCATCGCCTGTGAAAGCCATCACCACGCCAGCGCACACGAACAGGTTCAGCGGAGTCAAGGGCAGCAACAGGTCGGCGTGACCCAGCGCCACACCTGTGGCCCCCACGATGTGAAGGATGACCAGGACAGCTCCCCAAATGCGGGGATCTTTCAGCCAAGATGTGCGCGCAATGTTCATGAGGCGTGTGCAAGGTCGTCCACGATTTTGGCTCCAAGCAAACAGAGCGGGATCCCGCCGCCGGGATGCACGCTTCCGCCACAGAAGTACAGCCCTTCCAGTTGCGTGGACTGGTTGCGGTGCCGCAGAAAGGCCGCGGTGGCGGAGTTGCTCGAGGCCCCGTACAGGGCCCCTTTCCAAGAGCCTGTGAGCCCTTCGATGTCTTGGGGACGGAGAACTTGTTCGCACACGATGTCTGGCCGCGTTCCCAGCGTCCGTTCCACTTTGTCGAGGACTTGCGCCTTTAGCGTCGCCACCGCCTCGTCCGTCCATTGGTCAGGATTGGCCTGGACGTTCATCAACACGAACCAATTTTCGCAACCTTCTGGAGCGTCCTGGGGAAGTTCCTTGGAGGTGATGTTGATGTAGACGGTGGGGTCCGGTCCAGGCGTGCCGCGCTCGCGGATGTGCTGGAACTCAGCCTTGTAGTCCTTGCTAAACAGAATGTTGTGGAGGCCCAACTTGGGGTGGTCGCCACGCACGCCCCAGTAAAAGATGACACCGGACGTCGAGCGTTCCTGACCCAGAATACGTTCTGGGGCATTCAAGTCTGGAAGCAATTTGCGGTAGGTCGGGTGCAAGTCGGCGTTGCTGATCACAAGGTCTGCTTGGTGCGTGTTGCCCAGGGCATCATTCACCCCGGTCACCCGCTGGCCGTTGTGCACTATGCGCTCCGCCGCGCACTCCGTGTGGATGGTCACGCCGAGATGGTTGGCGAGTTTTTCCAGGTGCAGCGGAATGGAGCGCATGCCACCTTCTGGCAAAAAGGTCCCGATGCCATGTTCCAAGTGGGGAATGACGTGCATCATGGCCGGCGCCTGGTACGGGTCGCTGCCGTTGTACGTCGCGTATCGGTTGAACAATTGTTGCAGCTTGGGTTCCTTGAACTGCTTGGCGTTGTGGGCGTGCAACGTGCCCAGAATAGGCAGTTTCCAAACCCGTCCGAGCAGCTTCCATGCGGCGGCGCTCGCGTACGTCTTAACGTCGTGAAGGCTGCGCTCCAAGAACACCCCGCGGGTCAGCTCGAATGCGTCTCGGCTGGAGCCCAAATGACGCAGAAGCGCCTTGGCCGGTGCCCCCCAACGCGCTTCCACATCCCGGGCGAATTTGCGGTTGTCCGTCCACGCCACCAGAGGTTCGGACTCTCCTTCCCAGAAATAGTGGGTGCTTCTGTCCAGGGTGCGGTAGGCGAAATTTGGCGGACGCTTAGGCCCTTCGGGCACCAGGCGGTCCAGCTCTTCCATCAGTTCCGGCATGGTGAAGAGGGAAGGGCCGCGGTCGAACCTGTGTCCGGCGTCCCGATGCTCGGCAAGCTTGCCGCCCACGCTGGTTCCCGCTTCCAGCATTGTCACCCGGTGACCGCGCGCGGCCATGCGCACAGCCGAGGCCAAACCGCCGACCCCGGCTCCAATGACCACGACATTCTTCACCGCGTTGCGTGCAGCAAAGTGCCCACCACTTCGGGGAAGCAGATTTTGAACCAAGCCGTGTACCTGTCCGGATTCTTGGCTATGTCGGCCTCGAGGGCTTTCACGTCGATGTATTTCACCTCACAAACCTCCTCCGGGTTGGGTTCGGCGGGTACGTCGCTGTACCCGACGAGCACGTGGTCGAGCTCGTGCTCGATCATGCCGTGGTCCAAATCCGCACGGTAGATGAAGGAAAACTTCGGTTCCAGTTGACACCGCATGCCCATTTCTTCCACCAATCGCCGTTGAGCGGCTTCGACCACGGTCTCCCCTTGACGGGGGTGGCTGCAGCACGTGTTGGTCCACAGTCCGCCGCTGTGGTACTTCTCCAGCGCCCTTCTGTGGATGAGCAACTCGCCTCGGCTGTTGAAGACAAAGACGCTGAACGCCCGATGGAGCACCCCTTGACGGTGGGCTTCGATCTTTTCCATGATGCCGAGCTCACGGTCCTCTGGATCCACAAGAATCACATTTTCGACCACAGGATTGCTTTCAGAAGGTGCAAGTGTCATTTTTCAGTTTCAAGGTACGTGAAGAAATCTTGGACAAACGCGGCGTGGGCCGGATCGTCTTCCCAATGGCCCGCAGCCAAGGCCTCCCGCACCTGTCGGGTGTCAGAAACCATGGCTTGGTCGTAATCCAAAAAACCCGGAGTGTGCGACTGAACGCCCAAACGCAACAGCGCCAAGTCGGGATCGAGGGGCAGGGCCTCCAGGGCCGAGTCCAGAACAGGCCGCCACGTCTGAAAGGTGGTCAGTTTGTCAAGCGGGTTCCACAACTCCTGGGCTTTTTGGAGCTGGGTGGTGGCGTGAAACGCCGTGCAGGTGGCGTTGTTGGGGTGGGTTTGCAGGGCTTCCGTCATCAGGACGATGGCGCTGTCGGCGGGACCCCCTTCCGCAGTCTGGCGGTACAGGGCGCGCCACGAAGAGATCTCCGAATGGGTTTGGCCCAGCAGGAGGGAGGGCATACCCAGGACAAGCATACCGACAAGCGTGCGGGCCATGAAGGTCAGAGAAGGTTGAAGCTGTGACGGAGGTACGACCCCACGAAGAGGGTGGCCTTGCGGCGGTTGGGGATGCGCACGCGTTCCTTCATGATGCGGTTGGTGGGCAGCGTCGTGATTTTTTGGAAGAGCCGCTGGTAGTAGACGTACGCCACGTACACCCCGAGTCGGCTTTCCTTGGGCAACTTCACGATGCCCAGGTAGGCGTGCCGGAAATCGGCCGCGATCTCTTCTTCGATTTGGCGCTTGGCACCGGCATTGAACGCGGCCATGTCCACGCCAGGGAAGTACACCCGGCCTTTGTCTTCAAAGTCGTCCTTCAAGTCGCGCAGGAAGTTCACCTTCTGGAAGGCGGCTCCCAAGCTGCGTGCGTTGGGCAACAACTGCTCGTACGCCTCACGGTCACCAAACACGAAAACATGCAGGCACATCAAGCCGACCACTTCCGCCGAGCCGACGATGTAGTCGTCGTACCCCTCGCGATCGTAAGCCGTCCGGTCCAGATCCCATTCCATGGAACGCAGGAACAAGTCGACGTGCTCACGGTCGATGTTGTACTTCTCGAAGGTCAGGGCGAATGCGTGCAGGATGGGGTTGGCGCTGACGCCGTGATCCAAGGCCCAGTAGGTGTTTTCCTTGAACCGGGAGAACATCTCAGCTTGGTGCGGACCGTGCAATGTGTCCACGATTTCATCCGCGTAGCGGACGAAGCCGTAGATGTTGTAGATCGCTTCTCGGAGCGAAGGCGCCAAAAAGCGAATGCCGAGCGAAAAGCTCGTGCTGTACGCCTTGGTGGTGCGCTTGGCGCACTCGGCGGCCACATCGTTGTACAAGCGAACGGCGTCCATGGTCAAATTAACCCGCGTGGGCGGTTGCATGTTCAACGGCTCCATGACACTTCAGGAATTTGCTTGTTTCCTCTGCGGCGACCTCCCCAGAAATCAAGCTGGGCGGGACGCCAGGCCCCGGGGTGGTCAATTGGCCGGCGAAGTGAAGGCCCGGCAGTTTGCTGCGCATTTTGGGTTTCCAGAACGCGGTCTGACGCAAGGTGTTGGCGAGCCCGTAGGCGTTCCCTTTGAAGCTCGAGTATTCTTGTTCAAACTCCTTGTGGGCGAAGCTCCGGGTGTAGACCACGTGGGGCCTCAAATCCCGGCCTAGGTGGCGCTCCAAGCGTACCATGATCTCTTCAAAGTACCGGTCGCGTTCTCCGCCTTGCTCATCCAAACCTGGCGCCAGTGGAATCAAGAAGAAGAGGTTCTCACACCCTTCGGGCGCCACGCCCTCGTCGGTGCGGGAAGGGGCGCTCACGTAGAACAGCGGATCGTTGGGCCAAGAAATGCTGTCGTAGATGGTCTCGGCGTGCGGCCCAAACGGGGTGTCGAAGAACAGGTTGTGGTGTTGGAGTTCGGGCACGCGCGTGTTGAGTCCGACGTAGTAGAGCAGCGAGCTTGGCGACATCGTTCGGTTTTCCCAATAGGACTGGTCGTACCGACGCCATTGGGGTGCCAACAACTTCTGTTCTGTATGGTGGTAGTCGCCTGTGGCCACCACCGCCGAGGCATGCACCTCTGTTCCGTCTGCCAAGCGAACCCCGGTGGCACGTCGGCCGTCGTCCAAGATGGCGGCGACTTCCGCGTTGCACTGAAATTCCACCCCCATGCGCTCCGCCACACGGACCATGGCTTGGACGATTTCGTTCATGCCGCCCATGGGATACCAGGTGCCGAGGCACGTGTCCGCGTAATTCATGAGGCTGTAAAGGGCTGGGGTGTCCTGAGGCTTGGCACCCAAAAAGAGCACCGGAAACTCCATGATTTGAAGGAGCTTGGGATGTGTGAAATGCTTCCTGGCGAAGGCGCTGAATGACGTGAACAGCGAGAGGCGTGTGGCGTCCACCAGGGTTTGCCATTCCGCGAACTCCAGCGCGTTGTGCGCAGGCTTGTTCACGAATTTGTTCATTCCGATGTTGTACTTGACTTCGGCTTCGGCCATGAACGCATGCAGCTTGTCGCCGGCTCCGGGCTCAATGGACTCGAAGACCTCCGCCAAGGGGTCCAGTCCAGCAGGAATTTCAAGGGGACCGTCGTCAAACCACACGGTGTAAGAAGGGTCGAGGCGAACAAGGTTCATTTCCTTGTTCACCTCCGATCCGAAGTCTTCGAAGTACCGTTCAAACACGTCGGGCATCCAGTACCAACTGGGGCCCATGTCGAAGGTGAACCCTTCGGCTTCGAATTTCCTCGCCCTTCCTCCGAGCTGGTCGTGCCGCTCGAGCACTTTGACCTTGTGGCCTGCCTTGGAGAGGTAGGAGGCGGTCGCCAGTCCGGCGAATCCCGCGCCCAAAACCAAAACGTCGTGGCCGGAAGAAGAATTGTGGTTCATGTCGGTGCGTTTGGATGCATGGTACAACCACTTGCAGGGGAGCGATGTTCATTGATCGCACTCCCAAGGTAAAGGGAACAAGGGGTTTGAAATCGGGAGTGAGTCAAGTATTTTTGAGAATGAGAGTCTTGGGGCGCTCCCTGTCTGTGAGAAGTACCTTTGCCTCATGGTGACACCGCGACATCCTGTGGACGTGCTGGCGTTTGGGGCCCACCCCGACGACGTGGAATTGTCCGCAGGGGCCACCTTGGCCAAACTGGCCAGCGAAGGCAAGCGCTGCGCTGTGGTCGACTTGACCCGGGGCGAACTGGGAACGAGGGGTTCTGCGGCGCTCCGCGACCAAGAAGCGGCCAAGTCCGCCGAGATCCTTGGGCTGGTTTACCGTGAAAACCTCGGCCTCGCCGATGGGTTCTTCGAAGTGAACGACGCTTCCCTTCGATTGGTGATTTCCGCCATCCGTCGGTTGCGTCCCGCCGTTGTGCTCGCCAACGCGTTGGAGGACCGCCACCCCGACCATGGACGTGGGGCCGAGCTCGTTGCCCGAGCCGCCTATTTGTCTGGTCTTCCGAAGATTGTCACAGGCACGGACGACGCCCCTGAAGAGGCGTGGCGGCCCAAGTCGGTGTACCATTACATCCAAGACGTGCACCGCATGCCCGACGTGGTGGTGGATGTCACCGGATTCTTGGACACCAAGTTTGAAGCCATCCTGGCGTTCAGTTCCCAATTCCACGACCCGACCTCCGAAGAGCCAGAAACGCCCATCAGTGGCCCAGGTTTTCTGGAACATGTGAGGGGAAAGGCCACGAGTTTTGGCCGCCCCGCTGGATTCACCCACGGAGAAGGCTACGAGGTGCGCCGCCCGGTGGGCGTGTCTTCGCTGTTGGGGCTGGATTGATTCGCCAGCCCGACGTTGTTGGAATTAACGGGTCTGCAGTTGAAGAAGCTGGCGGTAGACGGAATTGTAGGCTTGGCCCACGGCCTCGACGCTGAAATGCGTGCAGGCGTAGGCGCGGATGGCGTCGGCATCCCAAACATTGTTTTTGACTTGGAGGAACGCATCGGCCCACATCGCGGGGTCAGCGTGCGCGGGCAACAGACATCCTCGGCTGCTCAGTCCATTGGGGAGGTGTTCGTGAATGCCACCCACGTCTGTGCTCATGACCGGAATGCCGCACGCCCAAGCCTCTGCGATCACGCACGGGAAGTTCTCGCTGCGGCTGTTGAGCACAAGCACGTCGTGCGATTGCATGGCCCGGATCACGCCGTTGGTGTCCATGGGCCCGGCGAGTTGAATGCGGCCGGCCAGGCCGCGGTCTTCAATCCAGGCTTTGTAAGTGTCCAGCTCCGCCTTTTCACCGCCCACCAGTGTGGCGCGCACGGACATGTCTTGGCCGCAGATGGAGGCAAGCGCCTCAAGCAGGCCGGAGATGTTCTTTTGGCCGTCGTGCATGGAGCTGACATGCAGGATGCGGTTCAAGGGGGCGCCCTCCAGTTTGCGGCGGGCGTCGCCGACGGGCACGCCAGCGAGGGTTTGGGCTTCGGCGGGCCGGAACCGGGCCGTGTCCACCACGTTGGGCACGACGTGCATGGGGGCGGAAGTGCCCCACGCGGCGATGGACTCGCCTAGGTCGGCCGTCACG
>MDTB01099781.1_pt1 | contig 13233 bp, 10 predicted proteins | sample 811161 | NCBI WGS metagenome assembly MDTB01 (sample SAMN05326650, study PRJNA326480) | marine metagenome | isolation source: seawater | place: Mediterranean Sea | collected 2009 | reverse complement strand
TATAAAATACAGTTATTAATTTATTAAATACAGTTGAATTTTTTTAGTATTTAAATAGTCTGAATTTAATGTCATCAAATAAAACAGTTTTTTTCTTAATAGGTGTATTAATAACGATTTTGGGATTTTCTATGCTTATTCCTTATGTTATCCAAATTTTACTAAAAGAAAATAGTCACAGTTTTATAGGTTCATCGTTTGTTACGATTTTTGTTGGTATTTTATTTATTCTTTCGAATTTAGAAAAGCAATTTAAATTAAATCTACAACAGACTTTTTTATTTTCAGCTTTAGCTTGGTTTCTAATTGCAGTGTTTGGAAGTTTACCGTTTTTATTATCTCCAATACCATTTTCAATTAGTGAGGCTTTTTTTGAGAGTATGTCAGGTATTACTACAACCGGTGCAACAGTTATTACCAATTTAGATGAAACTCCTAAAAGCATTTTATTATGGAGAGCCATAATGCAATGGTTGGGGGGCATAGGAATTATTGTTATGGCAATTACAATTCTTCCTTTGTTAAAAGTAGGTGGAATGCAACTCTTTAAAATGGAAGGTCCACTATCGACAGAAAAAATTTTACCTAGAACTTTAGAGGTAGCAACAATACTAATTATAACTTATTTTGTTTTGACCTCTCTATGCGCTTTCTTTTATTGGTTGTTTGGTATGTCTATTTTTGACAGCGTAGCTCACTCTATGACTACTTTAGCAACTGGCGGTTTTTCCACTCATAATGACTCGATTGGTTTTTTTAGTAATTCGAATATAGAAATTGTAGCAAGTGTTTTTATTATTTTAGGAAGTATACCTTTCATATCATATCTTAAGTTTATAAAGGGAAATAGAAAAATTTTTGTAGAGGATATCCAAATTAAAGGTTTAATTAATATTCTATGTTTTTCAATTTTGATAATGTTTTTTTATCTTTTTATAATAAGTGATGAGACATCAATTTTAGATAATTTTAGAATTTCATTTTTTAATGTCATATCTATTCTATCAGGAACTGGTTATGTTACTGATGACTTTGGTTTGTGGGGGAAATTTTCTTTAATATTTTTTCTCTTTTTAATGTTTATCGGGGGATGTGCTGGATCAACAGCGTGTGGAATAAAAATATTTAGACTTCAAATGTTGTTAGTTTTTTTAAAAAATCAAATAAAAAAGTTAATTTCACCTAATAGCGTAATAATTGTTAAATATAATAATCAGAAAATTTCTGATGATTTTATGAAATCTGTCATTACTTTTATTTTTTCATTTTTGTTAATTTTTTTTATTATTGCATTAATGCTATCTTTAACAGGGTTAGATTTCTTAACAGCTATTTCTGGGGCAGCTAGTGCAATTTCAAATGTAGGTCCTGGATTAGGTGATATAATAGGTCCAGATGGTAATTATAAAAATATTCCAGATGTTTCTAAGTGGATTTTAGCTTTTGGTATGTTGTTAGGTAGATTAGAATTATTTGCTATTTTAGTTTTATTTTTTCCTTCATTTTGGAGAAATTAAATTATGGAAATATATAAAAAACAATCAATGTCAGAAACTTTCTCTGTTTATTTTGATCAGAGAATGACCAAAATTTTGTTATTAGGGGCTATTAGTGGGTTTCCTTGGGTAATAATTGGAAGTAGCTTAAGCCTTTGGTTGAAAGAAGACGGTTTAAGCAGGAGCACTATTGGTTGGGCTGGTTTAATTTTTGCTGTTTATGCATTTAATTATCTGTGGGCTCCAATTATTGACAGAATAAGAATACCTTGGCTAACAAATAAAGTGGGGCATAGGCGTGGGTGGATTATATCTATGCAAACTATAATTTTAATTTGTTTAGTTTGTTGGAGTTTAATTAACCCAACAGCAAATTTAGCCCTAGTGATTAGTATTGGTTTAATTATAGCCATAGCTTCTGCAACCCAAGACATAACGGTCGATGCTTTACGAATAGAGCAAATTGGTGAACACGAAGGAAAATCAATGCAAGCTGGTGCAGCGATGGCGGTTGTTGGTTGGTGGACAGGTTATAAATTGGGTGGTGTTGTTTCTTTAAATGCTGCTGAATATTTTCAACAACTTGGTTTTGAAAATTATTGGCAAATTACATTTTTAGTTTTGGGTGTAATAATAATTTGTTGCAATATTGGTTTAATGTTTGTGAACGAGCCTCCCCCCACTGAAAGAATAAAAAGGCAAAGAGAAACTGACAAAATGATAGAAGGTAAATTTGGATCTTCAAATTTAATTACTAAAGTTTTTGCATGGTCGACTAGTACAGTAACAGGTCCAGTAATAAGTTTTTTCAAAAAAAATGGTTTTAATATTGCTTTAGCAATTTTAGGTTTTGTTTTTCTTTTTAAAATTGGAGAAGCTTTTTTAGGTAGAATGTCAGTGATTTTTTATAAAGAAATTGGATTTACCAAATCTGATATTGCGCTTTATTCAAAAGGACTTGGTTGGATAACTACTGTCCTTTTTACTTTACTTGGGGGTTTATTTGCTATTCGTTCTGGTGTTATAAAAGCTATGTTTGTATCAGGAATGTTAATGGCCTCTACAAACCTATTGTTTTCATTACTAGCTTGGTCTGGAAAATCTGAATTATTATTTGCAATCGCAGTTATATTTGACGATATGGCTGCAGCTTTTGCAACAGTTGCTTTTGTTGCTTTCATTTCCTTACTCGTTGATAGAACTTATACTGCCACACAATATGCCCTCCTTGCATCAATAGGAACTGCTGGTCGAACTACCTTAGCATCTTCATCCGGGGCTATGGTCGACTGGCTAAATGGAGATTGGGGAATATTCTTTATCTTAACGGCAATAATGGTAATACCGTCCCTTATATTTCTTTACATGATAAAAGATAAGTTAAAATTGAATGACTAAATACTTAACAAATAATTTTCCTATAATTAATCTTCATAAGAAACCATCTACTAAATCTGAGATTGTGACACAAATGATTTATGGAGATAGTTTTTCAATGTTAAAGAAAAGTAAAAAGTGGATCAAAATTAAAATTAAAGAAGATAATTACAAAGGTTATGTATTAAATAAAAAGTATTCATATTTTTTAAAACCAACTCACAAAGTATCTATTTTGAAGACCAAAATTTATGAATTACCTAATAAAAAAAAAGGATCTGAAGAATTAACTTTTGGCTCAAAAATAAAAGTTACAGGCGAAAAAGCAAAATTTTTAAAATTTGATAAAGGTTGGGTGAGTAAGAAAAATGTAAAGCCTTTATCATTTAGACTAAAAAATCCATTTGAGCAAATAAGTATTTTTAAAAACGTGAGATATAAATGGGGAGGCAAATCTTTTAAAGGAATCGACTGCTCAGCTTTAGTTCAAGTATTTATAAACTTTAATAAAAAATACTGCCCGAGAGATGCTAAAGATCAAGTAAAATTTTTTAAAAGAGATGTTAAATTAAATAAAATTAAAAAGAGTGATATTATTTTTTGGAAGGGTCATGTTGCAGTTGCTCTATCAAATAAAAAACTTATTCATGCCTATGGGCCAATGAAAAAAACAGTTATTATGGGAATTAATCAAACTATTGAAAAAATAAAACAAACTGCAAATTTAAAAGTAATTGGAATTAAAAGACCTTAGAAAAACAAAGGCAGCCTCAGTCTCCCTCAGCTGCCCTTAAGAACAATTTAAATGATTCGGACTTCCATCTTAAGACTCTTTTTAGTTGTATGTGGATACTTTTTTTTGAGATTACTGTTTTTCTAAAATCATAATACCGTTCCAAAAGCTCGGATGGCAATGATTATTCGCTGTTTTGATTTCTTTTAATACTTTAAATTTTGAATTTGTTTTATTTAAAAAATCCTTAGTTCCTTTTTCAACTTCAAGAAAGTTTATATCATCAATCAAAACTATTGACCCCTTATCTAAAAAATTGTTTGCTATTTCAAGATTTTCATACTGATTTTTATAAGAGTGTTCTCCATCATAATAATAAAAACTTACTTTTTCATTTTTTTTTTCAAAATTTTTAAAAAAAGTTTTGTAATCATCATTATAAAAAAAATGTTTTTGTTTATTTTGATATTTACTAAAATTGGAATAAAATTCATTTTTAGGCCCGTCAAATTGAGAGAAATTATCAACCCCTATTACTTTACATGAGGTATCTATCATTCCAGAAATTAAAGTGAATCCCTTCCAGCATCCAATATTTAAATAAATTTGATTATCGGATAAACTCTGACAAATTTGGTTTACTAGATGGCCAATTGCATAAGTGGACATACTATCAATTTTTAGTAAAGCCCTCTTTAATTTAATATTTTCAAAATTATTTTCTATAATACAATTACTAAAAGTAAATTTTTTATCTAAGCCTATTAACTTATAAAGTCCTTTTTTAAATCTAAATAAATATGCTTTCCTATAATTGTCACTAGGTTTAATGTTAAAATTAATCTTTTTAAATATGTTTTCTATATCCATTTATTTCTTCTTCTTATCTTTTTTGTCTGGTGACAGCAATGTGATGTAAGTAATTTTTACAAGACTTAAGAGCAAGTTATAAAAAGTGGCGGAGAGAGAGGGATTCGAACCCTCGAAACGGTTTCCCGTTTACACGCTTTCCAAGCGTGCGCCTTCAACCACTCGGCCACCTCTCCTAGATTTTATTTAAAGTTTAATCTTAATTTTTCTATTTTTGAAAGACAACTTTTTTTTGGGTGAAGTAAATCAAAAAATTCAGACTCATTACAACCTAATTTTCTAGGATCAAAAGAACCTATAACATTAATTTTATTTTCTTTTGCAATTTCTTTTGCCCTCTTTTCAACTACCATCATCGCTTCTACTACTATTAAATAATCATTTTTCCAAACTTCCGGATGATAAGGAGATAATAAAAAGATTATATCGAAATTCTTCTCAAAATATTTAATATATTGTGTAAGAATAAATACTGCATTTTCATCAATATGACTATTTTTTTCAATCTTATAATTTGCAAATCCTTTTTCTATAAAACTTTTTGGATTCAAAAACTTTCTATCTGGCTTAATAATACTTCCATCATAAAGAAGAATTGGTAATTTTTGTTTTTTATTCAAGTTATTTATAAAGCTTAATGAATTGTTTTTCTCTTTGATATTTTTAAGTGACTGAACAAAATAATTGAAATTAAATAAGTTTTTAATTCGTAAATTATTATAAAGATTTTTTTTCATTTTTTCTTCATTTGAATTTGTAATTTTTTTTATTATAAAATTATAATCATCGATATTTCTGTACCATCTGTTGTCTTTGTTAAGATTTAGTGTCCAAGGATGAATAGATATAAATATTTTTTTCCTCTTTTTATTTTTAAGATTTATATTTTTTGATAGCGCTATATAATCTTCTAAAACTCCTCCACTTATTCCAAAATTTAATATCGACTTGCAAGTAGTACTAAAAACTTTTTCTTTACCTTCAAGATTTATTGGTCTTACATGGCTAGCGCCAAATATAATACAATCAACCTTATTAATATTCTTCGTGAAAGATTTTGCTAAATCTCTATCATTAAACAATCCCTCTTGTAGGATTACACCGTTTTTATTTTTTACTAATTTATCTACTACTTCATTAACATTAAGTTTTTTATCATTTAATACTTTAAATTTTTCAGGATAAATTTTACTTGGGTCTACATTGAAATTAACAAATAAAACACTTGTAGAAAAAATTAAAAAAATAATGAAAAAAACCTGTAAATATGTTTTATGGTAAGAATTTTTTTTCATATGTATAATTTAAAACTCAAAATATAAAAATTCATTTGTATTTGAAACAAGCATTATAGAAAATATGAAAGCTAAAGCAAAAATTAATCCCCATATTTTTTGTGGCTTCCATTTAATAAATATGTTTTTATTTTTTCTCAACATCTTATTTTCAGCATTAAAAGAACTTCTATTTTCGTTGAAAATAAAATCCTGTGTATTTGGAAAATAAAAAATAACTGCTAGTAAGATTATTATACCAAATACCCCTTGGTAAGTATTTATGGCAAATTCCCCAATTCTAAATATATCAAAGAATTGGATTCCATTAAAACCAAGCATAGCTCTTAAGATCTCAGAGGCACTGCTCATATCACTAGCTCTAAAAAGTACAAATGAAAAAGTTACCAACGTAAACACAAGCAATTTTTTAAATAAATCTAAAAGAAAATTATTTTTAAATTTAAGTTTTAAATAATTCTTTGAAAAGTTTTGCCAAATATTAAAAATTACAATATAAAAACCGTTTAACAACCCAAATAAAATATAATTCCATCCAGCACCGTGCCATAAACCAACGCAAAAAAAAGCGAACATTGTTGGTATAACTAGACTAAAAATAAATGTCACTGTCGTGTTTGAACTAAAATTAAATGAATATCTCGTCAGATTCAGTGAAATTGGTAAATATATATAATTTCTTATTAATCTTGTTAAAGTAATATGCCAGTATTTCCAGAATTCAGAAATATTTTTAGATTTGAAAGGAGATGCAAAGTTTATTGGCAAAGTGATCCCAAATAACAAAGCGATGCCCAATGCCATGTCTGTGTAACCAGAGAAATCAAAATAAAGTTGTAGCATAAAAGCTGTTGCGCCTCCCCAGGCTTCGAAAAAAGTTAATAATAATCCGTTAGCGGAAGCAAAAAATATAGGGTCAGAGTACAATGCAACATTATCTGCAATAACGATCTTTTTAAATAAACCTATTACAAATGTTGTTAAGCCAATTGAAAAATTATTTATTGTAAAATTTCTAGTTAAGTTATTTTCAAATTGAGGCATCATTTCTTTGTGATGTACTATGGGACCAGCTATTAACTGAGGAAAAAAAGTTACAAATAAAAAATACTTTGTAATGTTAAACTTTTCAACTTTTTTAAGATAAGTATCGACGAGAAAAGTAATTTGTTGAAAGGTAAAAAATGATATTCCCAAAGGTAAAATTATCTTCGTCAGCGTAAAGTTATTTCCTGTTAAATGATTGATATTTTCTAAGAAAAAATTTGCATACTTAAAGTAACCTAAAATAATTAAGTTCACTAAAATACCCGCTGTTAAGACTATTCGGCTTTGTTTACGATTTAAGATATTTGCAAAAAATAAATTTACCAATATTGAAGCTATTATCAATATAAGGTATTTGAAATTCCACCACCCATAGAAAAATAAAGACGCGAATATCAGCCAATATATCATTAGCCTATGACTTTTAAGTTTGCTGACTAAGAAATATATGGCGAGAGTTAAAGGTAGAAAAATGAATATAAATTCAAAAGAATTAAAGTACATTATTGAGTTTTCAACTTAATTTTTTTTGAAATCAAATTTAAAAGACCAGAAATATTTTTTAAATCAAAAGCTTCTGAAGTTTTAATTTTAATTTTAAAAAATTTTTCTAAATTTAAAATTATTCTCACATTTGAAATGCTATCCCATTCTTCAAAATCATTTGCAGTTTTTTGAGATGAGATGCTTTCTAAATCCACTTTTAAAGTATGCGATATAATTTTGAAAGTTTCTTTTTTAATTCTCTCGTTATTCATTTTCTTATAATTGTTAATTACTAGTATTTATACTATAAATTTATTAATGAAAAGAGAATTAATAAATCGAATAAGCAACTATTGGAAAGATCAGGCCCATGAAATTTTTTGGTATAACTCTCCAAAAAAAATATTTGAGTTTAATAAGTCAAAAAAAATATTCAATTGGTATCCTAAGGGTAAAACAAATGTTTGTTTTAATTGTTTAGACTTAAATATTTTGAGAGGATTAAATAATAAAGTTGCAATACATGAGATAAATTCACAAGGCGAAATAGAAAGTTACACATATGATAAATTATTTAAAATCGTTAATAATTTCTCTGGATTATTAAAAAATAATTTTAACAGGAGAATTAAAAAAGTAATGATACATTCTTCTGCATCAATAGACTCAGCAGTGTGTATGCTTTCTTGCAGTAGAATTGGAATTACACATAATGTAATTTTTGAGGATTTAGAAGCTGAAGCAATTGAAAAAAGAATCAATCTATTTAAACCAGATATATTTATAAGCAATACCAGTTCAACTAGATTCACTAATGTAATTTTACCGATCTTAAAAAAATTTCAAAAATTAAAAATAATTTACTTAAAAAAACAAAATATTAAAAATGCTAAAGTTTTAGAAATTGATCTGAAAAAAATAAAAGAATCCAAGGTCGCGTGTAGTAAAATTGAAAGTACAAAAAATTTTTTTGTTCTTTTCACATCCGGTTCAACTGGATTACCAAAAGGTATTGTTCACTCTACAGGTGGATATTTAACCTTCACAAAATATACATGTAAAAAAAATTTTGGGATGCAAACAGACTCGGTTGTGCTTACAGCCTCTGATGCAGGATGGATTAATGGTCACACTTATGCTCTTTACGGACCGCTATTATTTGGAGCTACAACAATATTGCTTGAAAAACCATCTATAATTTTAAATGAAGAAATTTTTAAAAAAATTCTTTTAAAATTAAATCCAACTATTGTTTACTTGCCAGTTACATTAATAAGAATTTTAAGATCGTTAAATTCCAAAAAAATTACGAGTAAAAGTGTAAGGTCTCTTGGTTCAATGGGTGAACCTTTAGCACCAGAAGTTGCTAAATGGTATTCAAAAAATTTTAGTTTAAGCAATAAACCTATTGTTAATACTTACTTTCAAACAGAAACAGGTGGAATAATATGTTCTCCAAAGTTTGACGATAAAATATCTAAAGTCAAATTTGGCACTGTAGGCAAACCTTCAAAAATTTTCGGTATTAAATTAATTAAAAATAAATCTTAAAAAAAAAAAGAAGTAGTAATTTCAAATCCATGGCCGGGTTGTATGTCAAATGTGTTAAATGGGACTAAAGTTTGGAAAAAATACTGGGATAAAGATAATAACTTCAAACTATTTGATTCTGCTAGTTACGATAAATTTGGTAACTTAATAATTCACGGTAGAACAGATGATGTTATCAATATCAGAGGTCATAGAATTGGGTCTGCTGAAATTGAGTCAATTTTACTTGAGAATAAAAATATAGTTGAAGCTTGTGCAGTAGCTATTGAAGATGAATTAGAGGGATCAATTTTAAATATATTTATAGTGACAAAAAATAACAAAAAATTGTTTTTTAATAATTTAAAAAAAACATTAATTTCTAATTTTGGTACTTATGCAATTCCAAAATCTATATATAATTTAAAAGAGTTGCCTAAAACAAAAAGTGGAAAAATTTTAAGAAGACTTTTAAGAGACTTGGTTATGAAGAAAAAAAATTTAGGGGATTTAAGTACAATGATAAATAAAAATCAAGTAAAGGAAATAAAGAAAAAAATTTACAAAAATTAATTTTTTAATAAAATTTCTTTGAGTTGTTTTATAAAATCTGAATTAGTAGGTAAATTATTTTTTTTCATACTTCTTTGAATGGAGTCATAATTAATTTTTATATAATCAATTTTTGAAATTAGACTTTTAGAATTTCTTTCAGCAACAAATATTCCTTTTAAATTTCCAATTATATGTTCTATTTCTTTAAAAATAATGATTGGTCTTTCTCTTGAAAGCGCCTCTAAAACTACCATTGGATACCCCTCTGTATATGAAGGTAAAATCATAATATCGTTTTTGTCATATAAATTAATTAGTTCTTTTTGATTATTGAGAATATTTATGACTTCAATATTCTTATAATTATTTATAGGTTTATAAAAATCTTTTTCTGCACCAATCAATGTCAAATTTATTTCTGGTAGATCTTTAATAATTTCAAGTAAAGAAAATATTCCTTTTTCTTTTCTGATCCTTCCTACATAAATTAACTTACGCTTTTCAAAACTAGGAGTCGTTATATTTTGTTTCCAAGAATGATCTAATTGAGAAGGGGAAACGGTGAACCCCCTTTCATTTCTCAGAATAAATTTTCTACAGCTTATCAAAGTTGATATTTTTGACGCTATTGAAAACATAAGATGATAAATTATATAACCTAAAAAACCCAAAATTATTTTGTATTCTTCATAGCCATTACTTCTTAAATATAGAAATGGCTTTTTTCCAAAACATCTCAAAAAAATACAGGCTGTTAAAGTGTATGGCGATAAAGATATCATCAAAAATTGAGTATCCTTTTGTTTGGAAGACTTTATGATTTCAATAATGTAAGTAAATAAATTTGAAAAAATACTAACAAATCTAATTTTAATTTTATGAGCCCTTGGTATTAGGGTTTTTTTTGCTATTACTTTAATATCATAATACTTTTCCAGTCCTTCTGGAGTAGATTTCATGTCTAAATTATCACAAAAAAAATTACCGTTATTTGAATATATTTTTTCACTCGAAATAATAAATAGTTTTTTTTTCATGTTTCTTTATTTATCTTTAAGACACCTATAAATGCCTCTTGAGGAATTTCAACTTTGCCAAATTGTTTAGATCTCGCTTTACCCTTTTTTTGTTTCTCTAGTAGTTTTCTTTTTCTGTCCGTGGCCCCACCCCCATGAATTTTGGTAAGAACATCCTTTTTAAATCCTTTAATAGACTCTCTAGCAATTATTTTTCCGCCGATAGCGGCTTGCACAGGTATCATAAAATTATGTCTTGGGATTAAATCTTTTAGCTTCTCGCAAACCTGTCTTCCAGTTTTTTGTGCAAACTCTTTATGTATAATCATTGCAAGTGCGTCCACTGCTTCTCCATTCACAAGTATCCCAAGTTTTACGAGTGCCCCCTCTCTATAGCCTGATATTTCATAGTCGAAGCTTGCATACCCGCTAGAAACTGATTTAAGTCTATCATTAAAATCAAACACTACTTCGTTTAATGGTAGGTCGTAGGATAAAACTGCTCGCTTACCAGAATAACTTAAATTAGTTTGAATGCCTCTTTTGTCTTGGCATATCTTTATTATTGATCCTAGATACTCATCAGGTGTTATAATTGTAGACTTTATCCAAGGCTCCTCTATTTTTTCAATTTGTGTAGGATCGGGCATATTACTAGGATTTTGCAAATCAATAATTTCACCTTTAATTTTGTGAACTTTATATATTACGCCTGGCGTGGTGGTTATCAAATTTACATCAAATTCTCTCTCCAGTCTTTCAGTAATAATTTCAAGATGTAGTAAGCCTAAAAAGCCACATCTAAAACCCAATCCTAGGGCACTAGAAGATTCAGGCTCGTATGAAAAACTTGCATCGTTAAGTTTAAGTTTTGCTAAACCATCTTTTAATTTCTGAAACTCAGAACTATCTACAGGAAAAAGTCCACAGAATACTACAGGTTTACTTGGTTTAAATCCTGGCAAAGGGTCTTTAATAGGATTTGTGGCATCACATATTGTGTCGCCTACTTTTGTTTCTGATAAAGATTTAATTCCTGTTATTATAAATCCAATTTCCCCAGAATTAAGCTCATTCACATCAATAGGTTTAGGAGTGAAAACACCAACTTTTTCTATTACATGTTCTTGATTGTTGGAAAGTAATTTTATTTTCATATTCTTTTTAATTTTTCCATCAATAACTCTAACTAAAATAACAACACCTAAATAACTATCATACCAACTGTCTACTAATAAACATTTGAGTTGTTCGTCTTTTTTTCCTTTAGGTGATGGTAGATTATTAATGATAGCTTCAAGGATATCGTCAATACCTTCACCAGTTTTACCTGAGCATGAAATTGCATTTGAAGTTTCAATACCAACAACATCTTCAATTTCTTTTTTTGTCTTTTCAATATCTGATGCTGGTAAATCGATTTTATTTAAAATCGGAATAACCTCGTGATTAATTTCAAGAGCCTGATAAACATTTGCTAAAGTTTGAGCCTCAACTCCTTGAGTGCTATCAACTATTAGAAGTGATCCCTCACAAGCTGAAAGAGAACGACTAACTTCGTATCCAAAATCTACGTGTCCAGGAGTATCAATTATATTAAGAATATATTCTTTGCCATCTTTGGAATTGTACTTTAATTTTACTGTTTGTGCTTTGATTGTTATTCCTCTTTCTCTTTCAATATCCATTGAGTCGAGAACTTGTTGTTTCATTTCACGATCTGTTAAACCGCCGCATTTATGAATTATTCTATCCGCAATAGTTGATTTACCATGATCAATATGCGCAATTATTGAAAAATTACGAATTCTATCTATGTCTGACATTATGATCTGATATTCCCGCCAGTTTTAGTTTCTACTTCTTTAATGATTTTTTTGCTAATTTGACTCAAATCATTGTCGGAAAGAGTTCTGTCCTCTGCTTGTAATGAAACATTAATTGCTATGGATTTTTTATCAGGTGGTAAATTTCCACCTTCAAAGACATCAAATATGTTTACCGATCTGATATTTCTATCTAGGTCTTTTATAATCTTATTTAATCTACCTACTTGATAATTTTTATCAATTACAAAAGCAAAATCTCTCTCAGAAATTTGGAAGTCAGAGAATTTGAAATTTTCTTTCAAGACCCTCATCTTTTTATCTGGTTTTGGAATATTATCTAAAAAAATTTCAAATCCATAAATATTTTTTTCTTTATAATCTAATTTAGAAATAATTGATGGATGAATTTCTCCGAATTGAGCCAATAATATTCCATCATTTTTAAAGTTTACTGAACCTGATCTTCCTGGATGGTAACAGTTTTTTGATTTGTCACTAATTATTAAATGATCTTCATTAATTCCCATTTCCGTTAAAGTTTTTATTACATCTGTCTTCATATCAAAGATATCTACATTTCTAGTTTTTTCGGACCAGCTTTTTTTATTTATTTGTCCTGATTTGACTGCTCCTATTACAGTTTTTTGTTCTCCAGGTTTTTTTCCATAAAAAACTGGTCCAATTTCAAATAAAGAAATGTCTTGAAATCCTCTGTCATGGTTTTTTTTTAAATAGAAAAGTAAATTTGAAAATATCGACCTTCTTAATACATTCAATTCGTTTGAAATTGGATTAATTATAAAAATTGGATTTGTACTGTCATTAGTCAAATCGTCAATTTTTTGATCCGTGAATGACCAGGTAACAGCTTCAAAATACCCTTTATTGGAAATAGATCGTTGACCAAGGTGAAATAATTTTTGTTGGAAGTTAAGTGTTTCTTTGATTCTCATCTTTTCAGGTTCTACAAGATTTATCTTGTCAAATCCTGTTATTCTT
>MDTB01077630.1_pt1 | contig 13233 bp, 13 predicted proteins | sample 811161 | NCBI WGS metagenome assembly MDTB01 (sample SAMN05326650, study PRJNA326480) | marine metagenome | isolation source: seawater | place: Mediterranean Sea | collected 2009 | reverse complement strand
ATAGTTATTCTTAATTTCTTTACTATTTTCACTTAATCCTTTTATATTGATATTATTTTTTGATAATCTCTTATCATTAATAAGATTATTTAATTTCATCAAGATTTCTTTTTGTATTATTCTTCGTTAGCAGCACCACTTACCCATTCAGCTGCAGCAGAAATATCTCTACCAATTCCATCAAATGTGTTACAACCTAGTAGTAAAGTAAAACCTATGACAATTATTCCATAGTATATTATATTTTTCATAAAAACCTCCTTTTAGTCTGCCTGTTTTCTTAGAAAAGCTGGAATATCTAAAAAATCTAAGTCTAGCTCTCCATTACTATTTTTCTTATGCTTTATATTATTTTCGTTTTCAATTTTACTATCATTTTGTACTTCAAGAGCTTCACCAAAATCTTTTGCATTTTTTTTCTCATTTTCATAATTACTTTGTTTATCGTAATTTATAAAGCTTTCTTCTAAATTTGATGCTGAATCAAGATTTTTTTCATTAGTGACTAATTCTTCATTGCCTATACAATCATTATCTGAAACATCATCTAAGGATGACTGTAATTTATTACTAATATTATCTAAAACAATGTCTACTTTTTGCGGTTCTTTCTCTTGAACTTCTGAATTTCTCATACCAGTAGCTACAACAGTGACTTTAATTTTATCCTCTAGTAGCTCATCTATTGTAGTTCCAACAATTACATCAGCATCCTCTTCATCGACTAAACTTCCTATATGATCACCTATCGCTTTAAACTCACCATTAGTTAAACTACCGTTAGATGTAATGTTAATTAATAATCCTTTCGCATCTTTTACATCAACATCTTCTAATAGTGGGCTTGCAATTGCCTGTTGAATAGCGTCTTCTGCTCTATCTATGCCTTCACCAATTCCACTACCCATCATTGTTGACCCTGCATTTGACATCACACTTTTTACATCAGCAAAATCAAGATTAATTTCGCCAGGCTTTGTTATTAATTCTGCTATACCGCCTACAGCTCTTTCAAGAACTGCATTAGACTGATTTTTTGCTTCAGATAATGGCATGTCATCATCTGTACAAAGTTTATCATTTGGAATTATAATTAATGAATCAACTTTACTTCTTAATTCTTCTATACCTCTTTCAGCATTAAACATTCTTTTTTTCTTTTCATACTCCCAAGGTTTTGTAACGACTGCCACTGTTAATATACCTAATTCCTTAGCTAGCTCTGCAATTACTGGAGATGCACCGGTGCCTGTTCCACCACCCATACCAGCAGTAATAAATAACATATCGCAATTTTCTATTGATTCTTTTAACTTATCTCTATCTTCAATTGCTGCCTGTCTGCCAATATCAGGATCTGCGCCTGCGCCTAGGCCTCTTGTAATACTATGCCCTATATTACATTTTCTATTATCACTAACGGGATTGTTTTTTAAATCTTGAGCATCTGTATTTACACATATAAAATCAACGCCAGAAACCTTATTAGTTATCATGTACTCAATTGCATTATTTCCACATCCGCCAACACCAACAACTTTTATGTCAGCTTTTTGCTCTTTAGTATCAATTAATTCAAAAGACATTTTGTACCTCCGGTTTTTTTAAAGTATATTCATTTTGGTTTTTAACTTTCTTTGAAGCTTTTTTATGATAATTCTTAATATTATCTGGTTTTATTTCTAAAATTCTTAAAGAGTCTGTTGCAACTTTCTTAAAAACTGGTGCGGCAACGTAACCACCATAATGTTTTTTGCTTTTAGGTTGATCTATAACAACAACTATTGCTAATTTGGGCTTATTTAAAGGAGTGATACCAGCAAATAGTGCAATATGATCTTTATCACTATACTTATTCTTTTTATTACCACCTATATATAATTCTGCAGTTCCGGTTTTACCCCCAACTGTATATCCTGCAATAGCAGCTTTTTTAGCACTACCTTTCTGTACAACTTTTTTTATAACATTTTTTATTTGCTTAAACTCTTTTTCATATTTTATGCTTTCATAAATTTGAGTATTTTTACTTTTAATTAATTTTGGATTTATAACTAAACCATTATTAGCTATTGCGCTATAAGCTTTAGCAAGCTGAAGAGGCGTTACCTTACAACTATAACCCTGTGCCAGTGATCTTATGTCAGATTTTTTCCATTCACTATGATGAGATAAATAACCTTCAACTTCTGATGGAAAATTTAAATTAATTTTTTCACCTATACCAACATGTTCTAATAAATCATAAAAAATTTTTTTATTAATTTTTTCTAAAATCATTATACTGCCAATATTACTTGAATTAACAATCACTCCCTCCGAAGTTAGTTTCCCAAAATTCTTAATATCCTCATAAGTTTCATTATCCCAAACTTTATATCCGGGATTTGTATCAAAATTATCATTTAAATTTACTTTTTTTGAATGTAATGCAGCCACTAATACAAATGGTTTTATCGTTGAGGCAGGTTCTATAGAATCTATTATTACTCTATTTCTCTCCTTCTCAGGACTATATGTTTTTCTATTATTTGGATCATAAGATGGATAGCTAGCTGCTGCTAGAATATCTCCATTTGTTGTATCCATTATTACTATAGAGCCAGAATTTGCTTGAACGTTATTAATTTGTTTCTTTAACTCTCTATATGCAACGTATTGTAATCTTGTGTCTATCGTTAGAAATAATTTTTTTCCTTCGATTGGTTTTTTTAAAATTTCGATTTCTTTAACTATTTTTCCATGTAAATCTCTCATAACTTTTTTTCTACCGTCTTTGCCAGATAGAATGTTATTATGAGATTTCTCTAAGCCCATCACTCCATTGTCGTGAAAATCAGTAAGACCAATAAGGTTTGATATTGATTCACCTTCTGGGTAGTGTCTTTTAGATTCTTTTATAAATTCTATTCCTTTAAGATTAAGTTTTTTTATATCATTTATTATGTTTTCCTCTATGTATCTATTTAGATAGGTAAAACTTTTATTTTTTCTTTTTTTAACTTCAGATAATAAATTATTAAAATCTTTATCCAATAAAATACATAATTTTTTAATTTCTTTTTCATTGGCTAAAAATGCTTTTGTATTTGTAACTATTAAACTTTCTAAAAGAATACTTTCTGCCAAGACCACATTGTTTCTATCAACAATGGGGCCTCTACTAGTTTTTATAATGTACTCTTTTATTTCAAATTTACTTATTAAATTTGAATATTTTTCTTTTTTTGTATGCTGTAGATCAAAACTTCGAAATATAATAATTAAAATTGACATTAAAATAAAAAACGTCAATACATCAATTCTTGTTATTTTTTTAAATTTATTAATCATTAATATTAATTAAAATCCTCTTTTTTGGAATAAACATTTTTAGTTCATTTTGAGCAGATTTTTCAATTTTACTTAAAGAATCATATTTTCTTTTTTCAACTCTTGATTTCTTTAATTCTATTTCTAAATTATTTTTCTGATTTGATAAAGACTGTATTGCTCTAAATTGTGATCTAGTAATATGCTCAAGCCAAACGACGCCAAATGAAAAAATGACATTGGCAAATATTAAAAACAAAATAATATATATTTTAAAATTACTCATATTCTTTCTGCTACTCTCATTCTTGCGCTCCTGGCACGAATATTATTCTGAATTTCATCCTCAGATGCTTTTAAAGGTACTTTTATTTTTTTTAAAGTTAGCTCTTTATCTAGATTCACTATCGGCAGGTTACTTATTACATTTCTTCCCTGAGAGTGCTTATTAATAAAATTTTTCACTATCCTATCTTCTAGAGAGTGAAAACTTATTACAACAATTCTTCCTCCTTTTTCAATCAAATCTAGACAATCATTTAATATTTTTTCAAGTTCCTGCAATTCCTTATTTATAAATATTCTAATTGCTTGAAAACTTTTTGTTGCTGGATTTTTTTTTCGTGATTTATTTTTTGGATAACAGCCTGAAATTGTTTTTGATAAATCTAGTGTTGTTTTTAATTTGTTACTCTTTATAGATTCCTTTATCTGTATTGCAATTTTATTTGCATACTTTTCTTCACCATACTTTTTAAGTACTTTACTTATTTCATCAACATTAGCTTCTTTTAACCATAGCAGTGCTGTCATTTTATTTTCTGTGTCCATTCTCATATCTATCGGACCTTCTTTATTAAAGCTAAAGCCCCTAGAAGGGTTATCGAGTTGCGGAGATGAGACGCCTAAATCAAGTAATATTCCATTTACTTTGTTTGATCCATTATATTTTTTTATTATTAGCTCTATGTTACTAAAATTATTTTTTTCAAAGAAAAATCTACTATCATCTTGGAATTTTTTTAGTGCGAAATTTTCAGCTTCACTATCTTTGTCAATGGCAATAAGCTTTCCTTTTGTTCCTATTTTCTCTAGAATATTCTCAGAGTGGCCACCTCTCCCAAAGGTACAATCAACATAGGTTCCGTTAGAAGTTATTTTTAAACTTTCAATAACTCTTTTAAGTAAAACTGGACTATGCGATAAAGTCATTTTTCGTTCCTATAGTTTAAGTTCAGTAAGAGCGCCATTATTTACTTCATCAATATTTTCGCTTTCTAGCCATGACTTCATATTCTTATTCCATACGCTTTCAGACCAAAGTTCAAATTTACTTCCTTGTCCTAGTAAAATTATTTTTTTTTGGATATCTGCATATTCTCTCAAAGGATTTGGGATTAAAAATCTCCCCTGAGAATCAATTTCTGATTCTGTGGCATGTCCTATAACTAGTCTTTGAATAAATCTTGCTTCTTTATTATATGACGGAAGATTTGATAGTTTCTTTTCTATTTTGATCCAATTACTTTGAGTATATATAAGCAAACATTTGTCCTTATCTGCAGTTATAACTAGTTTGCATCTATTTTTTGCACAGAAATCCTTTCTATACCTTTGAGGCATTGACGCTCTACCTTTAATATCTATACTTAAGCTACTAATGCCCTTAAACATCCCTATATTTCTCCACAAAAACCCACATTTATCCACAATAATGCAACATATTATTTTTTTGTCAAGATTTTTCTATATTTGTCAATAACTTAGACAAAAATTATTTATTGAAAACTATGGATTAAATCATAGGTATATATGAATTACTTAATAAAGAACATTAAGTTAATAAATCTAAATTATTTGTGAAATATTAACGAGTCGACCTATAAGCTGGGTTCTGTTGAATGCAATCATTAATCTTGTACATTTGTCACCAAATATATCTAGCAGCCTACCCAAAAGCAGTGCGAGTAACACTTTAGCTTTTCTATTTGGCCTTGCTCCGAGTGGGGTTTACCATGCCAGCAGTATTACTACTCCTGCGGTGAGCTCTTACCTCACCTTTTCACCCTTGCAAAATAAATTGCGGTTTACTTTCTGTTGCACTTTCCGTAAGTTCACACTTCCCAGGAGTTACCTGGCACTCTACTCTTTGGAGCCCAGACTTTCCTCTTCATAAATAAAGCGATTACACAGTCGACTCAAACTAATTAAATATTAAAAACTATTTATTTGCAAGGTGAAGATATTTCTTGTAAATCATATTTTTTTTAATAGCAAAGTACTTGCAAGCAATTTTTATAGCTGAATTGTATATAACTTTATTTTCTAGTAAAAGAATTACAAAACTTTCAATTTCTTCTTCCGGAATATTTATATTTTTTTTTTCTTCTTTTGGAATAATTATAGTAAATTCTCCTTTAATTTTTTCATTATTATTTTTTGAAAAATATTCAATTTGGTTGTCTAAAGAATCATAATTTATATCTTCGTGTATTTTTGTAATTTCTTTAGCGACTATTATTTTCTTTTTAATATTATAAATACTTTGTAAATCCTGAAGAGTTTTTAGGAATCTGTTTGGAGATTCGAAAAATATTAAAGAAATATTTTTATTTTTTTTTAAGGTATTAATTTTTTGAACATTTTTTTTTGGTAAAAAACCTATAAATTTAAAATCGTCTGATGCAAAACCACTTGCGCTAATTGCAGCAATAATAGATGATGCACCTGGTATTGGACATACCTGAATATTTTTACTATGTGCTTCAGAAATAATGATGTCACCTGGATCGGATATTGATGGTGTTCCAGCGTCGGATATAATTGATATACTTTTGCCCTCTAATAAAAGATTTATTAAAAAATCAAGTCTTTCTGCTTCATTATGTTTATGATAACTAATTAATCGTGTTTTTATCCCATAAAAATTTAACAATCTTTTACTATGCCTTGTATTCTCAGTTGCTATAATATATGAATCGGATAGAACTTTGATAGCTCTATGAGTAATGTCATTAATATTACCAATTGGTGTGGCGACAACATATAATGTACCAAAATTACTTTTTTTATTTTTATCAATATTATGCAAATTTTTAAACCTTTTATAAGCGGCAATTTTTTAAAATACCTATTAATAATTATATTAAGTATATTGCTTTACGCTTGTAATTCAAATTATATACAAACTTCAACAGACTCTGCACTTGATGAAGATATTTCTAACCAGTCTGAAATTAGTGAAATCCAAATAAATATTGATGAATTACTAATAGAGAAAGAAATTATAAAGCCATTAGAGATGTTAAACATAGAAAAAATTGCTATTTTATTACCTATGACTGGCAAATATTCTAAAATTGGAAAAGCTATATATGAAGGAATTGAAATAGAATTAAATAATATAAATAAAAATCCGCAACTGACAATACATGATACCGGCGACCAAAATATTAATTTAAAAAAAGTCTACAGTGAAGCGCTTAAGCAAAATTTTGACTATGTTATTGGTCCATTACAAAAGGATCTTATAAACAAAATTTTAAAATATAGTTCAGAAAAGCTTCCAATTTTAACTCTTAATTATTCAAATAATTTAAAAAAAATTAACCAGGGTGTTCATCAATTTGGTCTACTACCTGAAGATGAATCAATATGTATTGCTGAAAAAGCTATAATTGATGGAAACAGTAATGCGGTTATATTTTATCCAGACAATAATTGGGGGAAGAGGATAGCTGAATCTTTTAGCCTAAGATTTAAAGAGCTTGGTGGCAAAATTATAGAGAGCTCTATATATGCTGAAAATGTCGAAAAAAATAATATATCAATAAGGAATCTTTTAAAAATAGAAGATAGTATCGATAGAAAGAAATATTTAGAAAATATTTTAAAAATAAAATTACAGTATAAACCATTTATTTCAGATGACCTGGACATGATTTTCTCTGTTGGTACCTCAAAAGATATGAGAGTTATTAAACCTCAATTTAACTTTAATTATGCAGAGGATATTCCATTTTACTCAACATCACATATTTATAATGGTGTTTATAATAAAGAAAAAAATCAAGATTTAAATAATATAAAATTCTGTGATATTCCATGGCTATATAATGATAAAAACTCTATGATAAAAACCAGGTTAAAAGAAAATTTAGATAAAAAAGATTTATTTAGATTTGTAGCTATAGGAATGGATTCTATTAAAATCATATATAATATAACTCAACTTAAAAAACATAAAAATAAATTCTTACTAGGAGATACTGGATATTTACAACTAGACGAATTTAATAAAGTTAGACGAGATCTAATAATTGTTAAATTTAAGAATGGTAAAGCAAAAAAAATTCTTTTTTAATTAAATGCTAGAAAAAAAACATATAAAATATTTTGAACGTTTGTTACCAAAAGACTATGTTTATAGTGAGCCGGGTGACTGCTGGGCTTATGGTTATGATAATAGTAAAATGCACGTAATGCCTGAATGTGTTTTGTTTTCTGAAAATAAATTACAAATACAAGAAATTGTAAAATATTGTTATCTTAATAATATTCCTATTACTACTAGAGGAAGAGGGACTGGAAATACTGGTGGATCTGTTCCAATAGAAAATAGTATTGTTTTATCATTAGAGAAAATGAATAAAGTAATTGAAATTGATATCGATAATAGACTTGCAATCGTTCAGCCTGGTGTTATTAATAAAACGTTACAAGATTCACTAAAAAAGATGAACTTTTTTTGGGGGCCTGATCCTTCAAGTCAAGACTACTCTACAATAGGTGGAAATATTGCAAATAATTCAGCAGGTCCAAGAGCTGTAAAATATGGAACACCAAGGGATAATATTCTTGGTTTAGAATTTGTTTCAGGCATGGGTGTTTTACATAAAACAGGAGTAAGAACATCAAAAGGTGTAGTAGGATTAGATTTAACAAGAATTTTTACTGGTTCAGAAGGAATCTTAGGAATATTGACAGAAGCAACATTAAAAATACTACCTTTAAACAATTCTATTAAAACGATTGAGATTACTTTTGATAACGTTGATGACGCTTCACAAACCATTATTAACTTAATGACTCAACCTATAATACCTTATAAGCTCGAATTTATTGATAAAGAATCAATAAAGTTAATAAATACTATAAAAGAAAAACATTATGATAAGGGTACAAACTCCGCAGTGCTTCTTGAAATAGATGGTGAAAATGAATATATAAGTTTTATGCTTGAAAAAATACTAAATGTAATTAAAGAAAATAAATATAAAAGTATTACTATTGCTGATGATAAATCTGAGATAGATAAATTGTGGGCAGCCAGAAAGTCTTTATCACCTGCATTAAGAGAACTAGGCGGTTATAAAATAAATGAAGATATTGCTGTACCTATCTCTAAATTAAGAGAACTTTTAAAATCTTTAGAAAGAATATCAAAAAAATATGACATTAAAATTGTTAATTTTGGTCATGCAGGTAACGGGAATATTCATGTAAATTTATTATTTGAAACAGAAGAAGAAAAAAAATCTAAAAATTCAAAAAAATGTCTTGATGAAATTTTTAATCTAGTAATAAAATTAGAGGGAACACTATCTGGAGAGCATGGGATAGGGATCATTAAAAAACAATATATCGAGAAAGAAATAGATAAAAATACATTAGAGCTTATGAGAAATATCAAAAAGCAGTTTGACCCTCATAATATATTAAACCCAAATAAGTCTATTTAAATTTCGCTTCTAATTTCTTCTTCTTGTTCTGAAAGATTCTCAACAAAAGAGTGTCTCTCAAAAATCCTATCTGCATACTTAAGAATAGGGTTTCCACTTTTAGGTAGCTCAATTCCATATTCTGGTAATCTCCAAAGTATAGGAGCAATACTACAATCTATAATACTAAAATCATCGCTTAGAAAAAATTTGCTTCCTTGTAAAAAATTTAAAGAAAGCATTAAGTTTTCTTTTAATTTTAGCTTTGCAGCTGCGGACTTTTTTTCACCACTTGACTTCAAATCACCTAGTAATCCATATAAATCTTTTTCTATGTAGTGAAGAACCATTCTTGTTTTTGCTCTAATAACAGGATCTACTGGCATTAATGGTGGGTGAGGGAATCTTTCGTCAAGATATTCCATAATTACTCTTGACTCATACAGGACAAGGTTCCTATCAACAAATGTAGGAGTTGTATTATTTGGATTAAGAGCAATTAAATCTTCATTGTTATCTGAGTTATTTACGTTTACTACATTAAATACTAAGTCTTTTTCGCCAAGAACGATTCTAACTCTATGTGACTGAGCACAATGTGGATCTGAATAAAGCGTCATTGTATGCATAAGATTTTCCTATTTTTATTATTATTATTTTCTTTTATTTTACATCTTTCCAAAATTCTTTCTTTGTAAAGTAAGCGATAATGGTAAAAATAAATATAAACATCAATACCCAAAAACCTATCGAATATCTTTTAAGTTTTGCCGGCTCTGACACGTAAACTAAAAAATTTGTAATATCGTTTGTTAATTGCTTATATTCATTATCAGAAAGAGATCCATTTGATACTTTCTCCAATCCAACAGGAATGCTATTTGAGTCAATTATAACTTTTTGCTCACCTTGTAGATTAGCTAAAACATTAGGCATTGATGTATTTGGCAAAGCAATATTATTGTATCCTGTGGCCGTTTTATCGTCTCCATAGTATGTATTTAGTTTTGAGTAAATATAATCTGCACCTTTAGACCTAGCTGTTAAACTTAAATCGGGAGGAACTGCATTAAACCACTCAATTGCATCCTTTTCTTCCATGGAAATAGTCATTGTTTCGCCAATTTTCTTATTATTAAATAATAAATTTTTTGAAAATATTGCTTCATCGATATCTAAATCTTCTGCTAAAGTGCTCATTCTCATGTATTTCAAAGAATGGCAGCCGCTACAGTAGTTTACAAAATATTTAGCTCCTCTTTGTAAAGATGCCTTGTTATTTATACTTGTAGTAGATTTATATTTTAAAAGAAGTTCATTTTTTTGAGCTGCAGAATAAGCTACATTTGCTGTTGTAAAAAAAACTAAAAATATAACTAATATATTTTTTGTCATCCTGTTACCCTATCCGGGACTTCTTTTTCTTTATTTAAATTTGAGTACAAAGGGGATAAAGTCATGAATGCTACAAATACTATTACAGATATAAGACCAATTAAAACCATAGGATAATTGTCAGCAGAAATTCTCGAGATATCATAGATAGTTATTAGGAAAACGATTAATCCTGAAAAAATATAGCTAAATGAAGTATTCCTGTTTGTGCTATAAAAATATAATAAAGCAAAAAATATAAAATACATCTCGCTAAACCTTAATGCCAAAGCATTATATAAAGGTGTTGGAGCCTTAACACCTAGCCATCCTAATATTAAAAAACCTACTACAAAAGTAAATAAATTGATTTTAAAGAGCATACTTCTATATCTTATAGACTTTATTGGATTACTATCAATCCATGGTAAAAAGAATAGGACCACTATTGATAATAGCATTGCCAAAGCACCAAATGCTGGGTCAGGTATTGCTCTTAAAATCGAATAAAATGGTGTAAAATACCAGACTGGTGCGATATGTTCAGGTGTTACTAGGGCGTTAGCCGGTATAAAGTTTGCGTGTTCCAAAAAGTAACCGCCCATTTCTGGTATAAAAAAAACCGTAAGTGCAAATAAAAATAAAAAGACACCCATGCCAACAAAATCTTTCACTGTGTAGTATGGATGAAAAGGAATACCATCTAAAGGAACTCCATTTTCATCTTTATGTTTTTTTATCTCAACTCCGTCAGGGTTATTTGACCCAACCGTATGAAGTGCGGCAAGGTGTAAAATCACTAAAAGGAGAATCACCATTGGTACGGCAACAATATGCAAAGCAAAAAATCTTGTTAAAGTTGGATCTGAAATAGCAAAATCACCTCTTATCCAGACTCCTAATTCTGGGCCAATAAAAGGTATTGTAGTGAATAAGTTGATTATCACTTGTGCTCCCCAATAAGACATTTGTCCCCAAGGTAATAAATACCCCATAAACGCTTCTGCCATTAGTGCTAAGTATATGAATACACCAAATAACCAAATTAATTCTCGAGGTTTTTTGAAAGATCCATACATCAAAGCTCTGAACATATGAAGGTAAACCACTACAAAAAAAGCAGATGCTCCAGTGGAATGCATATATCTTATTAACCACCCCAAGTTAACATCCCTCATTATGAACTCAACAGAGTCAAAAGCTAATTTAGCATCTGGCTTATAATGCATAGCTAAAAATATACCTGTGAAAATCTGTAAAAAAAGAATCAGAAAAGCTAAGGAGCCAAAAAAATACCAAAAATTGAAATTTTTTGGGGCATAATAATGAGTTAAATGGTCTCTAATAAAACTTAAAATTGGAAGTCTTTCATCTACCCAACCTATTACACCAGTTGCTTGATTTTTATCACTCATTTTTTAACCTTTCTTTGTTAATTCTTCTTTAGGTAATTCGCCAACTACAATTGTATTATCATCTTCAAATCTATAAGGAGGCACTTTTAGATTTGCTCCAGCTGGACTACCATTACCTACTTTCCCAGCCATATCAAAATTTGATCCATGACATGCACAGAAAAATTTATTCTCACTCGGTTTATATGCAGGATTACATCCTAAATGAGTACACACACCCTCTAGAACTAGTATTTCTGGCTTTAGAGAACGAAATTTATTTTTTGCAAAATCTGGCTGTTGCTCTGTATTTTCTGACATTGGGTCTTTATGCTTATTTTCATTTGTATTTATGCTATCAAGCATATTTTTAGTTCTTTTGACGACCCAGATAGGCTTTTTTCTCCAGATTAAATCAATTTTTTCACCATCTTTTAGATTACTGATGTCAACTTTTACTGGTGCCCCAGCAGCTTTTGCTTTTGAGCTTGGCGCCATGGAAGATAAAAAAGGCCATAATGTCACTGCAGCTCCGGTTCCACCAACAATGGACAAGCTTTTTGTTAAAAATTTTCTTCTACTATTGTCGAGGTCGGCCTTAGACATTGATAAAATTTCCTTATTGCGCTACCTAATATTATAAACTGACGATATTCTAACATAATGTTAGGTTTTTTTGTGTTAAAAATCTTTAAATTATTGATTTTTTCAAGGATTGTATAAATATATCGTTCTCTTTTTTAGTTCCAACAGTAACTCTAAGACACCCATTTAAGCTTGGTGTTTTAGACATGTTTTTTACTAATATATTATCTGCCAAAAGTTTACAAAAAACGTCGTTAGCTGATCCTTTTAAAATTTTAAATAAAATGAAATTTGTTTTACTATCATAAGCTTCTATATTTTCTATATCTTTTAGCGTATCAATCAAAAGTTCTCTATTTTTTATAATTTCTTTTATTTGAATATTTATAAACTTACTATCTTTAGTATATAACTCACTAATTTTCTGGGATATTGAATTTATATTAAATGGTAATCTTAATTTATTAATTTGCTTTATTATGAAATTTTCGCCAAATAAATACCCTAGCCTCAAGCCAGCTAAGCCAACTTTAGAAAGAGTTTTCATAACTAATAAATTATCATAATTATTCATTTCACTTAAAAAAGATTCCCCAGAAAAGGCGCCATATGCTTCATCAATAACGACAATACCATTTGTTTCTTTTATTATTAAATTAATATCATCTTTTGACCACAAATTACCAGTTGGATTATTTGGATATGCTAAAAAAATTATGGCTGGATCCATTTCTTTAATTTTTTCTAACATCTTATTTATATCTAGGGAAAAATTTTCTTTTAATGGAACTTCTTCAAATCGAAATTTTAAAACTTGAGCGATCTTTTTATACATACTAAAAGACGGT
>MDTB01162792.1_pt1 | contig 13234 bp, 10 predicted proteins | sample 811161 | NCBI WGS metagenome assembly MDTB01 (sample SAMN05326650, study PRJNA326480) | marine metagenome | isolation source: seawater | place: Mediterranean Sea | collected 2009 | reverse complement strand
ATAGGGGTGGCTAATCAGAAATCCATTGCATGGGGTATTTCTGAGGTTTTGTCCAAAGAAGGTGCCAATTTGGCATTAACATATCAGGGAAATAATTTTAAAAAAAGGGTTCAACCGCTAGCAGAGAGTATTGGATCTGAGTTGATTTTTGATTTAGATGTACAAAATAAAAGTGATCTAGATTCATGTTTCAAAAAAATATCTGATGAATGGGGTTCAATTGATTTTTTAGTCCATGCAGTAGCCTTTTCTGAGAAAAGTGAATTGATGGGTAGGTTTATAGATACTTCAAGAGAAAATTTTTTGAATTCTATAGATATATCATGTTATAGCCTTATAGATGTTTCAAAAAGAGCGCTTCCTTTAATGAGCAGAGGAGGGTCTATTCTAACTCTTAGCTATTTAGGAGCTCAAAGAGTTACACCTAACTATAATGTTATGGGGATTGCTAAGGCAGCCTTAGAGTCGACCGTAAGATATTTAGCGAGTGACTTAGGAGAAAAAAATATTCGAGTAAATGCTATAAGCGCTGGACCTATGAAAACACTAGCTGGAGCGGCAATAGGGGGAGCTAGAAGAGTATTTCGTGTTTCAGAACAGAATTCACCCCTAGGATCCAACCCAACCCTAATGTCTGTAGGAGGAGCAGCGGCATTTCTATTAAGTGATTATGGAATGCATACTAGTGGAGAAGTATTATTTGTTGATGGAGGTTATCACGTTATGGGAATGCCTAAACTAGACTATATTGAGAAAGTATAACTTGACTAGTTTCTCTCTAATCTCTGATACTTATGACAAGATTAGGTCAAAGCTCGTACAAACTCCTTTAATTGAATCTAAATATTTAAGTAAAAGGCTTAGAAAGAGAATTTTTATCAAGGCAGAGTGCTTACAAAATACGGGATCATTTAAATATAGGGGAAGCTGGTCAGCATTTACGAATATTAAAGAAAGCGAATTAAAAAAAGGGGTATTAGCTTATTCCTCGGGAAATCATGCGCAAGGCATAGCTTCTGTTGCTTCTCAGCTAGGTATTAATGCAACAATAATAATGCCTAATGACGCACCTAAACTTAAAATTAGAAATACCAAGGCTTTTGATGCAGAGGTAATTCTTTATGACAGAGTAAGTGAAGTTCGTGAGGAAATAGGCACTAAGCTTGAGAAAACAAGAAATTTAAGATTAATAAAACCATATGATGATCCTTTTATAATCGCTGGACAAGGAACTTTGGGGATTGAATTGGCTATGCAATCAGAAGAAGCAGGTATTGAAAAAGCGGATGTTTTGGTTTGCTGTGGTGGTGGTGGACTTGCCTCTGGCATAAGCATAGTTCTTAATGAGCTATGCAAGAATTTCATAGTTAGAACCTGTGAACCAGAAAATTTTGATGATACTGCGAAATCACTTAAAGCGAAAAAAAGGATTAAAAATAAATTAATGGAAGGGTCAATTTGTGATGCTATTTTGACACCCATGCCAGGAGAATTGACTTTTAAAATTTTGTCGGAGCTTGCCGGTCCTGGCTTAGTGGCCACTGATAGCCAAGTTTTGGAGGCTATGGCAATCTTGTTTCTGCATCATAAACTTGTTGTTGAACCGGGCGGAGCTATTTCCTTGGCTGCAGCATTAAATAAAATTAATGAAATAGAATCGGAAACTTTAATAATTGTATGCACTGGAGGGAACGTGGATCCGAAAGTCTTTTCACAAGCTCTTGATTTAGTTCATGTTTGACAAATTGATACAAAAATATTCAAGAAAAAAATTACGTTATTTAGCTAAACTTCTTAAATCTGTCGGAATTACAGCCAATTTTGTAACAGCTATAGCATTTTTTTTAGCTATAATATGCTTTATATCTATTTTTGCTGGATATTTATACAGCGCAGTTGGTCTAATTTTATTTAATCGTTTTTTGGATGGATTGGATGGTGAATTAGCTCGTCTAACGGAAGAAAATAAGTTTGGAAGTTTTTTTGACATCACTTCTGATTTTACTTTTTACGCATTAGTTCCCGTAGGATTCGCGCTCTATCAACCAGAAGAAAACGCTGTCCCAACAGCATTTTTACTAGGTTCTTTTTGTCTTAACTCTTCTAGCTTTCTAGCTAGAGCGATTACAGTTGAAAAATATAATTTGAACGAAGATAAGAGAGGAAAAGGTTTTTTCTATTCTTTTGGAATTGTAGAAGGTTTTGAGACAACGGTTTTCTTTTTACTTTTTTGCCTTTTACCAAATCATTATGCAAACCTTGCATATTTATTCAGCTCTATGACCCTTTTAACCCACTTTTTAAGAATTCTTAGTACAAAAAAACAGTTAAATTAGTTGATTTCTCTATTTATTATTCGTTCGTTTTTTGGATCATACGGACTATCTTCCACGATTTCCGCACTAAAAAGCTCATTATTAATTTTAATTTTTACTTTTGTTCCTATTGTAGAAAATCTTTCTTTTACGTAACCAATACCAATACTTTTTTTGAAGTGAACCGAATAACCGCCTGAAGTTAGTCTTCCTAAGACATTTTCTCCTGACCCATCATAGATCACTTCACGACCCCAAGGATCGGTGTCCTCGGGGCCATCAATCAAAATTGTGATGCAAAAATACTCTAACTTTCGTTTTTCTAATTCCACTTTTCCCAAAAAATTTTTTGATAAATCTACAAATCTCGAAAGATTGGATTCAAATGGACCCGCATCTCTGCCTAAATCGGAGCCAAATGCCTTATATGACTTTTCTTGACGCAACCAGTTTTGTGCCCTTGCTCCAACAAGTTTTAGATTATATTTTTTTCCAATCTCCAATATTTTATCTAAAAGATAATTTTGCATTTCAATTGGATGGTGTAGTTCCCAACCTAACTCTCCGGTATAAGCTACTCTTAATGCTCTTACAGGACACATGCCTATTTCAATATCTCTATATGTAAGCCAAGGAAATTCTTTATTAGATAGTGTTTTATTCGAGTCTTCACTTACAACTAAGTCTTTAAGCATTTCTCTTGTATTGGGTCCTGCAAGTGAGAAAACACCCCACTGATTTGTACAATCATATACTTGTACATCTTCTAGGTTACTTTTTTCTAAAGATTTTCTTAAATAATCAGAGTCATACTCCGTCCATGCACCAGCAGAAACTAAGTAATAAGAATTGTCTGACAGATTGACTATAGTGTATTCAGTTCTAATAGTTCCCTTACTTGATAATGCATAAGTCAAATTGACTCTACCTTTGGCAGGTAGTTTATTACATGTAAACCAATCTAAGAATTTGAACGCATTTTTTCCAGAAACTAGATGTTTGGTAAATGCTGTTGAGTCTATGAGACCTATATTTGATCTAATAGCTTCAGCTTCATTTTTTGAATATTCCCACCAGGAACCTCTTCTGAAGCTACGTGAGTTTTTGTCATTAAAATCAGGATTAGCAAAATAATTCGGTCTTTCCCATCCATTAACTTGACCGAATTGAGCTCCCAACCTTTTAAATGTATTGTAGCTAGGAGCAGTCCTCAATGGACGACATGCTTCTCTTTCTTCGTCCGGATGATGAAGAACATATACGTGTTCATAGGCCTCTTCATTTTTCTTTTTTGCATATTCAGTGGTCACCCATTTGCCATATCTTCTAGGATCTAAAGATCCCATATCTATTTCCGCCTCCCCTTCTGTCATCAATTGTGCTAAATAATATCCAGCTCCTCCTGCAGCAGTTATTCCAAAAGAAAAACCTTCTGCTAACCAGACATTATTTAAGCCTGGAGCTGGCCCAAGCAGAGGGTTTCCGTCAGGTGTATAGCAAATAGGGCCATTAAAATCGTCCTTGAGCCCAAGTTTCTCAGTAGAAGGTATTCTGTGTAACATCGACATATACTCTTTTTCTATTCGTTCTAAATCTAATGGAAACAAATCTGAACGAAAACTCTTTGGTACTTGAAATTCAAATCGTGCAGGCGCATTTTCTTCATAGGGACCAAGAATCCATCCAAATCTTTCTTCTCTCACATACCATTTGGCATCGGCATCTCTTAGCACAGGATGCTCTTCATTAGCTCCCCTAAACTTTTCGAGCTCAGGGTCTTTTTCGGTAACAATGTATTGATGTTCAACAGGAATTGCGGGAATTTTTATACCTAGTTTCCGAGCGGTGGTTTGGGCATGGTTACCAGTTGCTGTTATCAAATGATCACATTTGATAATAAACTTTTCTCCGTTAGGAATAAGATTTCCGCCCTTTTCTTCCATATGATCTCCATTGACCTCCCACTCATTGCTTAGATAAGTAAAGTTGTTAGCTTCTACTTTTCTAAAAATTTCTACACCAAGATCTCTAGCAGCTTTTGCAAAAACCTGTGTTATGTCAGCGGGATTAATATATCCATCTGTTGGATGGAAAATTGCTCCCTTTAGATCTTCAGTATGAACTAAAGGCCACCTTTCTTTTATTTCTTTTGGTGTCATCCATTCATAGGGAACCCCAACAGTTTCGGCTGTTGAAGCATAAAGCATATATTCATCCATCCGCTCGTCAGTCTGAGCCATTCTCAAGTTTCCAACTTGAGAAAAGCCAACAGACATTTTGGTTTTTTTTTCTAGCGATGGGTATAATTTCAATGAATAATCATGAATATGGGAGGTGGCGTATGACATATTAAAAAGAGGCAGTAAACCTGCGGCATGCCATGTTGATCCAGATGTTAATTCGTCTCTCTCAAGAAGGGCGATGTCCTTCCAGCCTGATAAAGCTAAATGGTAAGCGATACTAACTCCAACAACTCCGCCACCAATTATAACAGCTCTATAATTTCTTTTCATTTTTTTCCCAAATATATTTATTTTTTATAAAAAAAGGTATAAAGAATATATCTTTAACTAATTAGAATGACATTCTAACCAAGGTATTTAATATGTCTAACAAAAAGAAGGTAATGATAAAGACATATGGCTGTCAGATGAATGAGTATGATAGTCAACAGATGCTTAGTGATCTTGAGGGTTTAGACTATTTGAAGACAGAGGATCAACAAGAAGCAGATTTAATTTTATTAAATACCTGTCACATAAGAGAAAAAGCAGCTGAAAAGGTTTACTCTGAGCTGGGTCGGATAAAAACCCTTAAAGAAAAAAACAGAAATCTCAAAATAGGTGTCACAGGATGCGTGGCACAAGCTGAGTCGACCGAAATTTTTAAAAGACAGCCAGCAGTTGATTTTGTTATTGGACCTCAAGCTTATCATAAGTTCCCAAAAATTATAAACGAACTTAAAAAGGGTAAAAAAGAATTGATTGAGACCTCGTTTGAGGCAAAAGAGAAGTTTAAAAAATTAAAAAAAGGAAAAACAGAGGCTAAATCTTCGGCATTTATAACCATTCAAGAGGGTTGCGACAAATTTTGTACATTTTGCGTAGTGCCGTATACTAGAGGAAAAGAAGTATCCAGAAAAAAAGAAGATATTGTTTCTGAAGCAGAGACTCTAGTTAAAAAAAATGTCAAGGAAGTAATTCTTTTGGGTCAAAATGTTAATTCATATTCTTCTAATGGCGAAACTTTAGCAAGTCTGATTGAAGCTCTCTCAGAAATTGAAAAAATTGAGAGAATAAGATTTATGACATCTCATCCTAATGATATGACGGACGAGCTTATAACTATTTTTGGAACTAACAAAAAATTAATGCCCTTTTTACATCTTCCAGTACAATCAGGAAGTGATAAAATTCTTAAGCTAATGAACAGAAAGCATACTATAAAAGATTATAAGCAGATCATATCTAAGCTAAGAAATGCGAGAGATGATATTTGTTTTTCAAGTGATTTTATTGTGGGTTTCCCAGGTGAAACAGAATCTGATTTTGAAGAAACACTAAGTCTCTGCGAACATGTGGAATTTTCTCAAGCCTACAGCTTCAACTATTCATCGCGACCAGGAACTACCGCTTCTGGAAGAGAAGAAATTGAAGATTTTAAGAAAAAAGAAAGACTTCTTCGTTTACAAAAATTATTAGAAACTAAACAAAAAGCATTTTTAAGAAACCAGCTAGGAAAAACTGTAAAGGTCTTATTTGAAAAAAGAGGAAAAAATCCTAATGAGTATATAGGTCGTAGCGATTATTTTTATCCTGTTGCTGTAGAAAGCAATTATGAAATTATTGGAGAAATAAAAAATGTAAAAGTAGAGTCATGCCTTAAACACTCGGTCAAAGGCTGTTTGTTAGGTTAAAAGTTTTACAAGTTTATTGAATAATTGGATTATAGTATTAGAGTTATAGAATATGTTATTTGAATTTTTTTTAATATGGGTTTTATAGAAGACTCGCGAGCCATAAAATTTGGCTCCAATAAATATCTCCTTGAATTATGTGGTGAGCTAGACGCCAATCTCTTGAAGGTTGAGAAAAAAAATAATGTACAAATAATTAGAAGAGGTAATTCTCTTACTATTTTTGGTGAGTTGAAGGACTGTGATAAGGCAGTTAATATCCTTGTGGAAGCATACTCAAAATTAGAGAATGGCAAAGGAATTGGAGAAAATGATATAGATATAGCTCTGAATTTGATGCATGATCAAAACAAAAAAACGGTTAATGAAGAAAAAAATTCAAATTCAAAATCAGAAGAGACATCAGAATATTTGGAAATAAAAACTCAAAATAAGTTGGTAGCTGGTAAATCAAAAAGCCAAAATAAATTTATTAAATCAATGCTTGATCATGAATTAGTTTTCGGTATTGGTCCTGCCGGCACAGGGAAAACTTATTTGGCAATTGCTATGGGAGTTAAACTGTTTTCAGAAGGAATGATAGATAAAATTGTTTTAACAAGACCTGCAGTTGAGGCAGGAGAACGACTAGGGTTTTTGCCTGGGGATATGAAAGAAAAAGTAGATCCATATATGCAACCTTTGTATGACGCATTGAATGAATTTCTTCCGCATAAGATATTAGCTAAAATGCATGAAAGAAACTTAATTGAGATTGCTCCTCTGGCTTTTATGCGGGGAAGAACTCTTAAAAATGCTTTTGTGGTTTTGGATGAAGCTCAAAATGCATCAACTTCACAGATGAAAATGTTTTTAACTAGGTTAGGTATGGGTTCAAGGATGGTCATAACCGGTGATATTACGCAAATAGACCTTCCAAAGGGACTTAAAAGTGGATTGGTAGAGGCAATAGAAATTTTGACTGGGATAAGTGAAATTGATTTTATTAGATTTAAAGGTATAGATATTGTTCGCCATTCTTTGGTTAAAAAAATTGCTAAAGCTTATGAAACACAAAAAGTTAAAAAGTCTGCTGGGTGAAAATAGAAAATGATAGTTGATTTAGAAGTTAATTATAGTGATGAAAGATGGCGACGTTTTGACTTCAAAAAATATATAAAAATTCTGTTGAGAGCAGATTTTGTTCATTCAAAAATTAGAAACCGAGAAGTTTCCCTTTCACTGTTAGCTTGCAATAACAAAGAAATAAAAATATTGAATCATGTCTTCCTTGGAAAGAATAAGATCACTAATGTTCTGGCTTGGCCAGCAGAACAAATTAATGAATGCTATAGTTCATCAAGACAGGTTAAAAAAGTACATAAAAAGAAATTTTTGGGGGATATAGCAATATCTTTTGACTATTGTTTAAATGAAGCAAAAATGTATAAAAGAAATTTTGATAAACATTGTTGCCACTTATTGGTGCATGCAGTTCTTCATTTGATGGGTTACGATCATATAACAGGTAACGATGCGTCTAAAATGCAAAAAATTGAATATCGGATCTTACGTAGAATGAAAATGCAAATCTTTCAAAAAAATATTTAAATGGACTAACTTAAAAATTATGAATAAAGAAAATTTTTTACTTAAGTTTCTACGATATGCTTTTATTTCTAAAATAGACAATAGAAAGATAAAAATTCAGAACTTAAAAGTTGAAAAAAATATGTTGTACAGCTCTGAAATAAGGTTCAATCTTCACAAGCAAAGAGTAGATGACGTAGCTATTCCTAAGGCAGATATTGTAGCTGTTTCCGAAAAAATTAGTCTTTCAGAGCTCACAGACATTTTCAAAAAATCAAATTTGACAAGATTACCTGTTTTTAGAGATACTCTTGATGATCCTGTTGGTTTTGTCCATCTTAAGGACTTAGCTTTAAGGAATGGATTTGGCAGACAAAAGAAGTTCAATTTAACTGAGTTAATCAGACCATTAATCTATGTCCCTCCATCTATGACTTTGGGGACTTTGCTTCAAAAGATGCAAGCAGAGCGTATTCACATGTCCTTGGTTATAGATGAATATGGAGGAGTGGAGGGTCTATTAACAATAGAGGATTTGCTCGAGCAAATCGTAGGTGAGATTAATGATGAACATGAATTAAAAGAAAATTTACTGTGGAGTAAGGAAAAAGAAAATGTTTTTGTTGTTAATGCAAGGTTAAACCTAGAGGATTTTAAGTCACAAGCCGGTGTGGATTTAACAGCTAAAAAAAATGGTGAAGAGTATGATACAATCGGTGGTTTAGTATTTGATTTAACTAATAGAATTCCTGCAAGGGGAGAAGTTATAATAGATTCATTTGGAAATGAATTTTCAGTCTTGGATGCAGACCCTAGACGCGTAAAAAGACTTAGGTTAACACTTAAAAATTAACTTTTATTTGAGGTTAAGGCTGTTTAAATTTTATTGTTTTGGCTTTCTGCTTCTGGGATGTTTCTTTGGTTTAGGTCATGAGCCTTTTAACACTCCAATCATAGCATTTTTTTCTCTGCCATTAACTGGCTATTTTTGGGTAAATTATACCAAGAGTAAATACCAATCATTTTTTTTAGGTTATTTTCTTGGACTTGGATATTTTGGACTTACTTTTCCTTGGATTATAAATCCGTTTTTAATTGAATTTGATAATAACTTTTGGGTTGCAATATTTGGCTATACAATTTTTGTTGGATTCTTAGCCTTATTTTGGGGATTAGCTTTTTATCTAAGTTTTCGAGCTACTCAGAAAATTGACTCCAATAAAGAAAAAGTTTTAATTTTTTCAGTTTTTGTAGTTTTTATGGAACTCACTCGTTCTTATATTTTTAGTGGATTTCCTTGGGGAATTGTTGCGTATGCTTGGATTGATTCTCCTGCAATAGTGTTTGTGTCTTGGTTAGGTCCATACTGGTTTTCAGCATTGATTCTAATTTTAGGATTTACACTTTTTTATCCGACTTTTATTACTTTTAGTGTGGGAGCCATTATTTTACTAAGTTTTTTGTACGGTATTTTTGGAAATAATTATGAATTAGAGCAAAGCCCTAGAGATAATGTTTTTACAATAAGGATTGTTCAACCGAACATTGAACAGAAAGAAAAATGGAAAAAAGAAAACGAAAATAAAAACTTAAATATTCTTTTAAATTTAAGTGAAAAAGAGCCTCATCCCGATTTAGTTGTTTGGCCAGAGACTTCGGTCACTTGGTTACCAGAAGAAAATATCAATAAACTTAACAACATAGTAAAGAGGATTAAAGCACCCTTAATATTGGGTGGCTTGAGGTTTAATAGAGAAAAAAATGAGATATTTAATTCTTCATTTTTAATTGATAAAGATGGAAAAATTGTTTCGATTTATGACAAAAGTTTTCTTGTACCTTTTGGTGAGTATTTTCCTTTAAGTCGATTTTTAGGTTATATAAAATTATTTGGAACACCTAAGTTATTGAGAAATGGGTTCACTTCTGGCAAAGGTCTGAAAGTCACAGGAAAAATTTCTATCCCTCCTTATGTAACTTTAATTTGCTATGAGTCACTCTTTTCGAATGAAATTATCGACAAAATTAATGATGCTCAATGGTTATTAAATTTGACGAATGATGCCTGGTTTGGAAAAAGCGGAGGGCCAAACCAACATTTAGCTATATCAAGAATGAGGGCTCTAGAGAATAATTTGCCATTGGTTCGGGTCGCTAACACTGGTATTTCAGCAAAAATAAATAAATTTGGAAGGGTGACAAGATTTATGGGTGTTGATGAACGAGGTTTTATAGATGTTAAAATTAATAGAAAAGAAATACTGAAAACCAGCTTTTATGTAAAATTGGGAAAAAATATAAGTTCCTATTTACTTTTGTTAACATTAATATCTATTCTTATGAATTACTTTGTTTTAAATAAAATATATCGAGTAGAAAAATAGGGAGGCAGAATTTGGTTAGAGACGATTTTATTTTTACTTCTGAGTCAGTTTCAGAAGGCCATCCAGACAAAATTTGTGATAGAATCTCAGATGCAATATTAGATTTTTGTCTGAGAAAAGACGAGATGGCAAGAGTTGCATGTGAGACCTTCTCTACTACAAATACTGTCGTCGTAGGAGGTGAGGTTGGTTTTTCAACTGGTTTAGAATTTAACTCCCTAAAAACTGAAATAGAAGAGCTTATAAGGAAAGTAGTTAAAGAGATTGGTTATGAGCAAGAAGGATTTCATTGGAAAAATTTAAAGATTTCTAACTTCATTCACCAGCAATCAAGCGATATCTCACAAGGTGTTGATCGTGATGGAGCTGGTGATCAAGGAATAATGTTTGGTTACGCAGTAGAGGAAACGCCTGAGCTTATGCCCGCACCACTTCACTACTCTCACCTGATTTTAAAGGAGTTAGCTCAAGCTAGACACAAAGGGATAGAAAAGAATCTGGGACCAGACTCCAAATCTCAACTCACACTTAGATATAAAAAGGGGATTCCCGTTTCAGTGGAATCTCTTGTTTTGTCAACTCAACACACTGACCCTAACCTTTCTTCAGCCGAGGTAAGAGAGATTGTTGAACCATATGTAAAAAGGGTTGTACCTCCAGAGTGGTTGTCAGAAAATACTAGTTGGCATATAAATCCTACAGGAAAATTTGTTATTGGAGGTCCTGATGGTGACGCCGGATTGACAGGTAGAAAAATTATAGTTGATACTTATGGGGGAGCCGCTCCTCATGGAGGCGGAGCTTTTTCAGGTAAAGATCCTACAAAAGTAGATAGGTCTGCCGCGTATATAGCAAGGTACATTGCAAAAAACATAGTTGCCTCAAAAGTTGCTTCAAGATGCTTGATACAGCTGTCTTACGCAATTGGAGTTGCCGAACCTCTCTCAATTTATGTTGATACTTTCGGTTCTTCTAAAGTTGAAGAAAAAAGGCTCGAAGATTTTATTCCTCGGTTGGTGGATTTGACACCAAGAGGGATAATTGAAAGATTGGGCTTAAGGAAACCAATCTATGAGAAAACTGCTGCGTATGGACATTTTGGAAGAGTGCCGGAAGATAACGGGAGCTTCTCATGGGAGAAAACAGATTTAGTAAATGAAATAAGAGCGCTTGTTTAAAGCGTATTAATCGAGTGGGCCTAAAGGAAAAAGAATTTTATGATTTTGCAAAAGCAAGAACCTTTGGACGATTAAAGGGAAGAAGGCTTACAAAAAATCAGGAATTTGGTTTAAAGCAACTCCTTAGTAATATGTCATTCGATACGGTTAAAGGCGCTGACTTTATAAAAAAAAAATGCTGGGTAGAAATTGGATTTGGTAATGGTGAACATTTAATTCATCAAGCTAATGAAAGAAGAGAAATAAATTTTGTAGGGTGCGAAGTGTTCCTGAACGGAGTGGCTTCAACGTGCTTTAATGCTTACAAGAGTAAATTGAAAAATATTAAAATATTTAATGGAGACACAAGAATTCTGTTCAAATTTCTTCCTAAAGAGTCTATCGAAAGATATTATATTCTTTTTCCAGACCCGTGGCCAAAAAAAAGACACCGTAGGCGTAGGTTGGTTAACTGGGAAAATATAGAAAGTATATGTTTTTCTTTGAAAAAGGGAGGGAAGATTTGTATAGCAACAGATGTTCTCGATTATAAAGACCAAATAATTGAGCTTTTTAAACAGATGAAAATTTTTAGAAGGATCAAATTTAATCCATTTGAAAAGAATCACCGATGGTTTGCAAATAGAAACACAAAGTATGAAGAGAAGGCAATTAAAGAAGGAAGAAAACCGTTCTATCTTGTATATTCAAAGATTTAAGCATAAATATGCTTAAAAAAAATATATTTTTTAAATTAAAAAAAGGCAAAAGAATATAATTTCAAATGATTACATCAAATAAATCTAATTCACTTCAGGGAGACGTTATTTTGCCAGGTGATAAATCGATATCTCATAGAGCAATTATATTTGGCGCTCTATCTATTGGAAAAACAGTGATTGAGGGCCTCCTAGAGTCTGAAGATGTTTACAGAACAATCAAAGCAATGGAGAAATTTGGGGCAAGGATCATAAAGAATAGAAATAATTGGGAAGTAGATGGTTTTGGGGTTGGGGGATTTTCTTCTCCAGACAGTGTGATCGATTGTGGTAATTCAGGTACCACGTGTAGATTATTGTTGGGTGCAATAGCTACAACTCCAATTACAGCTGTATTCGTTGGAGACCCTAGTTTAAGTAAACGACCTATGGATAGAATTATAGAGCCCTTAGAGAGAATGGGTGCGAGCTTTAACGCTAGAGAAAACTCATTTTTGCCTATTACTGTTACAGGAGCTAAAGAACCTCTTCCAATAATCTTTGAGTCAAAAATAGACTCAGCACAAATAAAATCAGCTGTTTTATTCGCTGGCCTAAATTGTAGAGGAGAAACAACCTATATTGAAAAAAATCTTACTCGTAATCATACTGAAAATATGCTCAATGATTTTGGAGTCAAGGTAGAAAGTAAGTTTTTATCAAAAGGATTTTTCCATAAATTACAAGGATTTCAAGAACTCATTCCAAAAAAGGTTTTTATTCCTGCGGACCCGTCATCAGCAGCTTTTTTCATTGCAAGTGCTTTAATCGTTAAAGACTCAAAGATAAAGCTTTTTAACTTATGTGTGAGCCCTACCAGAAATGGTTTTTTAGAAACAGTAAAGGAAATGGGGGCAAAAATTAAGTTCTCTAACAAAAGAACCGTCAGTGGAGAGTTAGTTGCTGATTTAACAGTAAGTTTTTCCCCATTAAAAGGTATTGAAGTGCCTATATCCAGAGTTCCGAGCATGATCGATGAATATCCGATTTTGTCAATAATAGCGGCATTTGCGACAGGGAAAACTATAATGAGAGGTATAAAAGAGCTAACAGTCAAAGAGAGTAATAGAATTTTGTCCATGGCTAAGGGTTTGAAGCAATGTGGAATTGAAATAGAATACGGAAACGATTTTCT
>MDTB01148646.1_pt1 | contig 13234 bp, 16 predicted proteins | sample 811161 | NCBI WGS metagenome assembly MDTB01 (sample SAMN05326650, study PRJNA326480) | marine metagenome | isolation source: seawater | place: Mediterranean Sea | collected 2009 | reverse complement strand
ATTCTCCTTTTGAAAGTAGTGATTAGTTTAATAATACAACTATAAATAGTTATTTTCATTTAGAAAGTCAAATTTTATTCTCTTCGAAAGTTTCTTTAAAGCTTCTTTCTCTATTTGTGAAACCCTCACCAGAGAGATATGAAGTCTTTTTGCTGCCTCATCCAAAGTTAACGGCCCGTATTTATCAATAGTACAGTGAATACAATTGTTATCTTCCGGGTAGTCTATCCAACATCTTTCTTTCGGTCCACCGCAATAACTACAAACATCATCACTCATTGTAATCTAGTTCCATTTCAATCATGTCGAATATATTCTGCTTATCCGATTCTGATATTCCAAGTTCTCTCATAATATCCTTTCCTTTCTCGATATCTTTTTTATATCTGTTTAATTTTTTCTTCCCCATTGCTCTCGCATTTTGTTTTACTTTATACATAACCTTTAACATGTCAGGATCATTGTCGAGATAAAGCTTTGCTATACCTGCAAACCAACTGACCTGAGTTAAATTGTCATTTCGCATCTTTAGTTTTAGATCCGCAGATGTCTTCTCATAAACAGAGAAGACAAACTGTACAACTTTCTGTGGCTGGGGTTCTTTCATTTCATTAAGATGTGAGTAAAACTTTCTCTCATTCCTGCTTGAGTTTGACGAATCATTTCAGAATTGTAATATAACTCTGATAAATCTTCTGCTCCTGTATACGACATACCTGATCGTATGTTCTGCTCTAGATCTTTCAGGATCTTCTTGACAGGGCCCTTGTAAGGTATGGTCGTTGATACACCCTCTAGCGATCTAGCTTCTCCTCGCCAGTCAACCTGTGCCTCAACAGAAGCCATACCTCTGTATACTTTATACTTCTTGCCCTCCGCTGAGGAGAAGACTTGTCCAGGGGATTCATCTGTACCTGCAAGTAAAGAACCAAGCATCACTAAGTCTGCACCTGCGGCAATGGCTTTAACAATGTCTCCAGAGTTTCTGATACCGCCATCTGCGATGATTTTAGCCTCACCGGATGATTCAACGCAATCTATAATAGACTGAAGAGTTGGAACTCCGTGGCCGGTTTGAATCCTTGTGGAACAAATAGAACCTCCACCAATGCCAACTCGAATAGCATCTGCTCCCCATCTCGATAGATCCTCAAATGCTTTTGCTGTGGCTACGTTTCCTGCAATAAGGATCACATCATGCCCAAACTTGTTCTTCAAGTTTTTCAGCGCTTCTCTGACTGAGATATGATGACCGTGTGCAACATCGACGCACAAGATCTTACAATTAGCGTTGACCAATTCCTGTGCTCGTTCAAGGTAGTCTCCCGTGACTCCAATGGCTGCGGCAGCGTTGTGGCTTAAAATCTCTTTTGCTACAAATTCCTGCAAAATATCTGAGGGTGGTATACCGCGGCGGATGTTGCAAGTACTATCCAAAAATAGCCTCTTTGAGTGCTCAAAACCTGGCTTCTTTTTGGATCCCACAACCTCTGCTTTGACCATCTCAACCTGTTCTTCAATCGAACAGTATCTGTACGCAACGCCCAAGCCTCCTGCCTCGTGCATTGCCATAATCATATCACGTCCAGTAACTGTGTCCATTGGAGATGAAATAATTGGTATTCGGAACTCGGGCCCAGGGTCAGTGTAGTTTTCATCCTCGTCTAAGTCCTGCCTTAAATGGCAGCTTAGGTCCACATCTTTTCTAGATTCTACTTTTGACATTCCTGGGACCAAAAGAACATCATCAAAGCTCAGTGCTGTCTTCATTTGTTTCCTCACTTTCTTCTACAGTATAACAGTCTGTACATATTAAGTCAATATTATCTGAATATTTATCAATATGCCAGTCATCAATCTTTTCTCCTTCTCTTGGACCTCGGCCACACTTGGAGCATACAACTTGCTTTTTAAAGTTGCGCATAGACGACTTAAAGTCTTTCATAAACTGCTTGCGTGCAGCTACAAATTGTTTTCTCTTTATCTTTCTTGTGAAGCTGCCCATCACTTATCACCTGTTGATCCAAGGGCACCGTCTCCACGAGAAGTTTCTTGATCGTAAATATCATCTTCTTGGACTTCCCACAGTTGTGGTTTCTCGATGCTCACAAATACTCCTTGTGCAACTTTCTGTCCGGGTTCGACAAACTCTACATCTTTGCCAATGTTGTGAAGATTCACAAAGATCTCTCCCGTATACCCTTCGTCCACCACGCAGGCGCCTGTGATTAGATGTCTCTTGCTTGCTACACCTGACTTGTTCATAATCTGTAGCATGCAATTTGATGGCACTTGCATTTTGATTCCAGTCTCCAATAGGACACTCTGACCTGGTGCAATCCTCACCGCTGCGCCCTCAACAGGGCAGAAGAAAAAATCCATACCTGCATCTGTCCTGTGTGCCCTAACTGGTAATTTCGCATCGGGCCTGGTGCGAAACACTCTTACTCTATTATTGTCTAATGATGCCATAATTTACTCCTTTATGCTAATAGCTTAAACATTTTTCTCATACTAAAAGTGGAGAATCCCCACTGCTGGTTATAGTTTAGTTTGGCCATATAAGGCCGATTGATTTGTACAATGTCCTTGTCTGGGTCGACACCCCAGCACCTGATCACTGTGGTTTCATTGTTGTCGTCAATTACTTTAACAACATAAAAATTCTTACCGTTCTTGGACTTCTTTAATTTACACTCCCGTGGAATAAACCAAGTAACACCAAGTTCCGGGTCGAACTCTGAGATTGGAGGAACATATAATTCGTCTAGCTTTTGCCTTACTCTAGGTGTCACAACCGCATTGATCGGGAACACTCCTGTAAGGTTCACCAAGTACTCAAGCTTCTCTTCCTCACTAAAATCGCCCTCGGGTGCATACTTCTCAATATTCTCGTGAAGGTTCTTCTCCTTCCTTGGCCTATCTTCTGCAACAGCCGCGTAGAAGTGTGCGAGGCCGGTAAACCGATCATCAATAAGACTGTTCATTGCCTGAGATAGAGTCAATGCATGGATAGCTTTCTTGTTCAGTTTAGAATAAACAATCTCGTCATGAAACAAAAAGTCTTCGATTGTTTTGAATGGGCGATGCTCTGTAATTTGCTCAATTGCTTTTATACCTAGTCCCTTGATAGATGATAGCGGTTGTATTAGAGTTTGACCGTCTTGACTTATTTCCCAGTTTACACCTGAAGTGTTCACATTGAGAGGCTCTACGTTGTATCCTAGTGATTTCGCTGTTGCAATGGCGCGCTCTTTCCTGGTCTCCGGCTCTTTATCTAAGAAAGCTGCTAGCCACTCGGCCGGATAGTAGTTAAGAAGATAAGCACATTGATAGGATAGTACACAGTAGGATACAGCGTGGGACTTGTTAAAGCCATAACCTGAAAAGTATTCAAAAGTTTCCCAAAGTTCTCTTGCTTCATAATCTTTCATTCCTTTCTCGACACAGCCCCTACGGAACTTGTCGAAGATCTTGTCTTTCTCGGCAGAAGCAGAACCTGTGCCCTTCTTAGTAAGTAGTTTTCTGAGTTTATTACCTTCATCCAAAGTTAGATCTTTACCCAACTTATGAGCTAGCATGGCAATCTGTTCTTGAAAAATAAGGAAACCGTAAGTCTCTTCCGTGACACCTCGAACAATATCATTTATGTAATCAATATCATCTGGATCTTCTTTTGCTCCTATATACTTCTTGTCTACATTTGCTGATAGCGGGCCAGGACGATAAATAGAAGTGATAGCAGCCAAATCAATTATATTATCAGGTCTTGCATTTTTACAGAATGACTGCGCTCCAGTTTCTGTGAACTGAAATATTCCGGCCCACTTTCCCTTATGAAAAATGTTTTGCCAAACATCCTTGTCTTCTAGGTCAATAGCCTCTGGGTGCAAATTCTTGTCATAGTAGTCTTTGATATCCGCGAACGAAGGGTTCTCCATTCCATGGTGTCGCTTAAGGATACGCTCGATAGCACCTTCCAACATTCGCAAAGAAGCAAGACCCAAGATATCAAACTTGATAAAGCCCATGGGTTCAAGGTGGCGCACATTCTGCCCCTCTGACCATGGCGTTTGTCTGACTCCTCCTGAGTTGATTAGAGGCATCCACTGATTCAGGTTTTCACCCACAACAACACCACCTGCATGTCGAGAGGCAGAACGTGTCTGGCCATAGAGTTTCTCAATGTGTGTCTTGATGTGTGGATACTTTTCCAAAAACTTTTGCAGCGACTCTGAGAATTCCATTAATTCTTCAAATGTTGGAGCATACACACCTGCTGTAATTCCATGCTTCTTCTTTGCAAGCGGCGTAGCTTCGTAAACCATCTTGCTAGTCACGTTGTTTACCTCGGTGAATTCAATTCCGTAGAATTTAGAGATGTCTTTAATGAGAGATCGAAGTTGCAGTGTATTCCAGTTTGTAATTGGTACAACAGAATCATCGCCCCACTCATCAATAAGTTCTTCTTTCAGAGTCATGGGATCAGACACGTCATAATCAATATCTGGATAACCCGAGCCGCCCTTGGTCAAGAATCTTTCGAACTGAAGACCATACTTGATAGGGTCAACCTGCGTAATGTTCAAGACATATGCAACTAATGAGCCGGCTGCGGATCCGCGGCCTGCGCCGACAAGTTGGCGAGTGATCGCGACATCTGCAATAGCCTTCATTGTTAGAAAATATTTCGAGAACCCTCGATCTTCGATAACATTGACCTCGTATTTAAGCCGATCAACATAATCCTGTTTGTCAGCCAACCCGAGCGACCGTAGACCTTCCACACAAAGGGCAGCCAAGGTCTGGCCCGCAGTTGAGCCCTCCGGGACCACAAAGTCGGGCAGACGAACTGTATTGTCTGGAAGGAAGTTTTCAATCCTCTCATGCGCAATTTGGTGCGTTCTCTTGATCGAGTTGAGTACCAATTCATCATCATACTTTGCTCCACATTCTTCTGAGTACTTCTTGTATGATTCGAACATTTGATCACCATTCTTTGGATAAAGTTCATAACCAATCTCTTCGACTGATACAGGAAGTTCATCAGATAAGTAGTCTGGCCTACCTTTACCGAGCCATCCTAATCGTTTGTAAAGTTCACGATCTTTCCAAACGTCTGCATTATAATAGTGTGAGTCTGCAGTTGATATAAGTTCAATGCCGAACTCTTGGTGCATCTGAATAATGTACCTATTAAGTTCATGCTGCTCCGGTACATTGTTCCACTGTAATTCACCATACCAGCGGTCTCCGAAAACATCTTGCATTTTCTGTGTGGTTTGGCGCATTGCTCCGAGAATGGCATCTGGACCAATATCTCGATTCTCCCAGTAGTTGCCAGCATAAACACCACCGAGACAAGCCGAAGCAGCAATAACACCTTCGTTGTGTTTCTTGAGAAGAGCATAGTCAACACGGGGGTAGCGATAAAAGTTATCACCACTATAAGAGCGCGAGATCATCTTGAAGATGTTCTGCAGACCGGTCTGATTCATGGCCAGTAAGATAAGGTGCCGTCGACGGTTAAGAACAGACTTGATCTTCTTCTTGGAAGCGCCCTCATCTTCTACAGTGGTGCCTGAATTGTCTGCCTCATAATCTGACTTTTTCTTGGAAGCATTCTTGATCTCTTCATATTCTTCCTTCCACTTCGCAACAGAGGGGATGAAGTATGCTTCACAACCAAAGATAGGCTTGAACTCCTTGCCAGCTTTCTTCATCTTCTTGGCGTGAAGTACCTGCCATGCCAGACCATTCATATTTCCGTGATCAGTAAGTGCGAGTGCATCCATACCATTCTCATAGGCGAAGTCCATATGTTCAGGTGGATATCCAAGTGCATCAAACGGCGAGCCTGCGACCGAGTGAGCATGCAGCCCGACAAATGGAATGTTGCTTTTTGTTTTAGAGTTCATTAACTAAACCTTTCATTTCTTCTAGTGTTTCGAGCAGGGTAGATTTCACTGCTTCTCTATCAATTTGGAACATCTCCATTATAAACCTTTCCTGATCATTTGTCAAGTCTTTATATGAGTCAGGCATGCCAGCATGTTGCTTAATAATACTTGGCATCATTTCGTAGGTTTCTTCAATATTCATCATCTTCTATCATTCTCCTATGGTAGTATGGTTTCATAAATTTTTTTGTAGGTCTTGGTATCTTCATATCTGAAGCGTAATAAGTTTGCAGTTCCTCCCAGGTATCCAAACTATAGTATTCAGATATTTCTACTTTCTTATCTATCGATATTACACCAATGTCGAATATTTTGTCAAGTGTAAAATGACGGCTCGACCATCTTTCTTGCAGCGGTATGTCTCTGCTCCCCCCTGTGCACTGGTTCTTGACATGGTGCTTAAATTTTGGCCAGTCTTCAGGAAAGAAAGTGAAAGCAAGATAAAGACCGTTTCTCACAGTCTTGCCTTCATAAGATAAGAAAAAAGAGTTCGGGCCTCGTATTGCATCCCTATGATTTCTAATTGTTCTTGTATCGTAGAGTCCGTACGGAAATGATACAAAATACTTTGTTGGTAATACCCATTGACTCATCTTTTCAGACAATTGAAACGCCATGAGAGCACCGTGTAAAGCGGACCAACCCAAACTGTCTCTCCTATCCCTGTCTTTTTGTGAAAGTGGTGTATAAAAAATTGGAATCCATTTTTCGTGATAGCCTCTGTTTTTTACAAAATCTTTTTCCTCAAAGTATCTTGGCGATAGTACGTAATCTCCTAATCTTTTCTTAACGATTGGTGCAATGTCATCACCACATACAACCCAAATACTGTCACAACCAGCGTAAGCACACTCGTACACAGACCTCTCCACAGCTAGCATACCTTGTCTTATTGGCTGTAGATAATCAGGCCAAGGAAAGTCAAACGAGTCAGCCCAGCCCGTAAGCGGGATGATGCCGGCTAGGTTTCTACCTTTTGGTGCTTTCTTCAATTATCTCTTTCATAGAAAAATTTAAAATCTCTACTAGATCCGTGTTTTTATATATGTTATTATCTTTTGGGTGTACAAATCTGTTAACGTGTTTTACTTTTGGCTTTCTATATTTTGGTTTTCCATTTTTATAATGTGTCATAAACGTACCATAAACCCCAGCAGAAGTCAAGTACCTCTCAATTATAAAGCGAACCATCGTATCGGAATAATCAAAAGAATTTAACTCATTTTGTGTTAGTTCTGACTCTGAGACACAATCTGTTATATACGTTGAACCATCAACCCTATCTGAAGAGTAAAAGTGCACTTGTCTTGCAAGGCACCCTTCTCTCGCTAAAGGTTCTATGCTAGACCTATGAGATCCCAAAGTTGATAATTCAAAATCGTCAAGGACAATAAAAGTATCAGGATTAGTTTCGATTATTTCATTTTCAAGTTGAACACCTGTCGGGTCAAAAACATAACACTTATCAAAATTATACTTGTATGTTGTACCTTGAGCAGATATTTTTAATTGATTATCTACAATTCTTATCGTTTCAGTTTCTTCAAATGATATAAGTTTTGATAATAAGCCTAACATAAAATTAAATTTTGGCCAAGTTTTAATATTTTCCTTGTAAAACATAGGTGGACACTGTCTGGTAGGTACAAAAAAACAGTTATTTATAAGGGCATAATAGGCTGACTCTATATTGGATCCTATTACAATTTTTTCTAATAACATATTTTTAGCGTATGGTCGTATCTGGAGGCGTAAGATACTGGCTGAAAGCCAGAGTACCTTTGGCTTCTTATACTGGCATCAGTTGCTCCTAAGCATATCTCGTCTAAGATAGACATTAAGTCATCGTACATCTGTTGCTGATTTGACGTGAGTCTAAAAACCTGACCACCGGTGGCGCTGGTAAATGCTCTCCAAGATAACGGGCCCTGTGCAAAAACATAAGTCTTAAGGTTTGGAGTTGATGAGAGCGCATCGGTTAAGACCTGCCGCTGAAGTCTAGGCACTAAATATGTCTGATCATTTTCGTCCGTAAAGACAACGATAACTCGGTCTGCACCTTGTCTCCAGTTTACCTTAAATTGGTCCAAGGAAGGTATAGAGTCTGTGTTGTTTGACCAACGTGCGCTAGGTAAATCATATTGAACGTTTGTTGATATATTAGCAATTGAAAGTAAAATAGCATCTCTCAGCATTTCCAGAGAGGTAGAGTTCTGGAATGTTCCCACGTTTGCGAATGCTGTCAAGAACACATTAAAGTCTGTGATGTTAGATTCCATGACAAGATAATCTTTTGCCACAAAACCGGGTGAGCCAGCTTTTGGACCGACCAAGAGACCCCACTTGAGCTTGTCTTCCGCTTCAAAAGTTTGAGCAAATCTATTCATAGCCATTCTGACAGCATTAATATAGTTTTCCATAGATCCTGACCAGTCAACAATGAACAGTATGTCTGTATCTGGAATCTCTTCTCCGTAGTCTACTACACCATCGCAGTTATTGTCTGCTCCATCACAAATTTCGTCTGTTGGTAGTATTTCACCGCCGCAAGCTCCTGCAACATATTGTCCGGATTGCAAAGTCCCATACCAATCTCCCATGTTGCATACCTGTTCTCCTGGTTGGCAAACTCCGACTCCTACAGTAGCCTCTGGGCCCGTATAACATACTCTAGTTAATTGCTCGTCAGTCAGTGAATCACAATCTTCATCAAAAGCATTGCACACTTCAGGATTAACTGGTAAGCCAACTAATGGGTCGCACCGTGTATTAGGGTCTTGCGGCAACCAATGGCACATGGCAAAACATTCCGTCATCTCTGTGACTTGACACTCCTCATCCACGCATTCACAAGACTTGAAACCCATACCACAGGACAGTGGAGGTTCAAGGCAAGGAATTAGAGCGCCGACCATCTCTGGGGGACACTGACAATTAAGACCCTCGTCGACAAGACCGTCACAGTCATTGTCTTCTCCATCGCATTCTTCGTCTACAGGACGCTGAGCTGTACAACCTGCCCAATTCCCATTCAGACAAGCCTCTATGCCAGATTCACAAGTTGTAGTGCACTCACGAACAAGTTCTTCGTCGACATTATTATCACAGTCATTGTCAAGTCCGTCACAAATATCTTCAGGTACTTGGCCGCAGCCACCGCATGCGTTAAGTTGATTCTCATCTACAGTGCCGTCGCAGTCGTCATCTTCACCATTGCAAACTTCCTCTGACTCATAACAAGTCATGCATTCGTCGTAGTAAAGTCTACCTTTATCACACCTAACCTCTTGTCGTCCGGGGATGCCATCTATTTCGCAGTCATAATACATGGTGAAATCTTCGTTGATTCCTGGTGGGCAGTCGAAGGCGTGAGTACATGCCGTCTCTTCTATAATTTCTGCTGGTGGGCAGTTAGGGTCACTGTTTCTATCGCATGGTGTTAAATCTTCACCACAAATATCTAGTATGGCATACTTTGCTTGTATTTCTGTGCCTGTTGGAGGACAATACCATGTCTGCCTCTGGCAACAGCGCGGATTGCAATCGCAATACAGTTCATCTGTATTCTGTAGATCTGCGCATGGATCAACCCACGCATCCACAGTTATATCTGGCAACAACTGAACAACCTGGACGTCGGGGGACAAAATGTCCCCAGTTACCGCTCGCTGTTGACTATCTGTCTCGCCAGAATGTGTTAGCTCATCGCTGCAGCTAGCAACCATCAATAAGAGTATTGTATATATCCCTAACTTTTTTAACATAATATAGCCTCTTGTAATAACCTTTCTTTGTAATACATTTGATACCTGCGTTGTAAACACACAGGCCCTTGTTTTCGTTTCCTTTACCGTAAACCCTTATATTGTAGGATAATATTTGTGCTCCAACCTTAATAGATGTCTCAGGGTCTTTAAGCTGTTGGCATGTATACTTTATGCCTTTTGTTTCTGGACCTCCTGTCCACTTGGGTATAACCTGTGTGAGTCCGCAAGCATTAGCTGAGCTTACTACACTAGGGTAGAAAGAGCTTTCAACAAATATCAGCGCTGCTAAAAGCTCTGGTTCAATATCATTTTTAGCGGCTGCTGATCTTATAGAATACTCCAAACCGCAGACATTTTTTTGCTGATAATTGCTTAAAGCAAAGTGTTCTTGGAAAAGAAGACATATAGAAAACAAATAGGCCATTAGTGCTCCATTTTGTGGTTCATATAGGACTCTACAGAGTGAGGGAAATATTGTTTTGCGATCTCAAGACAAGCTTTCGCAACTTGTTGGATTTCCCACTGTGCGCCTTCGTGCACTCGCAGTGATATAAATTTTAACAAATTATGTAAATTCACAGTACCAAAATACTGTGTGTACAGGTTCTGCGGTAAGACTCCGCGGGCCTGTTCTCTACATATGCCGGCGTTCAACATTGACTCAAAAAGTTCCAAACAAGCGTTGTGATGAGACTTGAGCAGCGAGTGAGCATCTGATGAAATTCCTAAATTTCCTCTAGAGTGCTCAATTAGCGGATTAATCACCAAGTCAGTGCTTGCTTGCCTATTGGATTTATGCTGTTGTCTGAACAACTTTGGTTCATAAAATTGAATATCTACTGATGTGTACCTTCTACTAATCTCATTATATGCCCAGGTTCTATGTCTGTGATGTTGACTACGAATAAACAACGGTACAGTAAATTTGAAAGTAATAGCACAATGTTCAAAAGGAGAACTGTGATTGTGCTTCATCAAGTAGTTGATAAGTTTAATGTCCTTTTCCTCTACTTCTTCTTTTTCCGAACCAAAGGAGACCCTTGCTGCATTAACAACTGACAGATCCGTACCCATATGTGAAATGTATTCAACCGCACCTATATCGTCGCCAAAGAGATCAACTCTCATCGGGCCTCCTGTAGACCCCTACTACATAATTCTCTAAAATCATATAATGAGTTTTATCCTTCAAGGTCACTTCTTGAATCATTGATTTATCTACAACTATCCTATTGTTGTCTATGTTATTATATCTTAAGTGCTTAAATTGCTTATCACAGTCATCCGCGATTTCAATAACACTGGCCTCTACATACTGATTCTCGTCAGGATTATAGTCATCTGGTAAAAGAACTCCCGTGTTGGTTTCGTTCTTCTGTACATGAGGTACAATAAGCAAGTGTCTATTTACTGGTTTTAATATTTCCACTCTAGAAACCATTGATCCTCCCCACAGAACGTTGACATTTGTTCACATAGTCTGTTAAAATTTCCATATCTGTTTCAGATTTATAGAGCCTATATGCCTTTACTGCCAAGCGCATTTCTTCCTTGCTTAGCCACCCATTCTCGTTGTAGGACTCTCGGAGATCTTTACGTTGCTCCTTAAAGGGTTCCATTGCGTCTTCAATAGCCACAAAGGTTTTAATATAATTTGCGAGGTGTTCCTCTTTAGTTAGTAATTTATCGTCGTTAGAACTCATAATTTATCCTTTCTTGTTGAGTTGTATTACAATAGTAGTATATTTTATCAGGTTTGTCAATAGTTTTAAATAGAAAAACTTTCTCCGCAGCCGCAAGTTCTTTTAGCGTTGGGGTTTACAAATTTAAACCCGGATTGATTTAGTTCATCCACAAAGTCAATCTCCGTTCCCATGAGATATAAGAAACTTTTTGAGTCAAGATAAATTTGCACGCCCTTGTCGCTAATAACTCTATCTCCATCTTTTTCACTATCGAACAATAACTTGTAAGTAAAGCCGGAACAGCCGCCACCGCGGACAGCGGCCCTTAGACCGGTCTCTTCTTTATCAGAAAGTAGAGTCTTAACTCTGTTGGCTGCAGATTCAGTTAATGTAATCATTTTTGTTTTTTAATCCAATGTTTTTCATGCAAATAATACAGTCCGCTCTTTAATACAAGATCCAATGTTCCTAGTTTGAGCCCCGTTTCAAAGTTTCCAGTCACAAGCCAAGCAATTAATATGCTGCAAAGAATAGATATTATTCTCCAAGTAATTGTCTTGGCCAAAATGACACCTTCAGGCAGCATCAAACAAACTTGACCTCACAAGCTCCTCCTGCGCAAGCAACCTCACCCTTTAAATCTGTGTTATCTTCTTCTTCGTTAATCTGCGTTAGATCAATGCTTGTAAGAGATCCAAGTAGCGCTTCATAGGTTTCCTTAGAGCAGTCTTCAAACGGAGCCTGCTTGTAAGTGTGATCCGAAAAAGGAAGTACAGATAAGCCGTTATAGCTACTTCTATTATCCCACATCCACTCACCTACGTCCACCCACTCTGCATCCTTTATTGATACGGTTGCTGAAATGTTGTGTGTATTTTGTCCCTTGCGGAAACCGGGCTTGACCCATTCATCAGTCACATGCTTTACTCTTTTTAGTAATTGCAGAGCCGATTCTGTGCGGAGTATCGACCCATCTGGGGCTTTTTGCGGTATTGAGATGACTGCAGTAGTATGAGGACTGAAGTATTCATCTTCAATAAGTTCTGGGTGGTTTTCTGCCAAATAAGAGTAGATTGCTTCATTTTTGCCAACCCGAACACGACGAATGTAGTAGTCATTGTGCCATGCATGAATACCTGAACTCGTGCCCAGTGTCAAAGAGGTTGTTCCTGCAGGCTTTACACATGTCGTTCTTGCCGCTGGGCGAATACCGAGTAACTCTGCTGCCCTTGCATTTTCCTGTTTCACGCATCTTGCAGCCTCTTTCATATCAAGTTCCAGTACTGCGCCTGACGCGATGCCGGTCATTGAGACGCCGATTAAAGCATCCTTCTCTGTTGTTCTTCTCCAGATATCTCTGAGATAATGAAAGTCAGTGTAGCTGGCCTGCAAAGTCCCTATGAAGGAAGCTGCTCTAACTCTCTCGTTTAAGTCCTCTTGCGATTCCACATTTGATACGTTTACTTCTGTAAGATTGCAGAACTGATAAGGTCGTAAACCAATCTCACAACAAGGGTTAGTTCCCCAGTCTTTATCGTTCGAGAAATAAAAACCGGGCTCACCTGCTCCTGATGCTTTTACTCTATCCCAAAGACTCATAAAATACTCTTTATCAATCTTGTGGCGAAGCAAAACAACAGAATTATTTGCGCGGCCTCGTTGTGGATTGGTTTCCCACCAATTACCTGTCTTTGCAGCAATCATATCCTCGTCATCGGCTGAGAACAAAGAAATGAGAGCAGCCCGACGAATACCACCTGCCAGCACAGCGTCTGCTATATGACAAATCATATCGTGTACTTCGATTGGCTTTAGCTTATCT
>MDTB01226383.1_pt1 | contig 13235 bp, 16 predicted proteins | sample 811161 | NCBI WGS metagenome assembly MDTB01 (sample SAMN05326650, study PRJNA326480) | marine metagenome | isolation source: seawater | place: Mediterranean Sea | collected 2009 | reverse complement strand
CCTACATACACAACAGAAAATTTACCTAAAAATTTATCTGCCCTTAAAGCAGTTAAACCTGGAAGCAGAAATCTTTAATGGGTAAAATTAGACTTGGAGTTAATATTGATCATGTAGCAACCGTAAGAAATGCTAGGGGAGAAAGTTATCCTAGCCCCTTAAGAGCTGCCTTAGAAGCTCAAAAAAATGGATCAGACTCTGTTACAATTCATTTAAGAGAAGATCGTCGCCATATAAATGAAAAAGATCTTAAACAAATTAAATCTAAATTAAAAATCCCCTTAAACCTTGAAATAGCTGCTACAGATGAAATGTTAAGAATAGCTATTAAAAGTAAAACACCTTTTATCTGCATAGTTCCAGAAAAAAGAAAAGAAATAACTACAGAAGGAGGTCTTAATTTAAGTTATAAAAATAAATCTCTAAAAAAAATTATTTACAAATTAAAAAGGAATAAATCTCGAGTTAGTTTATTTATAGAGCCAAACTTAAATGATATCAAAGAGTCAAAATTATTAAATGCTGATTGCATTGAAATTCATACAGGAAAACTTTGCAATTTGATTAATGAAAAGAAAAATTTTAAAAAAGAATTATTGAAAATAAAGAATGCAGTTAATTTAGGAAATAAGTTAGGTTTAGAAGTCCACGCAGGTCATGGATTAACCTATAAGTCTGCTAAAATCTTATCTAAAATTAAAGGCATAAAAGAGTTTAATATAGGACATTTTCTAATTGGTGAGTCTATTTTCGTTGGTTTAGAAAAGACGATCAAAGAATTTAAAAAAATTTTAAAAGCATGAAAATATTTGGTATAGGAACCGACATAGTAAGAGTAAGTAGAATAAAATCTTCTTTAAAAAAGAAAATCTTTTTATCACGAATATTTAATGAACTGGAAGTTAACAAGTGTAAAAAAAATATAAATTCATCAAATTGTTTTGCTAAACGGTATGCTGCAAAAGAAGCATTTTCTAAAGCTTTAGGAACTGGCATAGCAAAAGGTATAAATTTCAACGAAATAATAGTTATAAATGAAAAAAATGGTAGACCAATTATTAAGTTAATTAAAAAAACAAAAAAAGCAGTAGAAAAAAAAATAAAAAAAAAAAATATAAAATTTCTTTATCTTTGTCAGATGAAAAAAATTATGCAGTTGCGTTTGTAACAATATCAGTATGAATAAGAATAAATTGTTAAATATTATAATTGAAAATCTAAAAACGTTATTATACGCTTTAATAATTGCAATTTTTTTAAGATCATTATTATTTCAGCCATTCTATATACCTTCATCATCTATGGAGCCCACCCTGTTAGTTGGTGACAGATTGTTTGTGTCAAAGTATACCTATGGTTATAGTAAACATTCCTTTCCATTTAGCCCACCTTTTTATAATAAACGTATATTTTCAAAAGAGCCGATAAGAGGTGATTTAGTTGTTTTTAAAACTCCTTCAGATAATAGAACAGATTATATAAAAAGATTAATTGGCCTACCCGGTGATACTATACAGTTTGTAAACGGTGATATTTTACTAAATTCGAAAAAAATTATTAAAAAAAAACTTAAGACCAATACCGTTATAAGATGTGGTAACATTTCATTTGAGGCTAGTCTTTTTGAGGAAACTTTACCTAACGGAGTTAAGTACAATGCTGCGTATAGTAAAAAAGGCACTTTATTAAACTCAGATAAATATACTGTCCCCTCAAACCATTTATTTTTTCTTGGTGATAATAGAGACTGCTCAAAAGATAGTAGATTTTTATCAGAAGTTGGATATGTAAATAAATTAAATTTAGTTGGTAAGGCTAAAATTATTTTTTTTTCAAATGATACAAAAACTAGTAGTTTTTTAAAATTTTGGAATTGGAATAAATCTTTTAGACTTGAAAGATTATTTAAAAGATTATGAAAAAACAGTTAAAAGATTTAGAAAAACTCATTAAGTATAAATTTAATTCATATGAAATTTTGAAGAAAAGTTTAACTCACAAAAGTTTTGATGAAAATTTAAATAATGAAAAACTTGAATTTTTAGGTGACAGAGTTCTTGGATTAATAATATCTAAAAATTTACTTGAAAAATTTCCAAGCGAAAAAGAAGGTATAATAGATAAAAAATTTGCAAATCTAGTTAATAAAAAAAAATGTGCAGAAATAGCAAATAAGATAAACTTAATTAAATTTATGTGCTTGGGTGGAAATTATAAAAAGAAAGACCAAAAACATGAAAAAATATCAGGTGATTGTTTAGAGGCTTTAATAGGAGCAATTTATATCGACGGAGGATTGAAAAATTCTGAAAAATTTATTTTAAGATATTGGGCCGATTCATTAAAACATTCTGTTTATACATTCATTGATCCTAAAACAAAACTGCAGGAGTATTCATTAAAAAAATATAAAAAACTGCCAACATATAATTTGATGAAAACATCAGGTCCAGATCATAAACCAATATTTAATGTTACAGCAAAAACACCAAACTCTACAGTAATATCAGCATCGGGTTCATCCAAAAAAGAAGCCCAACAAAATGCAGCAAAAAAATTAATAGAATTATTAAAAATATGAATTGGGAAGATGAAGGTTTTATTTTATCAAAAAGAAAATTCAGAGAAAATGCTTTATTGTTAAGTGTCTTTACTCAAAACCATGGAAAGTCTACAGCCATCGTTTATGGTGGAACTTCAAGAAAAGTAAAAAATTATTTACAAATCGGTAATAAAATATTTGTAGTACACAATTCTAAAAATAGTAATAAGATAGGGTACTTCAAAACAGAAATAATTGAAGCTATTAGTCCAAAATTCTTCGATGATAAAAAAAGGTCATTTAGTATCTTGTGTGTTACAGAGTTATTAAATTCATTATTACCAGAGGAACAAACATATTCAAAATTATATTTATCATCAGAAAAACTAATTAAAAGCCTAGAATATGAAAATTGGCCACTCATTTATATTTTTTGGGAACTTAGTTTAATTAAAGAGTTAGGATTTGGCTTTGAGATAGAAAAGACGAGTTCATCTAATGACTTATTGTCAATAAAAATTGATAACGTACCTTACAAAATACCCAAATTTATAATTAATGGTGAAATACCTGAGAACTATAGTAAAAAAATAATTAATCACTCTTTATCTTTTACAAGAAATTTACTTTTAAATAAATTTTATTTACCAAACAAACTTTTCTTACCAAAATCACGAGTAGTTTTTGAAAATTATTTTAGTTAAATTCTTTAATCTTTTTTAAAATATCTATTGCAAAATAACTAACAATAGCATTTGATCCCGCTCTCTTTAAAGAAATTAAACTTTCGTAAATAGCATTTTCGTTTATAATTTTATTTTTGATACCGTATTTAATAATCGAATATTCTCCCGATACTTGATAGGAAAAGACTGGAATTTTAAAATTATGCTTTATGAGGCTAATTATATCAAGGTAGGGCATTCCCGGTTTAATCATTACAAAGTCTGCACCTTCTTTTATATCTAAAGCAACTTCTCTTATTGATTCATTATAATTTCTGAAGTCCATTTGATATGTCTTCTTATCTCCAACTAGTAGAGATTTTGAGCCGACTGCATCCCTAAAAGGTCCATAAAAATTTGATGCATACTTAACAGCATAAGATAATATTTTTGTATCTTTAAAATTATTTTTATCTAACGATTTTCTAATAGAACCTATTCTTCCATCCATCATATCAGATGGAGCAATAACATCTGAACCCGCAGAAGCCTGCAATATAGATTGTTTTTGTAAAATTTTTATTGTTTCATCATTATTTATCATTCCATCTTTAATAATACCATCGTGACCGTGTGATGTGTAAGGATCTAAAGCTATGTCAGTCATTATTCCAAAATTTTTGTAGCGTTTTTTTATAAATTTGATTCCTTTGCAAATTAAGTTATCTTCATTTAAAGCTTCCGATCCATTTCGATCTTTTTTTTTATTTGGGGTATAAGGAAATAAGGCTACCATTGGTATTTTGTATTTATTGGATTCATCTAAAATTCTAGAAAGATTGTCGATAGAGTATCTATAAATTCCAGGCATATTCTTAATTTTTTCTATTTTATTTTTTCCCTCAGTTAAAAAAACTGGCAAAATAAAATCATTTGAAGAAAGGTTATTTTCAGAAACTAGCCTTCTAACCCAGTCTGAGTTGCGAACTCTTCTCAATCTTGTTGATGGAAACTTGCCTATAATCTTCATTTTTTATTATAATATTTTTTAATGCGACAAATATAATATTATACCTTATAAGCAAAGTAATTTAAAAAATTAATATGTCAAATTCAGCATCTTATAATGACTTTTACCAAGTACCTGATTTAACCTTCGATATATCTAAATTAAGAGCTGATTTAGAAAAAATTTTAAAAAAGTCTAAATACCAAACTTTAGGAATAACTAATTTTGCTGCAATACCGATGAATAAAATTCCAGGTGACGATAGCTCAATACAAGGTCATAACGTTAGAGGGATTTATTGGACTAAACCCGATGAAACAGGAAAAGAAGTAGCAAGAGATAAGCCTATCGATGAATCAAAGTATACAGAGTTAATTAGTGATTTTAAAAATACTTATTTCGAAGAAGTTTATAAAACTTTAAGATCGAAATTTAAATTGGGTAGAATAAGAATTTTATTAAAAGAACCAAGATCTACTCTTAGCTGGCACAAAGACCCAGAGCCACGTCTTCATGTTCCGATAATAACAAATCCTGGCTGTAAAATGGTTATAGAAGACGTCGCAAAACATTTACCCGCAGATGGCAATGTCTGGATTACTAACAATACAAGATACCATAATTTTTTTAATGGTGGGGAACAAAATAGAATTCATATTGTAGCTTGTATGCTTGAGAATAAATTCAATTAAATTGAAATCAATTTTTAATAAAATCTGTATTTCCTCTGATCACGCAGGTTACACAATTAAAGAGTTTATAAAAAATACTCTCGTTAATTCCAAGATTTCAATAGTTGATCTAGGACCATTTGATAACAGCTCTGTAGACTATCCAGATTATGCTAAAAAAGTATCAAAAAGAATTTTAAAGAAAAAGAGTGAAATAGGTATCCTAGTATGCGGATCGGGCACTGGTATGGCTATAACTGCTAATAAATCAAAAGGAATTAGAGCTGCAGTAGGATATAATAGAAAATCTACTCAATTGTCTCGTAGACATAATAATGCTAATATATTGTGTTTAGGTTCAAGATTGACAAAAAAAAAAAGTATATTAAATATACTATCAATTTTTTTGAACACTAAATTTGAAGGCGGAAGACATAAAAGGAGAATAAATAAAATTTAAATGTCTACAGCAAGAAAGATAAGTACATTACTTAGCAGTTTTTTTGATAAAAGTTTAAAAAACTCTGACAAAGAAGTTTTTGACTCTATAAATAAAGAATTTTATAGGCAAAAAAATCATATTGAATTAATTGCATCAGAAAATATAGTGTCAAAAGCAGTTTTAGAAGCACAAGGCTCAGTACTAACTAATAAATATGCTGAAGGATATTCTGGCAAAAGATATTATGGTGGTTGTGAGTTTGTAGATATTTCAGAAAATTTAGCTATTGAAAGAGCAAAAAAACTTTTTAATTGTAAATTTGCAAACGTTCAACCTCATTCAGGTGCTCAAGCTAATGGAGCTGTATACTTAGCTTTAATTAAACCTGGAGATACTATTCTTGGAATGAGTTTAAATTCTGGAGGTCATCTTACTCATGGAGCTAAACCAGCTCAATCAGGTAAATGGTTCAATGCTGTTCATTACGATGTAAATAAGGATACAGGTTTAATTGATTATGAAAGTATAGAGAAACTAGCTATAGAACATCAACCTAAAATTATAATTGCTGGAGGAAGCGCTTATTCAAGAAAAATAGATTTTAAAAAATTTAGAGATATTTGTAATAAAGTTAATTCATACTTAATGGTAGATATGGCTCATTTCTCAGGTCTAGTTGCTGGTGGAGCTTATCCTAACCCTTTAGAATATGCTGATGTTGTTACCTCTACAACTCATAAAGTTTTAAGAGGTCCAAGGGGAGGAATAATATTGACTAACGATGAAGCTCTTCACAAAAAATTTAATAGCGCTGTATTTCCTGGTTTACAAGGAGGACCTTTAATGCACGTTGTTTCAGCTAAGGCAGTTTGTTTTAAAGAGGCCTTAAGCAATGAATTTAAAAGTTATACCAAGGATGTAATTTCAAATGCAAAAATTTTAAGTGAAACATTAATTAAAAATAATTTTAAAATATTTTCTGGTGGCACCGATACACATTTAATGTTAGTTGACCTAAGACCTTATAACGTTTCAGGAAAAGCAGCTGAGGAAAGTTTAGGTAGAGCTAATATTACTTGTAACAAAAATGGTATACCTTTTGACACAGAAAGCCCAATGATTACATCAGGTATAAGACTTGGAACTCCAGCAGCTACTACAAGAGGTTTTAAAGGTAATGAATTTAAATTAGTTGGTGAATTAATTACAAAAGTGATTAAAGGCCTCTCAGAAAGTCCAAAAGATAATTCTAAAATTGAAAAAGAAGTCCAAAAAGAAGTGATAGATCTTTGTTCCGCTTTTCCAATATATAAAGAATAACTACAAAAATTATGATTTGTCCTTTTTGCAGAGAAAAAGATACTTCAGTAGTAGACTCTAGACCCACTGAAGATGGAACAGCAATTAGACGTAGAAGAGTATGCACTTGTGGGGGAGGACAAAGATTTACTACATTTGAAAGAGTACAATTTAGAGAACTGACTGTGATTAAAAAAAATGGTCGTAGAACTCCTTTTGACAGAGAAAAGTTGGCTAAATCACTTTTTACAGCTTTGAAAAAGAGACCAATAGACTCTGATACAACAGAAAAAGTTATTTCTAAAATATCTAGAGAATTAGAAGAAATGGGACAATCCGAAATTCAATCTGGAATTATTGGAAAAAAAGTAATGGATGAATTAAAAGAACTTGATAAGATTGCCTATATAAGATTTGCCTCAGTATACACGAATTTTAAAGAAATTGGTGAGTTTGGTAACTATATTGATGAATTAGATGGCAAACCTACGAAAAAATAACCTTACCGATTTAAAAAATCACTATTTAAACTTAGCCTTCGAACTTGCTAAGATAAATCAAGGTTCTACAAAAAAAAATCCATCTGTGGGATGTATTGTAGTTAAAAATCAAAGTGTTATCTCAAGTGGTTATACATCAATAAATGGTAGGCCCCATGCTGAGTTCAATGCACTTAATAAAAAAATAAATTTCAAAGATTCTGTCTTATTTGTCACTTTAGAGCCATGTTCTCATTATGGTAAAACACCTCCATGTACAAATATAATAGTAAAAAAAGGTGTAAGAAAAGTATACTATTCTATTGATGATTTTGATTTGAGGAGTAAAAAAAGATCAAAAACTATATTAAATAATAAAAACATTTTAGTTAAAAAAAATCTTTCAAGGTCTAAAGGAATTAATTTTTATAAAAGTTACTTAAACTTTAAATTAGATAAATTCCCTATTATAGATGCTAAAATTGCTTTATCAAAAGACTATTATACTATAAATAAAAAAAATAAATGGATAACTAATATTAGCTCACGCAGATTAGCACATTTACTTAGAACAAACTATAATGCATTAATTTCAACAGCAAAAAGTATAAATAGCGATAATTCTTTACTAAATTGTAGAATTAATGGCTTATTAAAAAAATCTCCAGACTTAATAATTATTGATAGAAATTTAAAGATTAAAAAAAAACTAGATATTTTTAAAAAAAAGATCAAAAGAAATGTTTATATCTATACTACAAAAAAAGATTATAATAAAATTAATTGGTTGAGAAAAAAAAATATTAAAGTAATTTTAGAAAAAAAAATGTCAAATAAAGTTGATTATAAGAGAATTTTTAAATCATTAATAAATAAGGGTTATTCTAGAATTTATGTAGAATCAGGATTAACTTTTACAAATTTTCTTATAAAAAATAAATTATTAAATAATATATATATATTTAAAACTAACAAAAAATTAAATAATTACGGATATAATAATATAAGTAATAATATTATAAAAAAAATTAAACTTAAAAATAAACTTAAAACATATTTATATGATGATAAAGTTTATATGGAAAACCTTAATTAATGTTTAACGGATTAATAAAATATACAGGAATAGTTAAGTTTATTCATAAAAATAAACAAAGTTTGAGTTTGGGAATAAAGTCTAATATTCCAGTTGTTAAAAAAAAAATTGGATCTTCAATTTCTTGTGATGGTGTTTGTTTAACTTTAACATCTGTTAAAAATAAAGTTCTATCTTTTTATTTATCTGCAGAAACTTTAAAAAGATCAAATTTTTCTAAGGTAAAAAAAGGTAAGGTTGTTAATTTAGAAAAATCATTAAGTTATGGTGATGAGATTTCTGGTCATTTCGTCCAGGGACATGTTGATACAATAGGCAATATATCAAACATCAATATCGTAGATAAAACTTGGATAATTAAAATTGTTGTTCCTCCAAAGTATATTAAATATGTAGTTGAAAAAGCCTCAATTCATATTAATGGAGTTTCTTTAACTGTATCTAAAAAACAAGAAAAATCCTTCGAAATAAATATTATTCCTCACACGTTATCTATTACAAATTTAAAATTTTTAAAAAAAAGAGATCTAGTAAATGTTGAATTTGATATTTTTGGTAAATATATTTATGAGATTAATAATTAAATGACAAAAAATTCTTTATCCCCAATTAAAGATATAATCAAAGATGCCAAAAAAGGTAAAATGTTTATATTAGTAGATGATAAAGATAGAGAAAATGAAGGAGATTTAGTAGTTTCGGGCTCGAAGTGTAATTCCAAAGTTATAAATTTTATGGCTACTCATGGAAGAGGGTTGATATGTTTAGCTTTAACTAAAAGTAAAGTTGAAGAATTAGGATTACCCTTAATGTCTTCTTTAAATAAAGCAAGAATGCAAACTGCGTTTACTGTTTCTATTGAGGCAAAAAAAGGTATAAGTACAGGTATCTCAGCATTCGATAGAGCTAAAACTATTAGAATAGCGATTAAAAAAAAATCAAAAAAAAAAGATATTGTGTCGCCTGGTCATGTTTTTCCTCTAGTTGCAAGACCCGGTGGTGTTTTAGAAAGAGCTGGACACACTGAAGCCTCTATTGATATTTCTAAACTAGCAAAAATAAATCCAAGCGCTGTTATATGTGAAGTAATGAACCAAGATGGTAGAATGGCTAGATTAAATGATTTAAAAAGCTTTTCCAAAAAACATAATTTAAAAATTGCAAGTATAGAAGATCTTATATCTTTCCGGCTTAAAAATGAACAATTAATAAAAAGTTTGGATTTAAAAAATATATATTTAAACAAAGAAAAACATGAAATTTTGACTTATAAAAATTTACTCGATCAATCTAATTGTTTTGTAATTAAAAAAGGAATTTTTTTTAAAAATAAGCCGATAAGAGTAAGAGTACTATCAAAAACTTTTAAAAAGAACAATATAAGCCTTAAAGAAAAACAAATTAAAAAAACGTTAAAGTTTTTATCCAAATATAACGAGTTTGCTTTAATCATAATTAAGGATCAAAAATCCCCTAAACAAAAAATATTTGAAGAAACAAAAAATAATATATTAAGATATTATGGTATAGGAGCACAAATTATCAAAGATTTAGGTATTAAAAAGATGGTTTTGGTATCTAGGTCCAAGAAAAAAATTATAGGATTAGACGGATATGGTATAAAAATATCTAAACAGGAAATAATAAAATGAAAAAAAAAATATTAATTGTTGCTTCAAACTATTATAAAAAAATAACTAGTAGTCTAATTTCAAATGGATTAAAGACTTTAAAAAAAGAGAATTCTTTAATTAAAATAATCAAAGTTTCTGGCACTTTTGAAATACCAGTTATTATTTCAAAAAACATTAAAAAATATGATGGTTTTGTTGTTCTTGGTTGTGTGATCAAAGGAGAAACTCCGCATTTTGATTTTATTTGTTCCTCAGTTTTTAATGGCTTAATTAACATTTCTATTAATTCTAAAAAACCTATAGGTAATGGAATAATTACATGTTTAAATATGAGTCAGGCATTAAAAAGATCTAAAAACAAAGGATCAGAAGCTGCTATAGCCATACTAGATATTTTAAAAAATGGTCAATTTAAATAAAAATAATACACCAAGAGTTAAAATTGTTCAAAAGCTCTATTCAAACTCACTTAACCCTGAGGAAAAAATTGTTTATAACAAAAGTCAATATAAAAAATTTATAAAAGATGTTACGGAAGGCACTATTGAGAGAAAAGAATTAATAGAGGAGATCGTAGTAAAATCACTGAAAAATGATATAAATCTAAAAAGAACTGACAAATTGCTTAAACTTATAATTTATGCTGCAGTATTCGAACTTCTGTATAAGCATAATAATCCAAAAAAAGTAATAATAAGTGAATATATTAAAACGTCACATTTTTTTTTAGAAAAATCTCAAATTAAATATTTGAATGCTATTTTGGATAAATTATCAGATTTAATAAGAAAAAATTAATTTTTAACACATTTTCTCTATAAAATTGGAAAGTTTAGCTTGCGTTTTTTAATTTATTTTGGCATTTATCTGAAATTAATATGAATACCGCGCTTGAACTTCTATACTTAATAATTTTTTCTGGCATCTTAGCTGTGGCCTATAGTTACCTTCTATCAGGACAAATATTATCAGCTAGTGATGGAAATGAAAAAATGAGAGAAATTGCTGAAGCAATCCAAATAGGAGCCAAAGCATATTTAAACAGGCAATATAAAACAATAGCCGTAGTTGGATTTATTGTTTTAATTATAGTCACATATTTTTTTAATATTCTAGTTGGCATAGGTTATTTTGTTGGCGCAACATTATCTGGAGTTGCAGGTTACGTAGGAATGTTGATTTCAGTCAAAGCAAACGTAAGAACTGCTGAAGCTTCGAGAAAAAGTTTACAAGCGGGGTTAAATATTGCTTTTAAATCTGGCGCTATAACTGGATTACTAGTTGCAGGTTTGGCTTTATTATCTATAGCAATTTACTATTTAATTCTTTTAAATTTAGGTACAGAAGAAAGAAATATAATTAACGCTTTAGTTGCTCTTGGTTTTGGTGCTTCTTTAATTTCAATTTTTGCAAGATTAGGCGGAGGTATTTTTACAAAAGGAGCTGACGTTGGTGCTGATCTAGTTGGAAAAGTTGAAGCTGGTATACCCGAGGACGACCCTAGAAACCCAGCTGTTATTGCAGACAATGTAGGAGACAATGTAGGAGATTGCGCAGGAATGGCTGCAGACTTATTCGAAACTTATGCGGTAACAATAGTTGCAACAATGGTTTTGGCTTCTATATTTTTTCCAAATTTCCAAAATATGATGATTTATCCTTTGGCAATAGGTGGATCATGTATAATTACATCAATTATTGGTACCTGGTTTGTTAAGTTAGGAAAAAGTAAAAATATAATGGGTGCATTGTATAAAGGGTTTGTCGCTACTGCTATTTTATCTCTATTGATTTTATACCCACTTACCAACGCTACTATAGGAATGAATAATGTGTACTCTTATTCAAATACAGTTTTTTCAGGTTTTGATTTATATATTTGTTCAGTAATTGGTTTAATAATTACTGGACTTATTATTTGGATAACAGAATATTATACAGGCACAAATTACAGACCAGTTAAAAGTGTTGCTAAGTCTTCGACAACGGGTCATGGTACAAATGTAATTCAAGGTTTAGCTATTTCAATGGAAGCAACAGCAATACCTGCTTTGATAATAGTAATTGGAATAATAACTACTTACAACTATGCAGGTTTATTTGGTATAGCAATTGCTGTGACATCAATGTTGGCTTTAACAGGCATGGTTGTTGCTTTAGATGCTTATGGACCTGTCACTGATAATGCTGGAGGAATTGCAGAAATGTCAAAACTCCCAAAAAATGTCAGAAAAACTACAGACGCCTTAGATGCCGTTGGTAACACCACTAAAGCTGTAACGAAAGGTTACGCGATAGGATCTGCAGGTTTAGGTGCATTAGTTTTATTTGCAGCTTATACTGAAGATATAAAATACTACGCATCTGACAAAACTTCATCATTATATAATCTAGAAGTAAGTTTTGATTTATCAAATCCGTACGTAGTAATTGGATTGCTAATAGGTGGTTTATTACCATATTTGTTTGGTTCAATGGGTATGCAGGCTGTCGGAAGAGCTGGTGGTGCTGTCGTTGTAGAAGTCAGAAGACAATTCAAAAAAATTCCTGGAATAATGAAAGGAAAGAGAAAACCTGATTATGGAAGATTAGTAGATCTTTTGACGAAAGCTGCAATTAAAGAAATGATCATTCCATCATTACTTCCTGTTCTATCTCCAATAGTGTTATACGTAATAATTTTATTTATTGCAGGTAAAGTTGCAGCTTTAGCTGCACTAGGGGCAATGCTTCTTGGAGTAATAGTAACTGGGTTATTTGTTGCAATATCAATGACAGCTGGAGGTGGAGCATGGGATAATGCAAAAAAATATATAGAAGACGGAAATTTTGGTGGAAAAGGCTCTGAGGCACACAAGGCAGCTGTAACAGGAGATACTGTAGGTGACCCATATAAAGATACTGCAGGACCAGCGGTTAATCCCATGATTAAAATTACAAATATAGTGGCACTTTTATTACTATCAATAATTGCTCACTAAAATTTTCTTTTTCCATACATTTTTTGACGAACACTTTGTAAAAACTTTGAAACAAAGCTTTGCTGTGTAACTGGGTTATTTGTTTCCATTTTAGAGTAAGATATTTTTTTCATATCATCTTTGCTAAAAAACTCTTTTTTATTTACAATTCCAAATTTGTCAAATTTTAAGATTAAAACATTATTTTCTAAAAGTCTTTTTTCCTTAAAATTAGTCAATGAGCCACCAGATATTTTTCTATCAAAATAAAACCAAAGATTTTCATCATTAAGAGACTTCGTATGAGGATTTCCCAATATGTCTATAACGTCGTTTTTGTTAGCTTTATTAATCTCAATTTTTTTAGATCTATTTTCCAAGAAGTTAATACCGTGACCTTTTATAGGCTCTTTTAATTGACAATTAGATAATATAAAT
>MDTB01166622.1_pt1 | contig 13236 bp, 14 predicted proteins | sample 811161 | NCBI WGS metagenome assembly MDTB01 (sample SAMN05326650, study PRJNA326480) | marine metagenome | isolation source: seawater | place: Mediterranean Sea | collected 2009 | reverse complement strand
TAATATAATATCTTATTATATTAGATTATTATTATGGCAGGTACACCAGCACCAATTAGTTTGGCATTAGGTGCCGCAAATCAAGCGGTTGTAACAGGTGCTGCGGCCGCACAAACAGGATTAACACTTGGAGGTATTGCAGCAGGTACTGCCGCATCTGCAGCCGCAGGTCAAATGAGTGTAGGCGCAACAGTTGCAACTTCGGGAATTGAACAAGCTCAAAGTGCAGGAGAATTTGTTGCGGAAACAGCGACTGATGCTGCAACCGCTGCAGCAGCAGGAGCACAGCGTTCAGCCAATGCACTAGCATCACAGGCGAATCGTACTGCAAATTCTATAGCAAGTAAATTAGACAGGACACGAATAACATTGACAAATAAAATGCGTGATCAATTTTCAAAAGTGAAACAAAATATGGGATTTTTGAAAATGTTAAAATATATCATTATATTTGTGAGTGCTGTTTTTGGATATTTAGGTAAGGTTATTGCATGGCTGTTTAAAACAGTAAAATGCTCATTGACGTGGTTCGCGAATTTCAGACAATGTTTCTTTTGGTACTTTTTAGAGATCATTGGACAAATTATTTATTTGCCATTTAGATTTTTCATTTGGCTATTTACATATATTGGTATTTATGATATGGAATGTGTAGAACGCGATTTTTGGAGTGGAGTCAATGATGTAGATTGTTTTATTTATAGCATTGTAAATTTCCATTTGTTTCGTTATTCCGATGAAGTATTGGAAAAATGTTATAGTTGTAATCCGGGACCATTTCCATTACCAAATTTGAAATTTGGTAGTCCACAAGAATTTGTAACAAGTGTAATTAAAGAAATGATTGTGCCTGTTCCGTTTTAATACCCCCTGTAGTTTCATATTTATATGTACATAGTATATAAATATGCCAAAGAAATGTCCGCCTGGAGTTTTTTGCATTGAAAATATGACATTATTTTTATTGTTTGTTTTTGGTGCTATTATATTGTATTTATTATATTCCAATATTTCTATAAATAAACAAGTCGTAGTATCCAAACAAATCGTCCACGAACATGACCCATTGCGTAGTATATCCACACGTCATGATGTATTCAATGACCCATATGCGCCACCCATTAAACATGATGCCTATTTTAGAAGTGATAGTGGTGATATTCGCGGTATTCCTGTTAATATTGAAACTCGCAGAGTGAATTCCGCATATAATCAAATGGGTATATTAACAAGTAATAACGGTGACAATTTGATATTGCCTTTGATGGGACGGCTGCATATGAGTGGTCGCGATAAATGGCAATATTATACGATTTCCAACACAGGTTCTCTCAATACGAAGTTACCTGTGAAAGTAAATGGGAGAAGTTGTTCTGGTGAATATGGTTGCGACCCTATTATGAATGGTGACACAGTCTATGTTGAGGGGTATAAAGAGAACTTTAACGCAACTGTTTATGAAACAGGTAGTTTTCATTATTTACCGTTTTGATTATATAGAATAATGTCTAATATAATATGTATAAAATAATTATATACTATATATGGATCCAAATAAGGAATTGAAATTTAATTTGTATAATATTTTAGTCATACCTTTGGAAGAAACAATAAATGAGATGTCCTATTTATATAAAGGTAAGATAAATGAGCCCAATGTAATGGTCATTGAAAATGGAGACATGACGCCATTTGTGTGTGAGAAGTTGGTTGTGAAGAAAACGCCAAATCCGGAAATTGTTATATTGTGTAAAAATATTGTGAATTATGAGAACCCAATGTATTTGCATATACCATTGGTATATAATGGTTTCAGTGAACCTAATATTATTGATACTTTATTACGTAGTTCAATGAAACAAGAATTGGAAATTAATTTGAATGAATTATTGGAAAATGACAATGTTACTTATGGAAGTCATAAAAATGAGAACCATTATTATTTTCAAACACCATTGTTGATACAAACCAAAATGAATCAACATATTGTTGAAGGTATGGATGTAGAAGAACATGTTAATGATGAATCTTTTGATGATGATGAAGATAAAGATAAAGGTACATTGAAAATGTTTACACATGGTAATGATAGTATTAATTCCATCCATTTAAAAGGTGAACAAGAGATGATATGTACAGAAACAGATGGAGTTATAAAAGAAGATCATTGGAGGCCTGATGAAAATATGGAAAAGCATATATATACTGCATTAACGATTTCATTTGTTGTGTGTGCAGGACTTTGGTATGCTTCACAAAATTATATTTTGAATATTGGGTTTATAAAAGATTATTATGAATGGTGTTCCAATAACTCAATAATTATTAGATTAGGGTTATTGATAATAGCTGGCATGTTTTTAGGATTAGGTGGTGGATATGGCTCTAAAAATCCATCTCTAGAAGAGAAACGAGGAGCCATTTCATTTATGGTTTTTGCAGGATTATTTTTTGCATTAGGTGTTATGCCAGTTAGTTTTGATGAACAGGACATGAAATTAAGAAACAGTGCAATAACATATAGATAAAATGTGAAGGTTGCTCGTGCTCCTGCTGTAACATTTAATAAGAAGAAAAAAGAGGAAGCTGCTGCCACAAACAATGTAAATGAGGGTGGACAAGAAAATATAAATAATCTTAGTTTCATAGAGGAACAGAATGCTGTTGCTGCAGCAATAAAGAAGGGTTCAGAAGAAGCAAAAAAAAAGACGATAAAAGCATCGTAAGTATGCTTCAGGATGAAAAACTGAGAAGAGAAGAGAATACAAGGAAGAGAAAAGAAGAGAAGAGAAGAGAAGAGGAGAGAAGAGAAGAGAGAGAGAAAGAGAAATAGAGCTGCATATAAAAGATATAAATATTACAAGAGAGAAGAGGACATACGACAGCAATGAAGATTAGAGAATGGACAGGGAGAAAGAGAGACGGGAGAAGAAAAACAAAGAAAAAATATTACCTCAAATCAAAGAATATAATGAAGAAGAAGATTAAATCAAAGTATTTTAGTAACACGTTTGACGACCGAATGAAAAGACACATAGGAAACAAAACAGCATTAAGAGAATAAGTAAATAAATAATTTAATTATTGTAATAATAAGATAAAGAATATTATTTATTATCATATTATGAACACTATAAATCCACATATTCAATGGACGAATACATTTTATGGACAAAGTCCTGGCGATTTAGAAAATAAAAATAATGGATTTGCAGGACAATTTTCAGGTTATGAACCTTCATTGAAACAACCTAGTGACAAAATACAAAGTGATTTACCTGTAATACTTATTGTAGGAGATTCAATAATTGGAAATTATTGTATATCATTCATACGCAATAAATTTAATAATATTGCAAACGTTAATTTTTTACAACAACCACATCATTGTAAAAATATTGATAGTTGGTTAAAAGATTGGAAATTAGAAGAATGGAATCATTATTATTGTATTTTCTGGTTTGATGGTATGCATGGTTTTCCACAAAGAGTTACTGAATTAGAACATCAAGAACTTACACCAATACTTGCAAATAGAATTAAAAAGGTAATACCCAAAATTTTATGGTGTAATTGTACTCCGATACCGCACGATATGCCACAAAATCAATCAAATAGTATCAGAGGTCCAAACTCAAAACAACAAATACTAACAAATGAATCTGTAATCAATAGAAATAAATCTATTGAACTTGAAATGAAAAATTTGGAAATTCATTTATTAGATATTTATACATTAATCAAACCTATTCAAAATTTAATACAAAAGAAACGGGATTTACATTTTATACCCAAAGGAGAAATCTTGATAGGTGGTCATATAAGTAATAAACTATTAGAACTTTTCTTTTCATAACGAATATTTATACAGACGACTCAAATAAATATAGCAATACCAATAATATAAATGGTACATCTGCAAACAGGGTCTTAGATAGATTATTTACAAAGTATAACTAATCTATTAATTAATTTTCATAGCATTATGGACATCTTCATTTACAGGTTTGAAGCTTGTCATCATATATGCAGCCTGCTTTCGCACGGGTGCCATTTTAGCAACAACACTTTCTTCCAGTGTGGTTTCCTTAGGTGGATTCATTTTTTTCATATGTTGCTTCTTCTTAGATTCAGTATTTTCGTTAAATCTAACATGCTTAATTTTATGTGGACAACTACGACGCATAAGTTCATATGCAACAAAAATGCCTAAAATACCTAAAATAGGATGGCAATAATACAATAAATACAATACACCAACAATAATAACAACCATACCAACAGGATCATTGATATATGGGGCTAATACACGTGGTGTTTCAACATTAAAAATCAAATACAAAATAAACAATATCAATACTATTGCCTCCAATGGTTCAACATTTAGTTTCATCAATTTTGCCATAATATACTTTATAAATAGAAATTATATTATAATTATATATGCCTCCTTCCATGAAAAAAACTAATCCTAAAAGAAGAATTACTATGAAAAAACGACAAAATAAGAGAACCATAGAAAAAATTGAAATGAAAAATGGCGATTTGACAACTATTATACCACCTTCTGTCAATAATACTATGGATAGAAAACAAGTTTTTGTGCAGTTTTTGGATGATTTGTCATATATTATGCGGAAGAAGAAGGATTTCATGCGTAGTAAAGCCTATTCTAATGCTAAAGAAACCATTATGAATCGTCCTAGTCCAGTGACGCTGGAATCTTTGAAGGGTGCTCCTACTATAGGCAAAACCATATATGAAAAATTGTCAAATTTTGATGCTACCAATAATGATGATTTGTTGGTGCAAAATCAGGATTTATTAAACAGAAAGTATGCTATATCCGCGTTCTTAGATGTGTATGGTATTGGCGAAAAGAAGGCCGAAGAATTAGTAGAACAAAATATAATTTCAATAGACCAATTGAGAACCCAACAACATTTACTAAATAATAAACAGAAAATCGGTCTTCAATATTATGAGGATATTTTGGAAAGAATACCGCGAAAAGAAATACAAGCTTATGAAAAAATATTCCTGAAAATGTTCCCACAAAAAGAGAACTTGGAGATTGTAGGGAGTTATCGTCGCGGTGCAGAAACGTCGGGCGACATAGACGTTATATTGACATGTAATAAAGAGATGTTTGATAATTTCATAAATAGCTTGATTGAGAAAAAGATTATAATAGAGGTTCTCTCACGAGGTCCAAAAAAGTGTTTAGTGATAACAAAACTAAATAATCGTTCTGTTGCAAGACGCGTGGATTTCTTATGTACGAGTAAAGATGAGTTCTATTTTGCTATATTATATTTCACTGGTTCAAAAGAATTCAATATTAAAATGAGAGAACAGGCGTTGAAAATGGGTTATACTTTGAATGAATATGGGTTCTCAAAAATAGAAAATAAAAAGAAGGGTGAGAGATTGGAGCGAGAGTTTCCTAGTGAAGAAAGTATATTTGAGTTTTTAGAAATGGAGTATAAATCACCAAATATGAGAACTATTGATTTATAAATTTCAAGAATCAAATATAAACCATATATATAGTTATGCCTAAATCCAAAATTGGAGAAGATTGTGTAACAAATAAAGATTGTGTAAATGATAATTGTGTAGATGGTAAATGTAGACGCAAAGAAAGAACTCGCAAGAATAAACCTAAGACACCTAGTCCAGTGAAAGAAAAGACACCTAGTCCAGTGAAAGAAAAGACACCTAGTCCAGTGAAAGAAAAGAAAAGAAGTCCAACAAAAAAGAAGAGAGTAGGATTTGCATCCAATAATGAAACGCGTAAAATATCTCACCGTAAAGATGATTTATTTTTTAGCGATTTAGATGAAGATTTGAGAACCACGATTTTAAAGTTATTGAGTTATGATGCAGATGACGATTATTTTACAGTAAATCAATATCATAAAAATTTACCATTTTTTGTGGATATACATATGGAAATTGCAAAACAACAAAGTGTTACTACTGATGTAGTAAAGAGCACATCACGAAAAGTGCTGGAAAAATATAGGAAAATGGCATTAAAACAAGAAGAATTAGATAAAAAGAAATATGCAAAAAATATTGATGAATTTATTAGTGATAAAAAACCATTACCGAAGAAATTTGAACATATTTTATTGAGTACTTCAACACAAGAAAATATTGATAACATGAAAAATATGAAAAAATATAAAAAAATAATAGATGATGAAATGGAAACAGATGTTAATATGAATACTGTTAAAAATAAAAAGATAGAATATAATGCACATAATGTTACAAAGAAAGTATCACCAAAACAGCTTAAAGTTATTACAACAGAAGACACTAAACCTGTTAAAGTGGAGGCAACTAAAAAAGTACCCAAGAAGAAAATTGTAATCCATACACCAGCACCACCTGTGTCTGAACCTGAGCCCATACCAGAACCAGAACCAGAACCAAAGAAGAAAATAGCACATACACCAGCTCCTGTACCAAAGGAAACCAAGGACCCTATTTGCAAAACATTCACAAAAGTAGATAAAATAGAAGAATTCAAGAAAAATGGTATGTCTGTACTCCAAAAGTGTTCTAAAGACGAACTAAGAGCTATGGTAGAGGAAGCAAATAAAGCTTTTCATTGCACGGGTAATCCATTAATGAGTGATGCAGAATACGATATTTTATATGACTATTTAAAAACAAAAGATAATACAATAAGTGATACTGTTGGTGCACCAATTGTTAAAAATAAAGTCAAATTGCCATATGAAATGTGGTCTATGGACAAAATAAAACCAGACACAAATATACTCACAACATGGAAACAAAAATATAACGGACCATATGTAATATCCTGTAAATTAGACGGTGTAAGTGGTTTGTATAGTACCGAAGGTAGTGAACCCAAACTCTATACCCGCGGCGACGGAAAAGTCGGTCAAGATATAAGTCATATGATTCCATATTTACGATTACCAAAAACAAAGGGATTAGTAATGCGAGGTGAATTCATTATATTGGAAGACAAATTCAAACACGACTATAAAGAGAAATTTTCTAATTCCCGAAATCTAGTAGCAGGTATTGTTAATAAAAAGAAATCCAAAGACACATTGGAAACATACAAAGATATTGACTTTGTAGCATATGAATTGATCAAACATCCTGACCATGAAACCATTTTGCCATCTCAACAAATGGAATTATTGTCCTCTATGGATTTGGAAGTAGTGAAATATGAAGTCCATGAAAATATAGACAATGATATGCTTTCAGGTATATTGAAGGATTGGAGAACAAATTATAAATATACGATTGATGGGATTATTGTTTGTGATGATAAGGTATATCAACGCACAAGTAGTAATCCTAAACACGCTTTTGCATTTAAAATGGTATTAAGTGACCAAGTGGCCGAAGCACATGTTGTAGATGTATTGTGGAGCCCATCTAAGGATGGATATTTGAAACCACGTGTAGAAATAACACCAGTGCACCTAGGGGGTGTGAAAATAACATATGCTACTGGTTTCAATGCACAATTCATTGAATCAAATAAAATTGGAATAGGTGCCATTATTACACTTGTTAGGTCTGGTGACGTAATACCATATATACAATCAGTAAATGAGCCCGCATCAGAACCAAAAATGCCGAATGAACCATATGTATGGAATAGTACACATGTAGATATTATGTTGGAAAATAAGTCAGACAATGAAACGGTATTAGAAAAGAATATTACAGGATTCTTTAAAGGATTGGAAGTTGAAGCGTTGGGTGCAGGGAATGTGAAAAAACTAATAAGTGGCGGTTTCAATTCTATTGAGAAGATCATTAAAATGAGTATAGAGGATTTTTTGTCCATTGATGGTTTCAAGAAGAAAATGGCAGAGAAAATTCATACTTCAATAAAGGAGAAATTAGAAAAGGCGACAATAGTGCAAATAGCCGCTCACTGTAATATTTTTGGTCGCGGTTTCAGTGAAAAGAAGTTGGAAGTCATATTCAATGCACATAGTGATATATTAACAAATCCTGTGTCAGTAGAAACATTGGCCAAAGTAAAACAAATAGAAAAGAAAACCGCACAAGCCTTTTTGGATCATATTGATGAATTCAAAGAATTTTTGGCAGCGACCAATCTTACACATAAAATGGATGCATCAGAAGAACCAGTATCAACAGACCATGTTTTGTATGATAAAAATATTGTATTTACAGGATTCAGAAATAAGGAGCTAGAAGCAAAACTAAAAGCCATTGGTGCAAAGGTAACAACATCTGTAAATAAAAAGACACATGTATTATTAGTCAAATCTAAAGACGACGACTCATCAAAAATAGAAGAGGCCAAAAAACTTCAAATAGAAATTATGACGCCAGATGAATTTATAGCCAAATATGACATGTAAAAATATAAATAGCATAATAATATTAAAAAATTGAATATAATAATTTTTAATATTATATAATATACAATACACACGCACTATGAATTATATCGGTAAAAAAGGTTACACAATATACAAAAATCAATATTCGGATGATGTCATAGAATCCATAAAAAAGGAATTGATGTTGAAACCACAATTGCCAATGAAACAATTTGGTAATGTCGGCAACACAGAGTTTCCTGTGTATAGAGAAAATACAAATAAACTTTATGTACCACGATTTTATGGAATAGATAAATTGGGAATGCCAGATAAAAGCGAATTGAGTATGGGAGAAAATATTGATTTGCCTTTTGCAAAAGACTTACGACCCTATCAAGAGAACATTGTCAATATATATATGAATCATGTAGAATCAGGTTCTGGTGGAGGTATATTAGAAGTCCCATGTGGACGCGGTAAATGTCTGGGAATAAACACACCCATTATCATGTATGATGGTTCTATTAAAATGGTACAAGATATTGTTGTTGGAGATGTGTTAATGGGCGATGACTCCACGCCAAGGAATGTGATGTCTTTGGCCCGCGGAAGAGAACAAATGTACAAAATTGTTCCAGACAAAGGAGAACCATATGTTGTTAATGAGAGCCATATATTGTCATTGAAACATAAATATACAAAAGATATTCATGACATATGCGTATTGGATTATCTTCAATTGAAATATCCTCATCATTATTTGGGTTACAGAGTCCATGTTGTTTTTGAAACACCGCCCAAAAAAACATTGGGTATTCCCATAAAAGAAAATATGGAATATGAAATCAGTGTTGTAAAGACACATGTTGATGATTATTATGGATTCACAATAGATGGAAACCGCCGTTTTGTGTTGGGCGATTTTACTGTTACACATAATACAGTCATGGCATTAAAAATCATTTCCAATATACAGAAGAAAACACTTATATTGGTTCATAAGGAGTTTCTTATGAATCAATGGATAGAGCGTATAAAGGAATTTACACCAAGTGCTCAAATAGGTCGCATTCAAGCCCAAATATGTGACATAGAAAATAAAGATATTGTGTTGGGAATGATACAAACAATGTATAATAAAGAATTTCCACAAGAAATTTACGATACGTTTGGACTCACAGTCATAGACGAAGTGCATCGCATTGGAAGTGAAGAATTTTCCAAAACATTATTGAAAGTGGTGACACCATATATGTTGGGTATAAGTGCCACAGTAGAACGCAAAGACAAGTTGACCAAACTATTATATATGTTTATTGGCCCAAAAATATATTGTGAACAGCGTTCTAATGAACATGAGGTTTGTGTGCGTTCTATATGTTATGAAACGAGAGATGATGAATTCAATACTATTGAATATGATTTTCGCGGTAATGTGAAATACAGCACAATGATAAGTAAGCTTTGTGGATTTGGACCAAGAAGTGATTTCATTATAAGTGTCATTAGAAATACATTAACTGAGAATCCTGAATCACAAATGATGATATTGGCACACAATAAAAATTTGCTGACTTATTTACATGATAAAATAGAACATGAAAAAATAGCGTCTGTGGGTTACTATATTGGTGGTATGAAACAAAGTGAATTGGAAAAGACGGAGTCTAAGCAAATCGTCATAGCTACATATGCTATGGCAGCAGAGGCATTGGATATAAAGACACTGAGTATTCTACTTATGGCAACGCCTAAAACAGATATTACACAATCTGTTGGACGAATATTGCGTATGAAACATGATAATCCATTGGTTATTGACATTGTGGACAGCCATGAATGTTTTCAAAATCAATTCAACACACGTAAACGATTTTATAAGAAATCCGAATACGTTATAAAGCAAATAACATCTAAAGAATACATGGAAGACCCTAATAATTTTATTACAATCTACGACCCCAAAGCACCTGTTAAGAAAACCAAAAAAGGCGATGGTTGTTTGATTAATATTTCGCGTCTAAAAGATAAAGACAAATAACATAAAGACGTGATATGGAAATATAGTGTAATAGTACTATTTATACGTAATATATTTCATATATGATAGAACCCAGTGCATTTTTAATACATAAAACATTGAATCAAAATTGTAGTTCATATGTATATGGTGAAATTAGCAGCCAATCATTATTATCTATTATGAATGATTTTTCTTGTGATAATTGCAAGTTTTTGGATATAGGAAGTGGTCTTGGAAATGTTTTGTTTGATTTAAGTGTAATAGAGAACTTACAACTATATGGTATAGAAATAGATCCAGATCGTTATTATAGTTCTATAATGGCACAAGAATTACTAAATATAGATGAAGGCACTATAGAAATCATGCAAGGAGATTATAGAAAGCTATATTTGGGTAATTACGATTTTCTTTATTGTTGTAATTGTGTATTTGAAACAGAAGATAATGATGAATTGTTTGATAAGATTATCAAAGAATTCAAAGGGCATTGTTTTTTATTTGCGTTTAATAAAAAAATGCTGCCTTATTACGTAAAACATTTTGTAATTAATACAAGTTGGATAAAGAATACGCAATTGTATTATTTTTATCTAAAGTAACTTACTTTCTGAAAACACCGAATTCACCTTTCTTGGTGATGTACCCGGCATCAGTTAAGAAGTGGTGATTCTTCTTACCGTTCTTGTGTTGTCTTCTGGACATAATTCTTCCTTTCTTCTTCATCAACATGCGTCTTGTCAAGTTCCCGCGGGTCTTTTTGGCGGTTTTGTTCCACACTTCGCGTTTTGAACCAAAAGTCTTAGCAAATTCAGCCATTATATATATACTAAATATAATATTTTGTATTGTCATATTTTGTATTATACTGTGTTGTATTTTTCATTATTTCTTTTTGTCTTATTTTTTTTACTTCTAAATTGTTTTTTGGTTCTCACATAACCAAATTGTCCTTTCTTAGCTCCATATCCATATTTTTCTAAACGTCTTTCTTTTGTTGCGGATTCATGTTTATTTGCCGAAACAATGCGTCCCCACTTATTCATAATGAGATCATTTTTTGTTAATCCATGTTTCGTTTTATACGCAGTACCGTTATGTACTTGTTCTCTTGAACCAAATAATTCTTTATAGGTTTTATTCTTAATTGTATATGTTCCACTAACAGGGTCTCTAACAGGTCGTTTCATTATATAATAGAAAAATATTAAAAAATGTTTTTGTTTGAGTTTTGTCTTTTTGTCTTTTTGTTTGTGTTTTGTCTTTTTGTCATTTTTGTGATACTATATACAAGTTATATGTTCAATGACTCAAACATCTCAGTCATAATTTCTACTTTCTTATTTGAAGCTTCTTGAACATAACTGTCAAGTGTTTGTGACTTACCGTGAAAATCCACATCTTCCATGAAGAATTTGAAAACAACCACTGTTTTCTGTTGCCCATAACGATAACATCGCCCAATGGCTTGTGACTCCATACCAGGATTCCAAAATGGGGACACGAAATATATCTCATTCCTTGATTGTAGATTTAATCCCTCACAACCCATTTTCATTTGGATAATTAAAACCTCTGGGTCTCTTTCCAACAATGATGTCCGTTGTTGTTTACTAAGAGAACCTTCGTAGATTTCACAATTGATATGCGGTGCCAACAAATCATGCAAATAATTCATTTCTTCGCGAAACTGACAGAACACTAGCTTCTTGTTATCGTTATTCCGACTAAGTATCTTAGAGGCAACTGCACGGAGTTTTGAATTCATAATAACGGTTTCACCACCGAGCTGTTTATATAATATTGTGGGACAAACACACATTTGTTTTGCACGCAAATAGTATGGCAAATGGAATGTGCCGAACTTTTTCACAATATTCGCGTCTTGCTTCTGAAATATTTCATAATCATTGGCATTCCCGCCATTTGGGAATAATTTACTGTGAATACCCATACACAACATCTTTTCTTGTTCATCCCATGGTACCCTGACATTGACTTTCATTAACATGGGCATGTGTATCTTGGCATCTTCTTTTGTGCGACGAATAACAATTTTTGAAAGCTCTTCGGGTTCAATGGATTTTGAATTTCGGATCTTCATGATGTCACATAGATTATAGAAATCAGACTTTTTATTTTGGATCGGTGTTCCAGACAATAGCCACATGATATTGCATTGTAAATGTGAAACCGCCAAGTGGATTTGGCTCTTCTTATTTCGCATATTATGGGCTTCGTCAAACAACACGCGGTCAAAGAAGTTGGAAAACAAATATCCGTGTTTTTTGAAATCATAGACAACATTGCCATAGGTTGTAACGACTATATTTGCATGGTCATTGATATTTTTCTTAGATGCGCCGTAATATACAAAGCATGAGAGATTTGTATATTGCTTAAATGCATGAACCCATTGATGCAATATAGGCAAGGGCAAAACAACAAGAGTTTTTTCCACTTTTCTACAAGCAATGATTGACGTCATCAAAATGGTCTTACCTGTACCCATTTCGTCGGCTATGATACCCCCATAGTGATATTGATAGTCTTCCTTTTCTTGTTCTCTATGAGAACACCATTGGAATCCTGACTCTTGATGCTCCTGGAATTTCAAGTGATTGGATTTGATGAATTCACTATATTTCATGGAATCTGGTAGTTTGATATATACACGTATTTAAGCATTTTTAGATTCAATTTTTTAAAAATCTCGGTACATGTTGCTTGTTGCTTACTTTTTATAATATTTTATATATGATTACAAAATATTACATTTATAATTCTATTTTTTTTGGGTTTTTTGCTTTCTACGTTTAGATTGCTTTTTGGTTTTAGAACGATTCTTAG
>MDTB01149826.1_pt1 | contig 13236 bp, 13 predicted proteins | sample 811161 | NCBI WGS metagenome assembly MDTB01 (sample SAMN05326650, study PRJNA326480) | marine metagenome | isolation source: seawater | place: Mediterranean Sea | collected 2009 | reverse complement strand
CGAATGCTGACCAATTTAAAACAGCTGTTAATCATTTAATTAAAATGTGGGGGACCCTAACATCAAAACAAGTATATTCTTCAGAAATCTTATCGATTAATCATTTAAAAACATTGGCAAATGTTGTAAATAGATTAAGAAAAGGGATGGTGGGGACCAATAGTGTGTTAACGGCTTTACCATTAGCGAAGCTTCTAAAAGAGCAAATTGATTTTGATCGTATTAATTATTGTATTGAAAAAAAATATTTACATAGTCTAGCAATTACTGCAACCAGTTTTCAACATTCCATGTCGACAACATTTGTTCAGTCCAATAAAAATGTATTTTGGGAGCGGGTTCGAAGAACCGGTCTCGAGCAAAAGATTAAGGTAAAGCATCTGATGGCGTCAACGGCCATCCCCTTTTTATTTCCACCTGTAAAAATAAATAATCAATTTTATGGAGATGGTAGTTTGCGAAATTTTGCGCCATTGAGTCCAGCGATTCGATGTGGTGCTAAATCTCTAATTGTTATTGGAATTCGAGAGCTTGAGGATCGCAAAATAATTGAAAAAGAACAAATATCATTTGGTGATATTTTTTCGAAAATACTAAACACGATATTATTTGATTCCCTAGACATTGATAACGAAAGATTAACGAGAATTAACCAAACCATTCATAATGGCAATGGTAACTCACGCTTAAAAAACATCGAGTCAATTATTATTCGTCCCTCTGTGGATTTTAGAGAATTAGTGAAGCATTTTGATTATGAAACCCCGTTGATATTGAATCAGCTATTAAAGCTTCTTGGATCTAAAAATAATGGGGATCTAAAAAGCTATTTAATGTTTGAGCCAGGATATTTAAATGCATTAATTGATCAAGGCTATAGAGACACACAAGCCTATAAGGAACGAATTTTAAACGTTATAAAATAAAAGCTCTCGAGTAGGGGGGGACAATCCTCGAGAGCTTTATAAAGCCCGTATAGAGCTTAATATTATAATAGTAAAAAGTTCGATTATTGACAATGAGATTATAAAAAGAACTATCGATACAAACTACTCTAACGGTATGATTAAAAAATGATTGATATTTTGAAACCAATTTTAAGTGATGTTCAAAAAGTCGGCGATTTAGCTTACGAAAAATATCGATCGGATGTTCAGGTGACTGTAAAAGACGATCAAACCCCAGTGACCAATGTGGATCATATGATTCACGAAACACTGTCAAAATCTCTTGAGCATTTTTTTCCTGATGTCCCAATTATTTCTGAAGAAGGTGTTATTCCATCATTCGATGAGCGCAAAAAAATGTCAGCATATTGGTCACTTGACCCACTGGATGGTACCGTTGATTTTATTAATGAAACCGATGATTTTGTAATTTCTTTGGGATATATTAGTAATTTTGAACCCACAATGGGCATATTGCACCATCCAGTATCTGGAAAGACCTGGGCGGCAATTAAAAACCGTGGTGTATTTGTCCAACATCATGGTGGTGAAATTGTCCCAATTCAGCCAGCATTACCAAAAGAGGATTACATTATTTTAGTTAGCTCTTATTATAATGATTCTGATTTATCAAATATTATTGTTAGGCAAAGAGAAGCTGAAATGAATCGTTCAGTAACGTTAAAGCCAGTAGGTTCAGCTCTGAAGTTTGCGTATTTGGCTGAAGGCATTGGGGATGAGTATTTACGGTTTTCAACAATTAAAGAATGGGATTTTGCAGCTGGAAACTGCATTGTCAATGAGTCTGGATTTAATATCTATCCTCTTGATCCAAATGACAAAGTTCAATACGGCACTGAAAAGATGTTAATTCCTCCAATGTCAATTAGAAGAGCACATAAAAAAGATAACTGATTTATAAAGAAAGATTGGATTCGCCAAGTTGGCCACATGCCGCAATCACGTCTTGTCCTTTAGAATACCGAACAGTAGTTCGGATATTTTGGGCAAGAAGACTATTCTTAAATTTTAAAAGTTTCGAGTTTGATACGGGGCTAAATGGTATTTTTGGGTGCGGGTTTAAATTGATCAGATTCACTTTTGCATTTAAATATTGAGCAAGGTTAACCAATTGTTGAGCACAGTCATCAGTATCATTAACCTTGTTAAGTAGAGTGTATTCCAAAGTAAGTTTTCGATTGTGTTGTTTTGAATACATTAACAGTTTTTGAGACACTTCAGTGATTGGGTTTCGCTTTTCTATTGGCATAATGGTTTCTCTGATTTGAGGGTTTGCCGCACCTACTGAAAACGCGAGGTTGAGGTTAACCTCATGTTTAATCAGGTGGTCAATACCTGCTAAATACCCAGACGTAGATACCGTAATAAACCGTTTGCTTAAGTTAAACCCCCAATCTTCTTGAAGCCAATCCAATGCGGGTAAAACAGATTTGAGATTTAAAAGGGGCTCTCCCATGCCCATAAATACGACATGCGTAATGTTATGCCCTTTTGATTTTACAATCGCTAATTGTGAAACAATTTCAGTAATTGTTAAATTCTTTTTTAGTCCAGAAACACCGGTTAAACAAAACGTGCAATTGACTGGACAGCCGGCCTGAGATGAAATGCAAAGTGTTTCATACCCTTTTTCTTGAATTGCAACAGCTTCAATATACACATGTGGAGACACCTCAAAAATATATTTTGTAGCAGAGCCATCTGAAGCAGGGAGTACTTGAATTGATGTAAATGGATTAATCGTTAACGTTTGACTCAGCTTAATTCGATTTGCTTTTGAAATATTACTCATATCGTTAAAGTCGATTACATGTTTTTGAACAACCCATTCTTTTACTTGAGATAGCAAGTAGGTCGGAAAGTTATGCCGAAGGCACCAATTTTTATAGTCAGATGAATTTAATTCAAAAAAGCTTGTTTTCTCACTCATGAAATTAAATTACGCATTAGAAGGCCTTGCGTCAAGCAAGAATTATTAAGATAATAATAAGATAGGAGTAAAAATGAAGGTTTTAATTTTAATTTTAGTTTGTTTTATTCATGTTCATGGGGAATCGTTACAAGATATTAATGTGAGATCACAGGTAAAAAAACAATCAACAAGTATTTCAACATCCCGTTCATATTATGATAATGATTATCAAGGTGGATATAATACAGAAGTCCATATTCTTGGATCCGAAAGAAAGTTTAATCGAGTTCGCTTCACAGATAAAATGCTATCAACCTGGGTTTTACTGCATAACAACGCTCAGACGTATGATTTGATATCACAACTGAAAGAGAATGGGTATGTTAATTCAGATGGAACATTAAACAATGGTGTGACTCAACTCAATGTACCATTGACGCCGGGTAAAATAATTAATAAATCGAAGATTCTCAATTATTACAATCGCAAATACACAACCGATTGGATTTTTAATGAGTTAAAAAATGTTAACGTGCTTGATTCTGCTGGTTTTCTAACAAATACAGACTCATTTTCTGATAAATTTAACAATAATGATTTTGATCAATATTTAAATTTGATACGTAACATAAAATTTAATTTTTCATCTCCTGTAATAGCAGAGGAATTGTCACGAGATTTGGTGCAATTCTTTCGAGAATCTTCACTGACAATTATTGTGACACAAGAAGAAACAACACGGTATCAAAGTACAAAAAAAGGGTTTTGGGAAAATTTTAAAGACCAAATGGCAGGAAGCTTTTTAGGTAGTATTTTTTATCAAGATCAAATTAAAACTGTCAAACGACAAATGAAATACACCCCAAATTATGATGTGATAACGCTTTTCTCAAATATTTATGTTGGCTTTGGTCAATCAACCTATGCGGATGGTGCTCAGGGAGATATCCGGTTTTTTGGTTTGCCAGAGCAGCAGAATGTTAATTTTCAGTATGCAAAAAACAATCGCAATATTGAACATATTGGTGGTTCAATCTCATTTTTGAAAAACATGGATGCCAATCAATATTGGCGGGAAAGTCTCTCATCAACGGGGTATGGTTTTTATTTTAATGAATTAAGAGATCCAAGCGGTAGTAATGGGTGGATGAGTGCACGAGTGGTAGCAGGTGGGTTCAGTCAAAAGGGGAATTCATTGGTATCGTTCGGCTTAGCCAATTATAATTCATCGTTTATTGGCGGGTCTAAATTAGGGGTAACAGTTGCATGGGATGGGGCATACCATATTATCCAATATCTAGGTTTATATGCCGGTTTAGAGACCAACTTTGGATTTAATTTGTTTGCAAATGAAGATAATTTTATTAATTGGCAAGTATCTCGGTACGCTCTAGGCCTTCAAACAGGGGTGAGTCGTTTAAAGCTTCGGCTTGGCTATGAATGGGTATATCTTGATAGCACCAAAGCATTTGAGAATTTTACAACAAGCGTTGGTATTTACTTTTAATTAATGCGTATACTTGTCGTATTTTTTTTATTGTTTGTCCGTAGTTATGGTCTGGACTTATATTTTGATCACTATCACGCGCTTAACCAAAATATTGTTTTAACGGTGGAGCAAACTATCGACATTCAAGAAAGTCTTGGTTTAGGAATTAATATTTTTGATTCTTCAGTAAATAGCGTTTATTTTCATGGTAATTTGTGGCGCTTAATGTACCGGCGCTATGTTCAGGAAACAACTGAAGAGGGTGTGTTTTATTCATTTGGCGTTGAAACCGGTCAAATGAGGTTATTAGATTCATCAAATGAGGAAAAAGAGCTGGTGGTTATGCCATTTTATAATGTGGGAGTAAAAAGCAAATTTAACGAGCGCTGGAGTCATATTATGAAGCTCGATGTTGGGTATTTAATGGTGTATACCAAGAACATTAACATTGATTCTCTCATCGGCATTCAAGTAACACCATTTTTTAGTTTTGGGTACAAATTAGACTAGTATTGAACTTATCTTTTGACCACTAATTCAAACGGAATATCGTCAATCCTTCTAATGCCTACAGCCCATTTATTTTATTAGAATCATTGATCGGCTATTTTACTGTTTTTAAGTGGGGTTATAAGCATTAAAAAATGAATTTTAAAAAAAATGTTTAAGAAAAAAAGTTTTTGGGTATACCAAACTATCCCATGAAATTTTTAATGCTTATAAAGGAGCCAGTATGTCCATGAATCAAATGCGCCATGATCCATCACAACAATTACGTCAATTCATTGATCTGATTGATAAAAAATGCAAGGAGCTTCCAAAAGATATTGACTATTGGCAAGAAATGGCAAGTAAGCATAATCCTGATTCAAGAACATATAAAAATATCGTTGAGTCCTCTCTAGAACCAAGAGAAATTTATCTATCAACACTCAAAAAGCTGCATATCAGTTTAATGGAAGCCTTGGATATTATTGATGGAACTGAAATGCTCAGTCCACCAGATGTCAGCCTTGAAGCCCCAGTTGAAACCATAATAAGAACATGTCTAGATTTATTTAAAAAGTTAAAAGATGCCGCTGAAAATAATCAATCTTTCGTTCAATTTTTTAATGGGCTACTTGATCGAATCAATTACATACGCTCAGACTTAAATCAAACAATTCTTCGATGTTCAGCCGGTGACATAAATTACAAAGACATTGAATACTATGTCAGAAGTTTGGAACCAATTCTGGAAGAAAACCTTGATCAACATATTTCAAATAAGAAGAATTGTTTAAACGTAATTTCAGAAAAGCTCATTCAAAAAATCGAAATGGATGTCGCCGTACGCAAATCAATTCAAGATCGTCAAGTGATGCATTCAACATTGCAAGTATACCTTGATCACATTGAATCCAATCCAGACTTTTCTGAATTATTACCAACCTTGCAATATAAAATTCGACAAATTATTTCACAACCACTTGATTCAATTGTTTCAAAGCAACAGCAAGAGGTCGATGTTGCTGTTTATGAATTGCAACAAATACTTGAACCAATTCAAGGTAAAACAACCGTTAATGTTCCAGATTCCGTGACATCCGTTCATCAGCTTATTCAACAAGCGGTTGAGCAACAAGAAGAGGTCAGTCGATTAAAAGTCAATGTGATGGGAGCATTTAAACATTTGGTTCAACAAATTGATCAAATGTTCCAATTTCAACCGTTTACTCCAGTACAAGCAGCATCCGTGCTAGGCGCAGCATGGATGCAGCATCCGCTTACATCCTCTCAAAATGTTAGAGAATTCAGGGGTCAATTAGATAGTGTTAAAAAATCAGATTCATATCAGCGATTAATGGCTTGTTTTGGGAATGAATCCATCGATGCATCATTCAAATTTGTGGATGAGAAAGTCAGTGAAATTGCGAATCAATTGGAAATTAACGAACGAATCGAAGCTATGAAAGAAATGAACCAATCACCAGCACTAATTAATGCGACTGATTTCTGTGTGAAGACCAATGAAATAGACCCGGTAAAAATTCGTCGTGAAATTATTCATCGTGCAGGATATCTAACCAGTATTAAAACATATATCCAACAATTATGTGATTCGGTGAAGGCCCATTTATATTTAGTTTATTATGAACATAGCTTGTCGCCAGAAAATGTTAATTTGAATAACCGCGTAAATCATGTGCTAAATCAAATTTCTAAAGAGTATTATGATCGTAAAAACTGTGATGAATCAATTGATCGCAATGTATTTATGACATCTGTTAGGCAAGTTTTCGAAGAAATTTGTGACACTGAGATTCAAATGAATATGGAAATTTTTAGCTTAAGAAAACGAATAAAAACCTTGATTCAAACGCTGAAAGAAACCAATAAATATGCACGTAAGGATATCCGAAAGAAAATCCTTAATGAAAAAAATGAACTTAAGCGGCAACTGATTAAAGCAAATGTTCCTCGTTTAAAAGGATTCATCGATGTGCTCTCCTCGAAAGAATATGAAGGTGTTCACATGGAATCAGTAGAACAAATTGAACCATTAAAGCTCAAATTAAGATCGTTAATTCAGCAAAAAGTAGCCCTTGAGCAAGTTGTAGCATTATAATAGCCTGTCTTCAATGTTCGCAGAAGTGACATTTGAGACAATTCAATTTAAAATAAGAATATGACAATACAAACAATTGAATCTAAAAAAGCACCTAAACCGGTAGGGCCATACTCTCCTGCATTAAAAGTAAACGATCTCTTATTCATATCAGGTCAAATTCCGCTAACAAATGATGGCCATTTAATTACGAATGATTTTGAAGCTGAAACTCGGCAAGTTCTTGATAACATTTCGGCACTTCTAGCCGATGCAAATTGTTCTTGGAAAGATGTGGTTAAAGTGAATATATTGACAACTGATTTATCACAATTTGATTTGATTAATACTATTTATTCAACATATGTGTCTTCACCTTTCCCTGCAAGAGCAGCCGTTCAAGTCGCCGCACTTCCTAAAGGAGCGCGCATTGAAATGGAGGCAATTGCGTATGTTAAATGAAGATGTCAATGATTCAATAAATCGACTTGTATCAAAAATCGGAAATAAAAAAAATGAAAAATTTTTAAAAGAGATTATAACGACCATTTGTAAATTACCTGAAGTTGATATTAATTCAGGGGATTGGAAACTTCTTTCACGATCAATTAAAGAATTAAGAAAGAGCTTTCAGTCCTTCACGCCATTTAGAGATAAACGAAAAGTGGCTGTTTTTGGATCCGCAAGAACGTTGCCAGAGGACCCATTATTTAAGCAGGCAGAAGCGTTTTCTAGGGATATTGCAAAAAAAGATTTTATGGTAATTACCGGTGCTGGTGGGGGAATTATGGAAGCTGGCAATAAAGGGGCTGACGAACATTCATTTGGGTTGAATATTCGCCTACCTTTTGAACAAACCGCAAATGAATACATAAAAAATAGCCCAAAGTTAGTATCGTATAATTATTTCTTTATTCGAAAATTGATGTTTTTAAAAGAATCTGATGCAACAGTATTATTTCCTGGAGGGTTTGGAACATTAGATGAAGCCTATGAAGGATTAACACTAATTCAAACAGGCAAAAGTTTACCAAGACCCATCATTTTAATGCAAAACCCAGGGGATGATTATTGGCAAACATGGGTATCCTTTTTTAGTGATATTATGTTGAGAGATCAGTATATTTCTCCCGATGATATGGATTTATTTAATATTTGCGAAACAACAGAATCTGCAATCGAATCGATTACCTCTTTTTATAAAGTTTATCATTCCATGCGATATGTTAAAGAAAATGTTGTCTTACGTTTAAATAAGCCCATTACGCAACATAACATCGAAAAGTTAAATGCGTCTTTTAACGATATAATTACAGAAGGAGAGATTACCTCTTGCGAACCATTTCAAGATGAAATTGATACCCGAGATCTGTTAAAAAAGTTTCGAATTACGTTTAAATTTAATAAAATAAATTTTGGCCGATTGGTTTCATTGGTCAGAATGATCAATACATTTTAGGAGGAAAATTATGGAAGTTTTAATAAATGGTGGATGGGTCATGGTCGCTTTGTTAGGGTTAAGTATTACGTCCCTTGCAATTGTATTACAGAAGTTGTTATTAATACGAAAAACAACATTAAAACCAAATTTTCTCCAATTAATTAAGACCAAGCTCAGCACTCACACTAAAGAGAATTTAATCAACGAGTTACGAGAATCTAGACGGATTTCTGGAAAAATTGCAGCAAAAACCATTGAGAAGTTTGGGGCAACTGAAGCGGTTATTCATGCTGAGATTTTCGACTTAACAAAAGAGGATATTACAAATTTAACATCTAAAATGAACTTATTATCAATGATTATTACAGCCGCCCCAATATTGGGCCTTCTTGGAACAGTTCTTGGATTAATGGATGTATTTGCTGTAATTGCTGTTGAAGGATCTGTTCAAGCAGAGTTATTATCTGCTGGCATTTCAAAAGCATTGGTAACAACTGTGACAGGCTTAAGTTTAGCATTGCCACTAATGTTTGTTCATCAATTCATGACGGAAAAGATCGAGGATCGTTTGGATGAATGGGATAATATTCCAGTTCAACTGATTGCTTACATGAGTGACTTGGGATAATAATGTCACGTCAATTTTTAAAAAAAAGGCGACCAAGAACAGGCCCTCGGTTTGAACTAACGGCACTGATTGATATTATTTTTATTTTAGTATTATTTTTTGCAGTGACAACCAGTTTTGAAAAAGAGCAAAAAGGGTTGCAATTAACATTGCCATCAGCTGTTGCAATTGAAAAACCTAAGAAGTCAATAACCATCGCAATTGATAGAAATCAATTGCTTTATTGGAACGGACAAAAAGTATCAGAACGAAATATTGCCACAAAAGTAAAACAAGTAATTACTAAAAATCCTAATCAACAAATAATACTTCAAGCGGACAAACAGACCCCATATCTAAGAGTCATCGCTGTATTGGATGCGATCCGCCGTTCTGGGTGTTATCAAGTAATGTTGGAAGCTGAAAAATTGTAATCATGTCACTGACAACGGAGCAAAAATGTTGGGGAATATCCATTGTCATTCATCTCATTGTTATATTAATTTTAACGATTAGTTTCCCACAAAAGGCAACACAAGAAACAACACAGTTAATTCCCATTGATATTCAAATTATTGAAATTACACCTCAAAAAGAAATCGCATCAAAGACGTTGGTGTCTAGAAAAGCACGCCCAAAAGCAAGGGTAAAACCAGTGCCAACATCATTGCCTGGCGATAGAATTCAACCTGCGATTTCAAGAAAAGTTGCACCAGTGTACCCGAAGAAAGCATTAAATAATGACTGGGAGGGGAGTGTTCAAGTAAAAGTAACTGTGTCACCTCAAGGTAAGCCAATTCAATTTAAGATTGTATCATCATCTGGTCACGCCGTACTAGATCAAGCGTTTATACGATCGATTAAACAAAATTTTCAATTTAAACCAAAGCGAACCATGGGAAAAAATGTGTCTGGTACCATTATTCTGTCCCATACATTTTCATTGGAGACTGAATTATGAAGTGGTTAGTGACATGGTGTCTTGCATTCATTATTCCGCTATGTGCTCAAAGTTTAAATGTTGTTGAAAACGATTTTATTAAAATCATTACAGGGCCAAAAGGTATCGATTATCCACGGTTTTCCATTGAAACAACAGGTGGCGACCCGAGTCGTCTAGGGGATGATAATCTACCATTAATTTACGGACGACCAAAGCCTTGGACATCCTACACTAGTATTGCAATTGATAACGTAGTTTACGGTTTTGGGAATCCAACAAAAAAACGAGCTGGGAAATCAGCGAAATATGGTACCGTTATTGCTTCAACAATTACCAAAAATGCAATCACAACCATTGTTGAGTTGGGTGGGTTAAAAGCCACTCAAACATTATCGTTATTTCGAAATCCTTTAACCAATGTTAAAGATTCAGTATTAATTGAATATCGTCTAATCAATCAAACAAAAATAACAAAAAATGTTGGGCTTAGAATCATGATGGACACGATGCTTGGAAAAAATGATGCTGCACCGTTTCGAATTGGTAATGATTCAGTCATAGCAGAAACGGCCTATTCCGGACAAAATATTATGGACTATTGGCAGAGTTTTGATTCCTTAGTCAGTCCAAATATTATTGCACAAGGAATTCTTCGGTACACGCCAGCATCATTAACGCCACCTGATAAATTAATCTTAATGAATTGGGGGTCACTTGCAGATAACCCGTATCGAGTAAACGTGTCCAAAGGGCGTTCATTTATCAGAGAAGGTGAAGATGAACCGGATACGGCATTGGCACTATTCTTTGAAAAACAACCATTAGGACCCAAAAAAGCACGAACTTATCGAACTGTTATGGGGTTAGGGGGCGTCAGTCTAGCACCGGGTGATTTAGCGCTAGGGTTAACAGCGCCATCTTACATTGCTGTGACAGATCCTAATACGTATACCATGGTGGCCTACATTTCAAATACCGGTGGTTTTACAGCAAAAGACACAGTCGCTGAAATTCAGTTGCCAGATGGTTTGACATTAGTCAAAGGCGATGCGACCAAGTCGCTTGGTAATATATTACCGGGTGGATCAAGACAACTGGTTTACTTTGTTAAAATGGCGCCGTTAGATGCAAGAGAAGGCACGCATAGTATAAATCTAACAATTAAATCATCGACGTTGCCAGACCAAATATTAATTCGTCAAATTAAATTTTTAGGCCAGCCAAAATTAAATGCCATGAGTATTGGCTCACCAAGCATTGAGCGAGGCTTTGACCAATTTGTTGATGTGCCGGTAGAAATTAAAAATGAATCAGATGTTACAGTATCGAAAATATTTTTAAATTTAGTGCCAGTTAAGCCATTTTCAATACCCTCATTTGAGCTCAATAAAAAAACCATTGCAGTAATGGACCCAAACTCTAGTCAGCAAATTTCATGGAAATTAAAGGTCAATGAATGGCACAAAGGTGAGTATAATATTCCAATTCGCTTAAGCAGTGTGTATACCAAACCAGTGACAATAAATGCACGCGTTAATGTCACGTTAGGAACACCGAAGGGGAAACTATATTATTCAGATCAATCGTTTGAAACCGGTGACTATGGGTATATTTGGGTAACTCTCATGGACATGCCGACTTTTAGTGGGTTAGATTTACGATTAACCTGGGATAGTGAATTGGTAAAATCGATTCGTGTGTCTCCTGAGCCATGGCTAGTTGAGTCGGATGATCACCCCTTGAAACGCTTTACAATGGAATCAAATGCATTAAATATTACAAACTTATCCACAGATCAACCATTTTGGCGAATGATTATCGGGAAGTGGCACTTTAAGGCATTAAAAGAAGGCATTGTTTCGGTGAAATTATGGCAAGGGACCACACCCCTAGATGAAATTCAATTTGAAATAATAAAACCAATAAAAAAATTAGATAATAATAAAGGAGGTCAATAAATTGATTTATAAAATAATGACAATAATCGGGATATCAGTGCTTTGTTTTGCTCAGCAAACAATTACAGACGTAGCAACGTCTGATCCTGCGTATCCAGCCATTAAGCGAAGTGTTGAAAAGGGGTATATAACATTAATGGACGGAACGAAGTTTTTACCCGATCAAGGCGTAAACCGAAAAGAATTAGCGATTATGATGGATCGTTTGGATTCAATATCCAATAAAGCAACATTATCACCAAATGATATCGTTCAACTAAAAAGTTTTTCTAAACAGTTCAAAACATATTTGGAATCCCAGCAAAACTCGAAAGTTTTAGTAGATTCTGAAGTGAAGCTCGTTAAGACAGAGCAGAAGACCATGAATTATGATATGTCACGAATCGATGATAAACTTCAGCAACAAGAAATTTACATGTGGGTTGCGATGGGACTGGGGATCTTGGGAATTATCTTTTAACTGTTTTTTTTCAAACGATGTTATTTTAATTAACCCTATGGTAGTATGACAAAATACTTGAGGAGTAATAGTGAAAAAAAACGATACAATTGAAGTAACTGGAAAAGTAATGGAATGTTTTAAAGGTGGAAAGTTTCTAGTCAAATTAGATTCTGGTCAAGACATTACAGCCTACCTATCTGGTCGTATGAAAAAGTTTCGAATAAGAGTATTACTCGGAGATAACGTCAAAGTTGAATTATCTCCATATGATCTAACCATTGGAAGGATTACCTTTCGAAGTAAATAAAGGAAAAAACCATGTCATCATTCAAAGATTTGGGCATCTCCCCAGATACCATCGCCATATTGGCAAAAAAAGGATATGAAGTTCCTACAAAAATACAAGCAGCGTTAATTCCAGTATTTTTTGAAACGGACCAAGATATTATTGCAAAAGCTGATACAGGAACCGGTAAAACGGGTGCCTTTGGAATTCCGCTGATCGATACCATTGAATCTGACAAAAAAGGTGTTCAGGCCATTGCAATCGCACCGACAAGAGAGTTAGCAAGTCAAGTTGCAAAAGAACTAACTATCTATAAAGGGCGTAGAGCAATTGACATTATTGAATTATGTGGTGGTCAAGGTATGAAGCAACAAATTGACCAATTAAAGCGCATAAAACGGCCAACCATTATAGTGGGTACTCCTGGACGAATTTTAGATCATTTGACGAAAAAACGACTCCGCTTATCGGATATATCGTATTTAATTATTGATGAAGTGGATGAAATGTTAAATTTTGGGTTTAAAGAAGATATGGATGCCATTGTTGATAAAACAAATCCCGATCGTCGTACCATCATTTTATCCGCCACATTGCCAAAAT
>MDTB01226472.1_pt1 | contig 13237 bp, 14 predicted proteins | sample 811161 | NCBI WGS metagenome assembly MDTB01 (sample SAMN05326650, study PRJNA326480) | marine metagenome | isolation source: seawater | place: Mediterranean Sea | collected 2009 | reverse complement strand
GGCGGCTTATGTTGTGAATCAAAGTGTCTACTTTCGAATTAATGCATGCACTAATTATGGTGAATTATCCCATAAAGATGTCGACGATTTACAAAGTGGTCACCGAGTAGCCGTTGAAGATCAAAAAGAATCTGCTTTAGATTTTATTTTATGGAAACCATCTAAAGATGATGAGCCCTCTTGGGAGTCTCCATGGGGTCCAGGTCGCCCTGGGTGGCATACGGAGTGTGTTGCAATGGTCCAAGATCAACTCGGTGATCACATCGATATTCATGGCGGTGGTGCAGATTTAAAATTTCCGCATCATGAAAATGAACTTGCCCAAGCAAAATGTGCTTATCACACCCCATTTGCAAATTATTGGATCCATAATGGATTTGTCACAATTAACGATGAAAAAATGTCTAAATCTACAGGAAACTTTTTTTTATTACGCGATGTGTTAGCGGCTTATGATCCAAGTATTGTTCGCTACTTTTTATTACGAACCCATTATCGATCACCTTTAAATTACGCCATCGAAACATTAGAGGATGCTAAAAACGCTTATCAAAAATTATCGTCTATTTTTGATATTGTTCCCGAAGCGGAGATCCCTTTGTCTTTACAAGCGCAATTTAACCAAAAAGAAATGGCTTTTTGGCATGCACTACAACAAGATTTAAATATTTCTGAAGCTTTATCACAACTCTTTCAATTGCATGGCTTAATCCACGAACATCAATGTGGGACGGCTCTTTTATTAGAGTTGGGGCAGGCCATTGGGCTTTTTAATCACGAGAAAAAAGCCATTCCAGATCAAATCCAAACCCTAGCTCAAGCTCGTTGGGATGCAAAAAAAGCCAGAGATTTTAAAACGGCGGACTCCATTAGAGCTGAAATTGAAGCCAGCGGTTACTTGGTAGAAGATAGTGCCGATGGATTTCGCGTTCGCGTAAAATAATCAAATGGCGTTTATCATATGAGCTCAATGTAACATTTGTTCCCTAAATCCATTTTATATGTCGTTGATAGCTTTAACTTATTTAAATGTTAGGCCATTAGTTAACAAAATCATCTTCATTTTCGCTTATTTGTTGAGTTATCTTTTTAATCTCAATTTCATCACTACTATTTTCATCTATAGCTACCTCATTTTTAACATCTTTTTTAGTATTGATAAATTTGTGAAGTGTCGTCTCAGTTTTCGAGAAAGTTTCAAGGAAATTAAAACTATTTTCTTTAAACATTTTGATATCCAGATCGTATTCATTCCCTGTGACTTTCAACAAACTTCGTGCTAATTCAGTAATTTTTAAATGCTGACTCAGGCTTACAAGATTCACACATAATAGGTTTCATCCATTGAATCGTTGCTTCTTTGATTCCAAGTTGGGTCATGTATTCTGAAAAAATTCGAAGTGATCTCGCATACCAATCGTCACCACTTTGATGGGATGTTTCATCAATTCGCCCTGCCCTTAAAAAGATAGCGCCACATTTTAAAACAAACTGTTCTTCGCTTGAAAATTGTTTAAATGTTTCGCTTTTTTTTGGTGATAACTGATTAATAATATACTCCAACAAACGTAATTGACGTAATGAATGCATTCCATTGTGATTGCCCCTTGAGCTGACATCTATTTTCATATTTATTTTCTTTTATTCATTTATAACCAAAATTTATCGTTATTATCAGGCGATGCTCAATTACCTCCCTCATTTAGGATGTTGTTTCCCAGAATCAATTTAGGCTCATTTTGAGCTAAAGTTGCCATGAGTTATATCGATAAACACAACATAATGACCAAAGTATTAATTTTAGGTGGCGGGTTTTCAGGTGTTGGCGTTGCTCAACAGCTTGAAAAATTGATCACTAAAAAAAAATAACCTAGAAATTGCAATGGTAAGTGATACGAATTACTTTATGTTTCAACCCATGTTGCCAGGTGTTGCCGCCGGAACTATTGAAGCGAGTCATATTATTAATCCTATTCGACGATTATGTAAAAAAATTACATTTCACAGGGCCAGTGTCGATGAAATTGATGTCGACAATAAAAAAGTTAAAATTGTAGAAAAAGATATTACCCGTCAGCATTGGCTAGACTATGATCATCTGGTAATTGCAATGGGGCTTTCAACCGATATGACAAGAGTCCCTGGCATGAATGAACATTCGTTGCCCATGCGAACCATGGGTGATGCCATTTTTTTACGTAATGAAATTATTAATAAACTTGAAATGGCAGCCATTGAAACGGATAGTGATGTTAAAAAACGACTCTTAACCTTTGTTTTTGTTGGTGGTGGCTTTAGTGGTGTTGAAACCATGGGTGAAGTTGGTGACATGATTAAAGGCGCACTAAAAAATTACCCATCAATTACCAAAGATGACGTTCGCTTAATTTTAGTCCATTCAGGGGATCGAATTTTAAAAGAACTTGGAGAAAAAGTCGCTGTTTTCGCACAAAAAAAATTATTACAACGTGGTATGATTCTCCATTTAGACACTCGTGTCCAAGAAGTTTCACCTGATGAAGTTGTTTTATCATCAAATGAAGTAATTCCAACACGTACAGTCGTGTGTACCACAGGCAATGCTCCTCATAAGGTATTAACAAGCCTACCCTTCATAAATAAGCGAGGCCGACTTGATACTGACGAGTTTTTTCGGGTTGTTAGACGTGACGAAAATGGCAAGGTCACTGAAACTATTAAAAACATTTGGGCAATTGGTGATAGTGCATTCACACCTAACTTAAAACAAATCAAAAAGAACCCAGATGCCCTGTGCCCACCAACCGCCCAATTTGCCGTTCGAATGGCACCTGTTTTAGCTAAAAATATTGGCGCAACGATGAAAGGTAAAAAGTTGAAAGCGTTTAAGTTTAAAGAGCTGGGTCAAATGGCAGTCATTGGTCATTTATGTGGTATAGCAGAGGTAATGGGGTTTCGATTTAGTGGTATTATTGCGTTTTTTATGTGGCGTGCTATTTATTGGGCAAAATTACCAGGATTTTATTGTAAGTTTAGAGTACTCGTTGACTGGATTATCCATGCTTTTTTCCCTGTTGATATTACTCAATTGGATGTTTATCGAACTGAAAAGGTTCAACGATCACATTATCAACAATATAGTTTTGTATTCAAAGAAGGCGATATATCGGATTACTTTTACGTCATTGAAGACGGTGAAGTTGAAATTATTAAAACTAATGATGATAGTTCCGAAACAATTTTAGCTGTACTTAAAACAGGTGAAAGTTTTGGAGAAATGGGATTAATGGAAAAGGCTCCCAGATCAGCATCCGTACGCTGTAAAACACCCGTTGATTTGTTAAAAATTAGTCGTGATGATTTTAAAGCGCTGAGCGGTTCATACACATCATTAAGAGATCAACTTGAAAATAAAGTCAGTGAAATTCGCCAAACAAATTCAGATTCAAATGATGACTCAATTATTAAAACTACCGACTCAACATCTACAGATCCAACAGCAAAACTGCCCCCGTCAGCTGATGAAATAAATGAAAAACCGCCTCGGTTTAACGATACGTTTGAAAAACAATTAAAGGAAACATCTGAAAAAGATATGCTTGATTTAGAAAAAGAACTTGAAAAAAAGTTATACAATGATCCATCGAACCCTGCGCTCGTAAAACAATATGCAGAACTCCAAAATCATATGGGATATATTGAAAATTCAATCACGCTTTACTATCAATTCCTTGCAATGACACCAAATGATGTCGAAATAATGGCACGGGTTGGTGATATGCATCGACGATTGCATCAATATGATAAATGCATTCAGATTTTAGAAAAAGCATACACAATCCAACCCCATAATCAGTTTATTATTTCTAACTTAGCAGGGGCTTATCGTGCACGTAGGCAATATGATATGGCGGGATCATTATTGAGAAAAGGGTTGGAGTTTAATCCTGATAACCTTAACTTTTTAATTTTACTTGCCCAATGTTATAACAAACAAAACCTGCCATTAAAAGGAGAGGAAACTATTCGTAAACGGTTGTTTATTGATCCTGATCATATTCCATCGCTGATTGTTTTAACTGAATCATTATTAATTCAGTCCCGGGTTATTGATGCTGAAACGTTTTTAAGTCAGGCTGAATCTATCGATAAAAATGGTAAACATAAGCTGACAACACAACGTTTACGCAATGTCATTGAAAAGAATTATTCTAAATATATTCTTGCTGATTAATTTATCCAAATACTTAACCATCATCTTATTTGACAACTTCAAACTGAATTCATATACTAATAGCTAAGAATTTAATAAGGAGTCTACCCTATGGCAGTCCCAAAAAAAAGACGTTCAAAATCTAGAAAACGTACACACCGATCACTTTGGAAAATTTCCGTTCCAACAATGGTAGTTTGTAGTCATTGTGGTTCTTTACAGGTTTCACATCGTGCGTGCACAATATGTGGTTATTACAAAGGTGCTCCTGTTATTCAGATAAAGCAAAAAGCGAGTAAACAAGAAGGTCAATAGTTCCTTGATTAAACTTGCTCTTGATGCAATGGGGGGTGACCATGCCCCGGTTGAAATTATAAACGGCGCTCTTTTTGCTGTTGAAAATTACGGTTTAGAAATCATTTTAGTTGGTGATGAAACGATTATTCATCAACATTTTCAATCTCATCCTAAAATTTCAATTGTTCATGCAAGTGACATTATTGAAATGGAAGAATCACCATTGCAAGCATATAAAAAGAAAAAAGATTCCTCGATCCATGTTGGCTTAAAATTAGTTAAGGATGGTAAAGCGCAAGCATTTCTATCTGCTGGGAATACAGGCGCTGTAATGTCTTGCTCATTATTTATTTTAGGCCGGATTCCAGGCGTGGATCGTCCAGCATTAGCTTCGGTAATACCGACTAAAAAAGGGCATGCGTTAATGCTCGATATGGGATCCAATGTTGATAGCAAACCGATTCATTTAGAACAATATGCTTTAATGGGTCACTTTTTCTCTTCGCAAGTGCTTCATGTTGATAATCCCAAGGTGGGATTGATTAACATTGGTGAAGAAGAAGAAAAAGGCAATCAGCTCACTCAAGAAGCCTACGAACATTTAAAAGAAAATAACACATTAAACTTTATAGGTAACCTTGAAGGTAAAGATATTTTATTTCACAAAGCGGACGTTATTGTTTGTGATGGATTTGTCGGTAATACACTTTTAAAATTTGGTGAAGGACTTGTTGATTTTATATTGAGTGAAATTAAACAAGGGATTCAAAATGCATCAGTTTTCTCAAAAATTGGTGGGTTACTTTTAAAACCTGTATTTAAAAAAATAAAAAAACGAATTGATTATGAGGAATACGGTGGTGCTCCACTACTTGGAATTAATGGTGTTTCATTAGTTGCTCACGGCAAATCTAAAGAAAAAGCCATTGCCAGTGCTATTCGCACCGCTATTGAATCTGTCGAAACCGGCATGATTGATAAAATTTCTTCTGCAATTCAAAAAGAATATGTCACTCAGTAATCCCATAGGAATTCATGCGGTAGGCTATGCACTACCTTCAACCCAAGTTATGAATCAACATTTTGTTGATATAGGGCTTGATACATCCCCAGACTGGATAGCGTCGCGTACTGGAATAAACGCGCGTTACATTGAACCGAAAAACTTAACCAGTGACCTAGCAGTTGCTGCAGCTAACCATACATTACAACAACTGTCTTTATCTAAAGATGCGATTGATTTTATTATTTTAGCGACAGCATCACCAGACCACAACGGATTTCCATCAACCGCTTGTATTGTTCAAGAAAAACTTGGTATTACTCGACCAATTCCATGTTTTGATATTACGGCGGCTTGTAGTGGTTTTGCTTATGGGCTAACCATTGCGGCGTCAAAAATAAATGCTGGCTTTGGGAAGTTTGGGCTTGTTATTGGTGCTGAACGTCTGAACACATTATTAGATTGGTCTGACCGTCGTTCTGCCATATTGTTTGGCGATGGCGCTGGAGCTGCTATTGTTGGGCCTGTTGATCAAGGTGGTTTTTTAGCTTTTAATCAAGGGGCTGATGGGTCTTATGCAGATATTCTTCGCTGTGATCCAAAATCGCCAAGCACTGATTTTAATGGTAAATCGTATGAAACACCCAGAGATTTAATCCACATGGATGGTGCCGCTGTTTTTAAAAAAGGGGTTGGGGTTGTTGTCGAATCAATCAAACAATTATTTGATTCGACTGATAAAGCCATTGAATCTGTTGATTATTTTGTATGCCATCAAGCCAATCGACGCATTTTAGATAGCGTTGCGAGTAAATTGACAATTCCAATAGAAAAATTTCTAATGAATATTGATCAAGTAGGAAATCCGTCTGCTGCTTCGATACCGATTCTATTGGGCCAACGCATGTCACAAACCCCATTTAAGCAAGGCGACTTAATTTGTTTAGTTGGTTTTGGTGCTGGTTTTACTTGGTCAAGTATTCTGTTAGAATGGAGTTAATTACATGTCAAAGGTCAATATAGTATTTTCAGGTCAAGGTTCACAGTTTGTTGGTATGGGTAAAGATTTTTATGATGCCGATGAAACCACTAAACAACTATTTCAACAGGCAAATGATATTTTAGGCTATTCAATTTCTGATATTTGTTTTGAGGGGCCTGATGACAGATTAAATCAAACACAATATACACAAGTTGCAATTTTTATTCACAGTGCTTGTATTTTCGAACAATTGAAATCAAGGTCTTTTGACATTCATTCATTTGCAGGTCATAGTCTTGGTGAAATTACTGCTTATTATGCAGCCGGCGTATTAGATTTTGAGTCTGCGTTAAAAATTGTTATCAAGCGAGGTGAATTAATGGCTGAAGCAGCTCAGAAAACAGCTGGTAAAATGGCAGCTATTATTGGGTTAAGTGAACATGATGTAACCTCAGTTTGTGAAAACATTGATGGTGTTGCAATTGCAAATTATAATTCACCAGTTCAATTTGTTATTTCTGGAGAGAGTGCACAAGTTGAAACAGCAATGGCTGCATTAAATGAGAAAGGTGCAAAGCGAATTATTGAGCTACCAGTTTCTGGTGCATTTCATTCGCCACTCATGGCATCTGCTGTTTCTCCATTTCAAGATTATTTACGTCAATTTTCATTTAATGATGCTGCGACACCCATCATTTTAAATCGCATTGCACGTCCTGAAACCAATGCTAGTGAACTTCAAAAAAACTTATCGCTTCAAATTGAATCCCCTGTTCGATTTATTGAGATTGTTCATTTTCTTTCAAAATCATCAACTCAGTTTATTGAAGTCGGTCCTGGCAAAGTTTTATCGGGATTAATAAAAAAAATAAATCGTGAATACTCAGTACAACCAACATCAACATTAGATGGTGTTGAAAAAATCTTAACAGTGGAGGTTTAAGTGAACTTTAAAGGTAAAACAGTTGTTATTACAGGTGCAAGTCGAGGTATTGGGTTATCCATTGCCGAACATTTTGCAAAAGAAGGTGCTAACATTGCTCTTTGCTCAACAAATGATGAGCGTGCGAAACAAACTGCCGCCAAACTTAAAGAGACCTATAATATTAATGCTTTTGGAAAAGGCTTAGATATCAAACAATTTGACTCAGTTCAGGAGTTTATGAAAGAAATTATTGCTGAATTTGGACAAATTGATGTGCTTATCAATAATGCCGGTATAACGAAAGATAATTTATTATTACGATTAAATGAAACCGATTGGAGTGATGTTATTGAAACAAATTTAAATTCTATTTTTAATACTACGAAATCAGTGATTAAGTTTATGTTAAAAAAGAAATATGGGCGGATTATTAATGTTGCATCTGTTGTTGGCTTAATGGGAAACCCAGGGCAATCGAATTATGCGGCATCAAAGGCTGGTATGATTGCATTTACTAAGTCGATTGCTCGAGAATATGGCAAAAAAAATATTACAATTAATGCTGTTGCCCCAGGATTTATTCAAACAGATATGATTGAAACTTTACCAAAGGAATACTTAGATAATATAATGGATAATATTCCAATGGTTCGCCTAGGAATGCCGGATGATGTTTCACGGGCTATTTTATTTCTAGCATCTGATGATGCAAGTTATATAACTGGCCAGGTGTTAAGCATCGATGGCGGATTATACATGTAAAAAAAATTGGAGGAAAAAATGTCAATTACAAAAGAAGAAGTTTATAAAAAAGTGAGAGCCGTGGTTGTTGAACAACTTGGTGTTGGTGAAGACGAGGTAACAGAAGAAGCGTCTTACACCGAAGACCTTGGGGCAGATTCACTTGATACAGTAGAACTTGTTATGGCACTTGAAGAAGAGTTCTCAACTGAAATTGCTGATGATGAAGCTGAGAAGTTAACAACTGTTGGTAAGACAGTTGATTACGTCTTAGGTAATTTAAACTAAATTAAATCGATGTCTGAACGCGTTGTTATCACAGGGGTTGGTAGTATTAACCCCTTAGGGAATACTGTATCTGAATATACAAACTCAATAAAAAATGGGATTTGTGGAATTGATCACATATCATTTTTTGATACTGAAGGTTACTCTTCGAGAATTGCTGCTGAGGTAAAAAATGCTGATTTTAGCGATATTCTTGATCCAAAAGAAATTCGTCGAACGAGTCGGTTTATCATTTTTGCTTTAAAGGCTGCCATTGAAGCCGTACAGCAATCTGGGCTTGAAATTACAGACGCTAATGCTAATGAGATTGGTGTTGAAATAGGCTCCGGTATTGGTGGTATTGAAATTCTTGAACAAACAACGCGAACACTAATCTCGAAAGGCCCAAGTAAAGTCAGTCCGTTTACTGTTCCTATGATGATTATTGATATGGCGTCTGGATTAGTATCCATTAAAACAGGTGCAAAAGGGCCTAACTCATCGTCAGTTACGGCTTGTGCTTCATCTACTCATTCTATTGGTAATGCTTTTCGTATTATTCAACGGGGTGATGCAACCGCAATGATTGCTGGTGGTGCAGAGGCCTGTATTACTCCTGTTGGAGTGTCTAGCTTTTGTGCGGCACGATCTTTATCGCCAAACGAAGACCCAAAAACTGCTTGTCGTCCATTTGATGCAAACCGTGATGGATTTGTTATGGGCGAAGGTGCGGGTGTTTTAGTGTTAGAATCTTTAACTCATGCTAAAAAAAGAGGTGCGAATATCCTCGGTGAAATTGTAGGATTTGGATCTTCTGGTGACGCATACCACATTACGGCTCCAGCTGAATCTGGAGAAGGTGCTCAGCGTGCCATAAAAATGGCTTTGGCAGATGCAAAAGCAAACGCTACTGATATTGGGTATATAAATGCTCATGGCACATCAACTAAACTAAATGATAAAAATGAAAGTATTGCTATTAAAACAACATTTGGTGAGCATGCATACAATGTCAACATCAGTTCCACGAAATCTATGACTGGGCACCTATTAGGTGCGGCTGGTGCGATTGAACTTATTGCAACCGTTGATGGTATGAATAATAATTATATTCCCCCAACGATTAACTATCATACCCAAGATGCTGATTGTGATTTAAATTATACGCCGAATGAAGCTATTGATGCATCATTTGATATGGCAATGTCCAACTCATTTGGGTTTGGTGGTCATAACGCTGTATTAATCGCTAAAAAGTTTGCTGGATAAGCCTACAGCCATTATTGCTGGGGTTGATGAAGCTGGACGAGGCGCACTTGCTGGGCCTGTTGTAGCATGTTGTGTGGTGCTCAAACCGTCATTTAATTTACATAATGATGTTAATGATTCAAAAAAACTATCTGAAACAAAACGTAATATTTTATTTAATGCATTGCAAGAGGATGTTTATCTAGGGATTGGCTTACTCAGTCATCGTGCATTAAGCACCCAAAATATTTTAACTGCAACTTTGAATGCAATGGCAACCGCCATTCGAAAAGTACCTGGGCATTTTGATCATATTATTATTGATGGTAATAAAGCTCCGGAGTTAACTCAATCATTCGAAACCATGGTTAAGGCAGATGCCAACGTGATTGAAGTCATGGTAGCATCAATATGTGCAAAAGTGATTCGTGATCGGTTAATGCTCAAATATGACCGCATCTATTCTGGGTATGGATTTAAAAGCCATAAAGGATATGGTACAAAAATACATTATAACGCCTTATTTGATCAAGGGCCCTGCCCTATTCATCGCACAACTTTTAATCTAAATAAACAACTCACGCTTTTTTAAAAGATTTAAATTATATTATTAATTTTTATTTAAGATTATAATTCTTTTTTTTATATTTTATAAGAATTGCATAGCCATCTATAAAACATTTGAAATTTATATTTTTTCAATATAATATATATTCATGTATCACAGGATTGTAAAATCAATCATAAATAAAAACTTTGAAGCGCTTTCAAAAGGTAACTACAATGTATTGCTTCAAACTGTGGCTAATGATGTTGACCATACCTTTCTTGGGGATAGTGCTATCGGTGGGCATCGACAATCAAAAGAAAAGTTACGTCTTTGGTTTGAACGAGTGTATCGATTATTCCCCAATTTATCTTTTACGGTAAAAAATATCATTGTAACTGGGTTCCCGTGGCATACTCTAGTTGCTGCTGAATGGACGGCAGACGTAACACCAAAAGCTGGTACACCGTACATAAATACAGGTGTCCATATAATTACATTAAAATGGGGCAAAGCGATTAAAATCCAAGCATTTGAGAATGCAGAACTTGTTGCGAAGGCTTGTAACACTATGATTGAACATGGTATTAAAGAAGCTGGGGCTGATCAAATTTCGTAAAAAAACAGTACCTATTGGCGGGGAGGCATACTTATACGATATAAAGGAACCATTGGTGAACAGAAGGCAGTCACTTATTTAATAAATAATGATTATATTATTTTACAACAAAATTACTACACACGCTTTGGCGAACTTGATATTATCGCTAAAAAAAAGAATAGGATCCATATTATTGAAGTTAAATTGGTTGGAAAGCAATTGATTCATAGTGGTTATAAACTGAACTACAAAAAAAGACAACGCATGATTCAATCCACACAATGCTTTATGGATCGATCAGGATTAACAAATTATTTTTACCAGTTTGATCTGATCACGATTGTTGATGATCAGATCAAACATTTGGAACATATTTTTAGCTTAACTGGTATTTAAGTAAAATTTCTAACCGTATCTCAGCACGGTTTAATGACTTTTTAGCTCGCTTAATATCAACTGAACTATTAAGATTTTTTTTAGCATCATCTAATCGGTCAAGCGCACGCTTCTTAGATGATTCCGCTCTTTTTTTATCAATATTTTCTATTGATTCTAAATGATTAACAATTACCGTTACAGAGTCCTTGTTAATGTGAGCAATTGAGTCTGTGATAAAAAAACCATGCAATTGATCTGATGATTTTATTAACATCTCACCTTCCGTGCATTCAACAAGACTCGGTGTATGATCATAAGATACTCCAATATCACCAGATTTACCTGGCAACCTTAAATAGTCAGAACTTTTTTCTAACATTAGCCCTTTCGGAGTATATACTTTGATATCAAACTTTTGACTCATTATTTATTGGCTTCTTCTTTTGCTAAAACTTCGTCCATACCACCAACATAAGAAAATGCTTGTTCTGGAATATGATCATAGTCACCAGTTAAGATGCCTTTAAAAGATTTAATCGTATCTTCTTTTTTAACATACTTACCTTGATGACCAGTAAACTGTTCAGCAACAAAAAATGGTTGAGAGAAGAATTTTTGAATTTTCCTTGCTCGTGAAACGATAATTTTATCCTCTTCAGATAATTCGTCCATGCCAAGAATTTTAATAATATCTTGTAATTCTTTATATTTTTGAAGTACGGATTTCACTTCAGATGCCACTTTATAATGCTCTTCTCCAACAACTCTAGGATCTAAAATTGTTGATGATGATTCAAGAGGATCAACCGCTGGATAAATTCCAGCAGATGCAATGTTTCTTGATAATACTGTGGTTGCATCCAAATGTGAAAATGTTGTTGCTGGTGCAGGATCAGTCAAATCATCTGCAGGAACGTAAATTGCTTGCACTGATGTAATTGATCCTTTTTTAGTTGACGTAATTCGATCTTGTAATTCACCAACGTCAGTACCAAGCGTAGGTTGATATCCTACAGCTGATGGCATACGACCTAATAATGCCGATACTTCTGAACCTGCTTGAACAAATCTGAAAATATTATCAATAAATAATAAAACATCTTTACCTTCAGAATCACGAAAATATTCAGCTTGAGTTAGACCTGTTAAACCAACTCTAAATCGAGCGCCAGGAGGCTCATTCATTTGTCCATAAACAAGGGTTGTTTTATCTAGTACCCCAGACTCCTTCATTTCAAGCCATAAATCATTACCTTCTCTTGTACGTTCACCAACACCAGTAAAAACAGAAAAACCGCCATGCTCCATGGCGATATTACGAATTAACTCCATAATTAAAACTGTTTTTCCAACCCCTGCACCACCAAACAATCCTACTTTACCACCAGTTGGATATGGCGCAAGTAAATCGATGACTTTAATTCCAGTTTCAAAAACCTCTGTTTTTGGAGATAAATCTTGTAACTCAGGAGCTTTTCTAATAATTGGCAATGAATTATCAGATTTGATTTCTTCACCGTAATCAATTGCTTCACCAGTTACATTCATAATTCTACCTAATGTGTTTTTACCAACAGGTACTGTTATCGGTGCGCCAGTATCGTGTCCAGTCATACTTCTAACTAAGCCGTCAGTAGATGTCATTGAAACAGTTCTTACTGATTCATCGCCTAAATGTTGCATGGTTTCAAAGACAATGGTTTTATCTTTATCTTCAACCTTTATTGCGTTGCCGATGGCAGGTAATTGACCTCTTTCAAATTTAAAATCCACAACGGGACCAATGATTTGAGTAATCTTTCCTTGTGATGTCGTTTTTGCTGTCATATTAATCCTCCTATGAAATAGATGCTGCACCAGCTACAATCTCAGTTAATTCTGTTGTGATTGCTGCTTGACGAGAGCGATTGTAAAATAATTTAAGTTCTTGGATCATTTCCTTAGCATTGTTTGATGCTGAATCCATTGCGGCCATACGAAATCCTTCTTCTGAGGTTAAGCTATCTTGTATTCCCCTTGTAAAGTTATACGCAATAAACTTTTCGAATAATGATTC
>MDTB01096624.1_pt1 | contig 13238 bp, 13 predicted proteins | sample 811161 | NCBI WGS metagenome assembly MDTB01 (sample SAMN05326650, study PRJNA326480) | marine metagenome | isolation source: seawater | place: Mediterranean Sea | collected 2009 | reverse complement strand
CTGAACTTAAATCAGATAGTAAGTATATAGCAGCGCCTCCTACATCATCAATAGTAATGTTTCTTTGGATAGGAGCATTATACTCATTCCATTTTAATATATATCTAAAATCACCAATACCTGATGCCGCTAACGTTCTTACTGGACCTGCCGAAATTGCATTTACTCTAATATTTTCTTTTCCTAAGTCTGAAGCTAAATATTTAACACTAGATTCAAGCGCAGCTTTAGCTACTCCCATTACATTGTAGTGAGGTATTACCTTTTCTGCACCCATGTATGATAGTGTAAGCAAGCTACTATTTTCGTTAAGATAAGGTAAAGCTTTTTTAATAACTGAAGTAAAAGAATAACAAGAGATATCCATAGTCTGAATAAAATTCTCTCTAGAGGTATCAACATAACGACCTTTTAATTCTTCTTTGTCAGAGTATGCTACAGCATGTACTAAAAAATCTAATTTTCCAAATTTAGATTTAATATTTGCAAAGAGTGTTTCGAGACTTTCATCATCCTGAACATCACAAGGTAAAACAATCTCTGCATTTAACCCTTCTGATAAAGGTAGAATTCTTTTTTTGAGAGCCTGATTTTGGTATGTAAGAGCTAATCTAGAACCTGCATTAGCAGTAGCTTTTGCTATACCCCATGCAAGAGACCTATCATTGGCTATTCCAATGATAAGGCCACATTTATCTTTCATAAGATTATTATAATTTTCTTTTGCTATCATAGCTGTGTCTTCCATGTTAACGCATTAATATACTAAATTGATAATATTTTCAATCGCGATATAATACTAAGAGTTTATTAAAAAGTAAGTTTAGTAAATTTATACAATATAGGGATATTTAAATAATATTAAACAATTATATATAAATTTTAATTTTGTATATAATACATTTGATGTTAAATTCTATTATGATTAAAGAAAAGCCTTATGAGATATTTAAAAGTTGGTATGAAGAAGCTAAAAAAAACAGAGGAGAAGAAGCTACAGCTTTTTGCTTATCAACAGTAAATAATACTATGAAACCGTCATCTAGAATGGTTTTACTAAAAAAGTTTGATAAAAATGGTTTTGTTTTTTTTACTAATTTAGGCAGTAAAAAAAGTAAAGATATACTCGACAATGATTCTGTTTCTATGTGTTTTTATTGGTATCATATAGATAAACAAATTAGAATAGAAGGAAAAGCAAAATTAATAGCTGACTTTGAATCTGATAGATACTTTAATAGTAGAAACATTGATTCTAAAATAGGTGCACATTTAAGCAAGCAATCAAGTATTTTAGAAGGTGACATGAATGACTTAAAAAAAGACTTTGAAAAATTAAAAAGTAATATTGAGGAAAAAAAAATTAGAAGACCAACATATTGGGGAGGTTATAGAATAAAGCCTGATATGATAGAATTTTGGAAGGCTGGAGAGGCTAGACTACATGAAAGGATAGTTTTTAAGTTTATAAATAGTAAGTGGAATAAATATAGGTTATATCCATGAAAAAAAATAAATATAAAGTTTTATTTTTTGATGTATTTGGAACTGTAGTGGATTGGAGAAAATCTCTTATTAAATTAGGTAATACTATTGATAAAAATATAGATTGGTCAAAAGTAGTAGATATGTGGAGAGAGGCCTATGTACCATCAATGAATAGGGTTAGAAGTGGAGCAGTGCCATGGAAAATTTTAGATGAATTACATGAAGAGTCTTTAGAACAAATACTTTATGATTTAGATATAAAAAATTTGAATGCTATTAAAAAGAATTTATTAGTAAATGGCTGGCATAATTTGGATCCTTGGCCAGATTCATCAGAAGGATTACTTAAACTAAAAAGTAATTTTGTTATAAGCACTTTATCGAATGGTAATATTTCTCTTTTATTAGATATGGCAAAAAATTGTAATTTACCATGGGATTTGATAATATCGGCGGAAAATTTCAAATCCTATAAACCTGATAGAACAGTCTATTTACAAGCCTGCAAATTAGTTAATAGAACTCCAAGAGAGTGTACTTTAGTTGCTGCACATAAATCAGATTTAAGAGCTGCATCTGATTGCGGGTTAAAAACTATTTATATTAATAGACCATTTGAATTTGGAAAGAAAAATGTGATAGATGAAACGGATAATTTTAAAGCGGATTTTACTGTGGATAATTTATTTGCTATTGAGGATTTAGATTTTTAATTATTTAGCTATTAACAAGGATAATACTTCTGCAGACATTGCAATTTTTTTATTGTCCTTTATTTCTACATTGATTAGAGTTTTAACTTTAAGACCATTCTTATAATCTTCTGTTGATATTAGCATTATACTTGCTCTTATTAAATTGTTACAAACTACAGGTGTAATAAATCTTATTTTATCTGAACCATAATTTAGGACTAAGGAAGTATCTTCACACTTCCATACTTGACTTATAAACATAGGTAGTAAAGATAGAGTAAAATAACCATGAGCAATTGTGTTTTTAAAGGGGCTGTGTTTTTTTGCTTTTTCTTCATCAATATGTATCCACTGAAAATCGTGAGTTGCTTCAGCAAATTTATTAATAATATTTTGATCTACTTTATACCATTTACTATAACCAAGATGTTCTCCTTCCATAGTTTTAAGAATTTTTAAAGATGGTATTATTTTTAACTTAATATTCATTTTATTCTTGTTTTTATTATTTATATAAATATATAATTAAATATTAAATCGAGAGAGTAAAGTGAAAAATAATAAAGAATTAATATACGCTGTTACTAGAGAGGGCGCTACAGAGCCACCATTTTCTGGTGTATTAAATAATGAAAAAAGAAAAGGAAAATATAACTGTGTAAATTGTGGTAAAAGTCTATTCATTTCTTCTAATAAGTTTGACTCTGGTACTGGTTGGCCTAGTTTTTATCAAGCTGCTAATTCCTATGCTTTGGAAGAAAAAATTGATAATACTCATGGAATGATAAGAACGGAGGTAAATTGTTCTAGTTGCAAATCACATTTAGGGCATGTATTCTCTGATGGTCCTGAGCCAACAGGATTAAGATATTGTATAAATTCAGTTTCTCTTAAATTTGAAGCTGATTAAGCTTCAAAGTATTTTAAGAAATCTAAGAGGACCTCCTGTCCAAAATGGAAAAGAAGCTTCACGTATAGATAAAAAATCTAATTCAAAAGATTTTAAGCTACTAAATTTTTGGATATTTCTTGCTTTTTCTGCAACAGACTTTAACAAAATATTTTGTATCATGTCTGTTGTATTACTATTATTTTTTTTAATGATTTGATTTAAATTAGGCCATAAATGTGATTCATTAGAGTTAATATATTCATAGAATCCTTTCTTTTTAAGAACTCCTTCTCGTCCCATATTAGATAATGTTAATCCTAAATCGGGAAAATATTTTGTACCTATGGAGTCTGCAGTTGATAAAGGACCTTTATTAAATCCTGCTAAAATTGCACTGTTTTCAATCAGTGGAGCTGAGCATCCGTCTTCTAATAACTTGACTCCAGTTAGTGCGTATTCTTTTATCAATTCTTGTGAAAAATTAGAAATATTATTATTATTATTGTTTTTAAAGATAGCGTCTGTGTTTAAATAGTTTGAATTAATTTTATATAATAACTCAAGTATGTTAGAAGTTACAGTATGCTTTAACAACCAAATATTCCATTTTCTTTCGATTGATAAACTGGCAGTATAACCACATATTTGACCCTCATATATTGAAGCTGAAAGTGCCTTATAAAGAGGTTTTTTTCCGGAAGTATTTGCATGAACAACAGAATTATTTATTAAAAAAGTATTTGCAAAGTTACTATTCCACATTTGTTTAAAAAAAATATTTTTACGGGGTAAAGTAATTTTTTCATTAATATTTTTTAGAAGATTTAATTCTAGTCCTTTTTTATAAGTTATGGAACTCTCATTAAATATTACTTTTATTGTATTTTCTATACCAATATGTCTTAATAGTCTCTGTAAAGAACCGCCAAACGGCATTAAACCTATATTCAGTTCGGGAAATAACAAGTTTGCATTATTTTTGGCTAATCTGTAGTCGCATGCTAGAGCTATCTCTAATGCAGGTCCTTGTATATTTCCCTTAATAAAAATTTTATAAATTTTTTTACTATTTTCAACGCTCTTTGTGAGTAAATGAAATATATTTAATATATCCTCTTTATCATTCAAATATATATCTTGTAATAAAAAGCCAGAATTAAAATTTCCTTTTAGGTGGACTTCAGAGAAATCTAAATCTAGTTCAATATTTCTTATTGTTTTTATTAAGTTGAGAGTATTAACTTTATCAAATAAATTTCCTGAAAAAGTTAGCTCGATGGCTTTTTTTTTTTTATGGAAAATAATGTATTATTTTTCATTATATTATACTCGCTCAATTATAGTAGCAGTTCCCATTCCAGCACCAACACAAAGCGTAATTAAAGCTGTGGATAAATTTTTTCTCTCTAATTCATCTAAGGCTGTACCTAAGATCATTGCACCTGTAGCTCCTAACGGATGTCCCATAGCTATAGCTCCTCCATTAACATTTATTTTACTTTCCTCTATATTTAGGGCTTCCATATATCTTAAAACAACTGCGGCGAATGCTTCATTTATTTCAAATATATCTATATCATTAACATTCATCTTATTTCTTTTTAAAACTTTTTTAGTTGCGAATTCCGGACCTGTTAACATTATAGTTGGTTCTGAACCAATAGAGGAAAACCCTTTTATAATAGCCCTAGGTTTAATATTTAATAATGACCCAATCTCTTTGTTTCCGATCAAAACTGCCGCTGCTCCATCTACTATTCCTGAAGAATTTCCAGCATGATGAACATGATTTATTTTTTCATATTCTGGATATTTCATTATTGCTACTTTATCTAAACCTGAGTAATTTCCAATTTTTTCAAAGGAGGGTTTTAAGGATGCGAGACTTTGCATGGTAGTATCTGGTCTAATAATTTCATCTTTTTTTATAACATTAAGGCCATTCTGATCATTTACTTCAATTATACTATTTTTAAAATATCTATTTTGCCAAGCATAGTTTGCTTTTTTTTGAGATTTAACTGCATATGAGTCTACGTCATCTCTAGAATAATTATATTTTGTAGCTAATAGGTCAGCAGAAATTCCTTGAGGAACAAAATAAGTCTTAAAAGCTAAAAAAGGATCAGCCATCCAAGCACCTCCTGAGGAGCCCATAGGAACTCTTGACATGGACTCTATACCTCCGCCTATAGTAAGTTTAGATTGTCCGCTCATTATTTGGGCTGCTGCTATATTACATGCTTCTAGTCCAGATGCACAAAACCTATCAATTTGTGTTCCAGGTACAGTTTCGCTATAATCTGCATCTAAAACTGCTATTCTTGCAATATCGGCTCCTTGTTCATTAATAGGATGAACGCAACCTAAAACAACATCATCCAGATACTTTGTGTTCAGATTATTTCTTTTTTGTATTGCTTTTAAAGCACTCGATGCCAGACGAACTGGAGCAACTTGATGTAATAAACCATCATCTTTTCCTTTTCCTCTGGGAGTTCTAACACAGTCGTAAATATAAGCATTATCCATTTTTTTATCCTCAGAAGTTATTAAAGTTTTCTACTTATTAGTTCCTTCATAATTTCATTTGATCCACCATAGATTTTCTGAACTCTTGCATCGGTATAAGCTTTGGAAATCGGATACTCTAACATATAACCGTAACCTCCATGTAATTGAAGACACTCATCCATTACTTCACATTGAAGCTCTGTAGTATAAAGTTTAGCCATAGCACCATCTATTTCATTGAAAGAGCCTTTTAAATGTCTATCAATACAATTATCAATAAAAATCCTAGCAATAGAAATCTTAGTCTTTAATTCAGCTAGTTTAAACTTAGTATTCTGAAAAGAAATTAGCTTAGAATTAAAAGCCTGTCTTTCTTTTACATATGCTATTGTCCAAGTTAAGGCAGACTCTGAGGCTGCAACGGCAGTAATAGCTATTGATAATCGTTCCTGCGGTAATTCATTCATCAATTGGCCAAAACCATTGCCTTCTTGGCCTAAAATATTAGTAATAGGTAATCTTACCTCTTCAAAAAATAATTCAGATGTATCTTGTGCTTTTAAACCAATTTTTTTTAAATTTTTTCCTCTAACAAATCCTTCTCTATTTGTTTCACAGAGTATTAATGAGATACCCCTAGCTTTTTCATCAATATTAGTCTTAGCTACTACTATAATTAAATCAGCATTTTGTCCATTTGTTATAAATGTTTTTGAACCAGATAAAACTATTTCGTTTCCATTTTTAATTGCCTTTGTTTTAATATTTTGAAGATCTGAGCCAGTTCCTGGTTCAGTCATAGCTATAGCTGTAATAATATCACCTGAAATCATTTTTGGTAACCATTTACTTTTTTGTTCATAAGATGCATATTTTACAAAATACGGAGCAACAATATCAGAATGTACAGCAAAACCAGGACCAGAAGCACCAGCATAAGCAAGTTCTTCTGTTACAATAGCATTATATCGAAAATCTCCTCCAGAACCTCCATTCTCCTGAGGTACATCAGGACATAATAATCCGGCAGACCCTGCTTTTTTCCATAATTCTTTTGGAACTACACCGTCATGCTCCCATTTATGATGAAAGGGTTTAATTTCTTTATCGATAAATCTAGAGACTGTTTCTCTGAATATATTATGTTCTTCTTTAAATAGTTCTCTTTTATACATAATTGATTATCTTATATTAAGAAAATAAAGTATAGAAGAAATTAACTTTAAGTTAAATATTTTTATATTTAGTTTTTAGTTTTCTCATACCTAAGATCCATTTTTCGGTATTTCTAGCCTTATTCATTTGATACTCTCTTACTTTTGAATGAGGAGTAATTAAGAATCTTCCTTCTTCTAATGCATCTAAGGTTAAACGTGAAACATCGCTAGCTTCTAAAACTCCGTCTATCCCTGCTATTCCTCCATTTATCATTTCTCTAGTCATCTCAGTTTTTACTGCCTGAGGACATAAGACACTCACACCAATTCCTTTATCACCATAAGTAATTGATAACCATTCCGCATATCCAACGGCAGCATGTTTAGTTGTAGAGTAGGTGGCTGATCCTATTTGCGATAATAGTCCCGCTGCAGAGGCTGTTATTAAAAAGTATCCAGATTTCTTTTCTAACATTTTCGGAATACACTCTCTTACTATATGTGTATGCTGAGCCATATTAATATTCCACATTTTTTCCCAATGTTCACTGGTAGCCTCAGCTTCATCATTCGAGTGAACTCCTGCATTAGAACAAAATAAATCAATAAATTTATATTTAGTATAAATATTATTAATAAACTCTTTCATTTGAGATCCATCTCCAACATCTACATTAAAGTATTGAATATTATTATTATTCAAGTCACAAGATTTAAGATCAGCTACAATCACAACTTTGGCTCCTCTTTTTAATAGTTCTATTACTAATGCTCTTCCGATTCCACTAGAACCTCCTGTTACAACACAAATTTTGTCTCTTGCCAGAAATCCTTTAATAGAGGCGGTAAGTTTTATATCTGTCATATATGAATCCCATTGTAATGATACAGCTAAAGTATAATATCTTTCATACTCAGAAAAATATTATTATTTTTATTAATTTTATATTACTATAAACTTAAATAATATTTATGAAAGTTAATATATGAAAATTAATGGTAAACAATATCAAACTATCTGGTTCGACTCTAAAGATGGTTATGTAAGAATAATTGACCAGACTAAATTACCACATATCTTTGAAACAGTTATTTTGCATTCTTTAAAAGATGTAGTTTATGCTATTAAAAATATGCAGGTGAGAGGAGCTCCTTTAATAGGAGCTACAGCCGCATATGGATTATATATAGCATACAAAGAAAGATCTAATTTAAAATTTCTTTTTGATTCTGCTGAGATTTTAAAAAAAACAAGGCCTACAGCTATAAACTTAGTATGGGCGATAGATAAGGTTTTAAATAGTTTAAAAAAAAACTCACCAAAAAATATAGAAGCGTTTTTATTAAGAGAAGCTAAAAATATTTGTTATGAAGATAAAAAATATTGTGAGTCTATAGGATTACATGGTTTAGCCCTTATAAAAAATATAAGTGAAAAAAAGAAAAATAAAACTATCAATATTCTTACACATTGTAATGCAGGTTGGCTTGCAACTATTGACTGGGGTACAGCAACAGCCCCAATTTATAAGGCCTTTAAAAAAGGTATAGATATTCATGTGTGGGTAGATGAGACTAGACCAAGAAATCAAGGTTCTTCATTAACTAGTTATGAATTAAATAATGAGGGCATTCCAAATACAATTATAGTAGATAATGCAGGAGGCTTACTTATGCAGCAAGGCAAAGTAGATCTGTGTATTACTGGTGCAGATAGAGTTACTGCTAGTGGACATGTTGCCAATAAAATAGGTACATATTTAAAAGCGTTAAGCGCTAAAGATAATAAAGTGCCCTTTTATGTGACTATTCCAAGTTCTACGATAGATTGGACTATTGATGATTTTAATTTGATACCAATTGAAGAAAGAAGTTTCGATGAACTTAGTACGGTATCTGGTTTAGACGAAAAAGGAAATATCACAAAAATTAATATTTACCCCGAAGGAAGTAAATGTTTAAACTTAGCTTTTGATATTACACCTAATAAATACGTCACAGGCCTAATTACTGAAAGAGGTATATGTGAACCATCACAGAACAGTCTAAAAAAGTTATTTGAAAAATGAATATTACAAGTATTAAGAAAAATATTATAAAATACGCGACATACTTTGTATCAAAGCAATTATCACCAATTAGATCAGGTAATATATCTGTAAGGTACCAAGACACTGAGAAAGATGGTTTTTTTATTACTCCCTCAGGTGTTAGAAATAATCAAATTACAAAAGAGTCAATAGTGTTTGTAGATATGAATGGTAATTCAAGAAATACAAAATATAAACCATCTTCTGAATGGAGATTTCATCTAGATATTTATAAGTCCAAAGCTGTTGAATCTGTTGTTCATTCTCATTCTAAATTTTCATTAATACTTTCTTGTTTAGGTAAAAACATTGAGGCTTTTCATTATATGGTAGCTTTATGTGGAGGTCACGATATAAAATGTAGTAAGTATGCTACTTATGGAACAAAAAGTTTGTCAAATAATATAATTAAAGCCTTAAAGAATAGAAATGCTTGTTTACTAGGCAATCATGGTCAAGTTGCAACAGGAAAAACCTTGCAAGATACCTTCGAGTTAGCTCAGGAGGTTGAGTATCTATCCGAAACTTATTATCATTGCTTAGTAATGGGAAAGCCGAAATTATTAACGAAAGAACAGATGCAAAAAATTTTAGTAAAAATAAAAACTTATAAACAGTAATACTAAGTCTTTAATTGACTTTTTTTTATTTTATAAATATAAAAACCTTTGAATATGAGAGTAACTACGAAAATTAATATTAAGTTCTTTATTTTTTTTACATTACTAATTAGTAACGTATTATCACAAGATAAAATAGAATCTTTAGAATCTATAGAAGTTATTGGAGTGTCTCCTTTACCTGGATTATTAATAGATAAAGATTTAGTTCCTAACAGCACCCAAACGCTAAAGGAACAAACGTTAAAGTACAGTTTATCTAAATCTTTTGTAGACACAATGGGAGAGGAATTAAATGGAGTTTCTGTTAAGGATGTTCAAAATGGTTCATTTCAAAGGAATATTGATTATAGAGGGTTTACCGCTTCGCCTTTACTTGGTGAATCTCAAGGATTAGCAGTATATTTAAATAGTATTCGTATAAATGAAGGCTTTGGAGATACAGTTCAATGGGAATTAATACCGGAAAATGCAATAAAATCAATACAACTAATGAGTTCTAATCCAGTATTTGGTCTAAATGCTTTAGGTGGTTCTATAGCTTTATCTACAAAAAAGGGTATAGACTACATAGGTATAGGATTGCCTATTTCAACTTCTGTAAAAGGGGGTAGTTTTGGTTATAACTCAGAATTAGTTGAGTTCGGTAAAGGCGCAAAAAATTCAGGAATATATTCATCTTTTGAAATTGAAAATGATGGTGGATGGAGAGACTTTAGTCAAGGTAAAATAAAGAGAAGTTATACTAACCTTGGTTTTATGACAGATAGTTTTGATATTTCTACTTCACTTCTTGGTGCAAAGACAGATGTTAATGGAAATGGTGTAGTACCTGTTGAGTTGTTAGATATAAGGAGAGAGTCAGTTTTTACTCATCCTGATAAAACACAAAATGACTTGCTTCAGTTTGGTTCTGAAGGAACTTATTATTTTGAGAATAATAATATTTTAAATTTAAATTTTTATATTAGAAACCTTACTAGAAGAACTATAAATGGTGATGAAGTAGATGCGGAGGAATGCGCTGAAGATGATGCTTCTGATGCAGCTGAATTACAATCTGATTATGGCTTTGACGATTCTCCATTATGTGGAGAAGAAAATTCTAATGCTACAGGATATGGAGTTTTACTGGATCAGGATGGAAATGCAATAGAATCTGATGACACAATTAGAAAATATGGCTTGATGAATAAAACATTTACAAGAACTATTTCTATTGGAGGCTCTTTACAGTATGACTTAGTCGCTAACATATTCAAAAAAGAACATAGATTTTTAGTGGGTACTTCATATGATCGCTCACGCACAAAATTTAGATCTAGAGCTATGTTAGGTAAATTAGAAAATAATAGAAGCATAACACAATTATATAATTCTGCAGATAATTTTATTGAACTAGCTGGTGAAGCTGAGCACGAAGGAGCTGGAGCCGATGCAGATGATCCAGAAAGGGGAGATGTAGGACCTGCTGAAGTATATGGTAAATTAGATAATTATAGTATTTATTTTTCTGATAACTTTGAAGCAGAAAAAAATCTCACGTACACTACATCTGCAAGGGCAAATGTAACTTTTGTAGAACTAGTAGATGAATTAAAGCCAATTTATACTAGAACTGAAACAGTAAATGGAGATCATAGATATTTTAGATTTAATCCCTCACTTGGGTTTACATATAAGTTTAAAAAAACATCAATATTTCATATGAATTATAAGGAAGTTAATAGAGCTCCTTCTCCAGTTGAGTTAGCATGTGCTTCTCCAACTGCACCTTGTAGGCTTCCAAATGCATTCGTAGCTGATCCACCTCTGGAACAAGTTGTTACTAAAGGACTAGAAGTTGGAATAAGAGATAGATTAATGACAAAAAATTCTTCAAGAGAATGGTCTATTATTGGATACTTTAATAATAATTATGATGATATAATCTTTGTAAGTTCAGGTACAGGTTTATCAGCTGGATATTTTAAAAATTTTGGTAAAACAAATAGAAGAGGATTTGATATAAATTATTCATTTAGCAAAGAAAAAGATTTCGGACTTAAATCCTATAATATTAGTTACTCTTTTTTAAAGGCAACCTATGAAGACTCTCATACATTACCTGCTGCCAATCATCCAAATGGTTCTAATGATGTAAAAATAGGAGATAATATTCCAGGAATGCCAGATCATAACTTCAAAACAGGTTTTGAAGTTGGTATTATGAAAGACTTTAATATTGGAATGAATAGTATTACAACCTCAGGTGTGTATCTTAGAGGTGACGAGTCAAATCAATTAAAAAAAACAAGTCCATACACAATTTTTAATTTGAAGAGTTCATTTCTTTTATTTAATAAAACAGAAATTTTTACAAAAATTAATAATGTATTAAACAGTAAATATGAGACTATGGGAGTTTTAGGTGAAGCTAGTTCGGATGAGGTTAATGTACCTATTAGTGAGCTAGGAGACAGTGGTTCAGGTGATACAGCCATAGGTCCTTTAGATCCACATTTTTTGTCACCTGGTGCTCCTAGATCTTTTTTTATGGGAATAAATTTTAGTTGGTAAATTTGTTAGAAGGAATTCTATGACAGATATAATATTAAATGGTTTTGTAAATAAAGGGGGACCTATAGTTTATATTTTACTACTGATGTCTATAATTTCACTTACAATAATTATTTATAAGATTATATATTTCTTTTTTTCTGATATAAAAAATACTAATTCTATTGATCAAATTCATGATTTAATTCGCAAAGATGATATTGATCAGGCAAGGGAGGTAATTAGTAAATCCAGCAATCCTTGTTCAGATATTATTTTGACAGTTATAAATACTAGGCAGTTATCGATAGATAAAGTAGAGAGTGAGATAGCAATGAAAGGAGAATTAATTATAAGGAATTTTTCTTTTCTATTAAAGCCATTAGAAATAATAGCAAATTTATCTCCTTTATTAGGCTTATTGGGAACTATTATAGGAATGATTAATGCCTTTGCTAATTTAGAAAAAGCTGGAAGTAATATTGACCCCTCTATTTTGGCAGGAGGTATATGGCAAGCTTTAATCACAACAGCTTTGGGTTTAATAGTAGCTATACCATCACTAGGCGCATTTTATTGGTTTGATAGCAAGGTAGATGATTTACGTGAAAAACTGAGACATGCAGCTATATACTCATCTAATTTATTAGAAAAAATCAAATGAGAATATTTAGTAACAAAAAAAAAAATTAGAAATAAATATTACTCCATTAATAGATATTGTTTTTTTATTACTAGTTTTTTTTATGTTAGTAGTTGACTACGATCGCTACAAATCATTTAGAATGCTAAGTGTTTCTTATAACAAAAATTCTAATGAAACTATCAATCAAGAGTATGCTATTAATATTGTTATTTCAAAAGGTAACAATATTAATGTTAATAATATTAATTTAGACATAACAGATTTTAAAGAGAAAATTAAACAGATTAAAAATAAAAAAGAAGTAAAGTATATATCCATTTCAATTTTAGATGATACGAAGGTAGATTTTTTAGTAACTGTATTAGATGACCTATATTCTTTAAGTTTAACAGATATATCAATTATAAATAAATACAATTAAAGAAAAAAATGAAAAGTTTAGATTTATTTAAGAAAAAAAATAAGAGTATTAGGGGTTTAAATTTAGTACCTTTGATAAATGTTATATTTCTATTATTAATATTTTTCATGTTATCAGGCACAATCATAAAGAAGGACCTTTTGAAAATATCACCGCCTATTTCTAAAAATAGCAAAT
>MDTB01147188.1_pt1 | contig 13240 bp, 10 predicted proteins | sample 811161 | NCBI WGS metagenome assembly MDTB01 (sample SAMN05326650, study PRJNA326480) | marine metagenome | isolation source: seawater | place: Mediterranean Sea | collected 2009 | reverse complement strand
ATAAATAAAAATCTTTTCTTGTAGATTAGAAATTTTAACTGCTATAATAGATCTGGAGGCTAGAGGTGGATGCTGCTTGAACCCGACCAGATCTTAACGGAAGCAGTCGTAGAGACAGTTATTCAGGTTCTAGTCTCCTAATTAAAATGAATAAAAATACAAAAGTTTTAGCTTTAAAATATAGACCTCAAACATTTGATGATTTGATAGGGCAAGAAGTTGCTGCAAAGACTATTTTAAATTCTATTAAAGATAATAGGGCTCCTAATGCATATCTGTTTACAGGAATTAGAGGAATTGGAAAAACAACGATCGCAAGAATAGTTGCTAAATCACTAAATTGTTTAAATGGAGTAGATAAACTTTGCAAAGATGATTTATGTGAAAATTGTAGAGCTATTACAGATTCAAATCATATTGATGTTCTTGAAATGGATGCTGCAAGTAAAACTGGCGTAGATGATGTTAGAGATTTAATAGAATTTTCTAGGTATGGCCCGACTTCATCAAAGTATAAAATATTTATAATAGATGAAGTTCATATGCTAAGTAAACAGGCTTTTAATGCTCTATTAAAAACTCTTGAAGAACCACCAGAATATTTAAAGTTTATTTTTGCAACTACAGAAATTAAAAAAATACCTATTACCGTTGTTTCAAGGTGTCAAAGGTTTGACTTGGCTCGAATTAAATCCTTAGAACTTTTAACTTTTATTAAAAATATTTTAAAAAAAGAAAATGGCAAAGCAACAGATGAAGCTCTTAAGTTAATAGTAAAAATTTCTGAGGGATCTGTAAGAGATGCATTATCATTGTTAGATAGAGCAATAGTAGGACAAGAAGCAGGGTCAGAGCTTGATTTAAAAACAGCTCAGAGCTTTTTTGGATATTTCGATAAATCTAAATTGATAGAATTATTTAGAGCTATATTTCAGGGAGAAGAAAAAGAGGTGCTGAGAATTTATAGAAATATTTATGATCAAGGAGTTGAGCCAAAAATATTCCTAAATGATTTTTTAGAGTTGTTATATTATTTTAAAAATATTTCATCTTTACAAGTTGATGGAACAAACTTTTCTCTTAATGATGAGGAATTTAATAATATTAAAGAGATTTCTAGTAACATTAATAACGAAACTCTATTATTATTTTGGCAATTTTCCATAAATACATTAGGTGAAATAGATATAGTTACAAATCAAAATTTATCCATTGAAATGTTTCTTATTAGATTGATTCATTTAAAAGAAATTACAAATTTATCTGAATTAATATTAGACAAAACAAATAATGAAACAATTCTTCAAAATAACTTTTCTACAGAAACTCAAAATAAAGAAATAGAAAAAAAACTTACTAATTTAGACAGTCAATCTATTGGACAAATAAAAAATATATTTCAAGAAAAAAAAGAAAATGATGAATTTGTTTCAAGCAATCAATTAAAAATTGAAATTAAAAATTTCAATGATTTAATTAAAATATGTGAAGTAAAAAAAGAAGTTAAATTAAAATATGAACTTGAACGAAATGTTAATTTGGTAAATTTTGAAAAACAAAAAATTGAAATTTCTTTCAATGAAAAACTTGATAACCAATTTATTAAAGATTTATCTTCTAAACTATTTGAATGGACTAACGAAAGATGGATTATATTACTTTCCAAAAAAACTGGCAATTTGTCCATCAAAGATGAAAAAGAAAATTTAAAAAGAAAAAAATTGAAAGACTTTGAGAAAAATAAAATATATAAAAAAGTTTTAGAACAATTTAATGATGCAGAATTAATAGATATAAATTTGCACGAAGATAAAAATAATGACTGATTTTAGTAAGATTCTAGATAAAGCTAAAGAAATTGAGGCTCAGATGAAACTAAGCCAAGAAAAAATAAAAGATATTAGAGTAGAGGGAATATCTGGGGCTAATTCAGTAAAAGTAACTCTTAATGGTGAGGGTGAAATGATCAAAGTAGAATTATCTAAAGAAATTATTAAAGAAGATAAATCAATAATTGAAGATTTAATAATGGCAGCTCATAATAATGCAAAAGTTTTATTAAAATCCAAAACATCAGAAGAAATTGCCAAAGTAACAACTGGATTTGATATACCAGGATTTAAACCTTAATTTTTAAATTGATAGAATGCAAAATATTAATGAAATAGAAGAACTAATAAAACTAATTTCAAAATTACCTGGATTAGGACCCAAATCTTCCAAAAGAATAGTTCTTAAATTAATAAATAGTAGAGATGAATTAATGAAGCCGATGGCAAATAGTTTAACTCAAGTTTATAAAAATGTATCAAGATGCAATCTATGTGGATCTTTAAAATCTAATACATTAGGCTGTAATAATTGTGAAGCAAAAGGAGAAAAATTTAATAAAATTTGTGTTGTTGAAAATATTGCTGATCAATGGAGTATTGAAAACTCAAGTATTTATAAAGGTTATTTTCACATTTTAGGTGGAACTTTATCCTCATCTAATGGTCAGCGAAAAGAGGATTTATTAATTAATTCATTAGTAGAAAGAGTAAAGAAGCATTGTATAGATGAGGTAATCATAGCTACTAGTGCAACAGTAGAAGGTCAAACAACAGCCTATTATATCCAAGACAGTCTTAAAGAAACAAAAGTGAAAGTTTCAAAATTAGCCCAGGGCCTTCCAGTAGGTGGTGAAATCGAAAGTCTTGATGATGGAACTTTATTTTCTGCTTTTAAGAATAGAATTGGTATTAAAGCTAATTCAGACTAATTTTTTTTAATTAATCTATTTAAATGTAAAAGTGGCTCTGTGTAACCAGAGGGTTGAGATCTTCCATGAAATACTAAATCACAAGCTGCTTTAAAAGCAATTGATTTATCAAAATTCGGAGACATATTTTGATAAGAAATGTCATCTTTGTTTTGTTTATCAACTATTTTTGCCATTTTTTTCATAATTTCTAAAACTTGTTTTTTTGAACAAATCCCATGATGAATCCAATTAGCTAAATTTTGTGAAGAAATTCTTAAAGTGGCCCTATCTTCCATTAGTCCTATATTGTTAATATCGGGCACTTTAGAACAACCTACTCCTTGATCAATCCATCTAACGACATAACCTAAAAGTGTTTGAGAAGAATTTGAAATTTCGATGTTTATTTCTTCAGCAGACCAATTAGGCTTATCCGCAATTGGGATTGTTAAAAGATCATTTAAACTTGCAGGCTTTCTTTTTTCTAATTCCTTATGTTTTTTAAAAATATTTATTTCATGGTAGTGTAGAGAATGAAGCGCAGCAGCAGTAGGAGAGGGAACCCAAGCGCAATTTGCTCCAGCATTTAGATGTCCAGTTTTTTGTTCCATCATATCAGCCATCTTATCTGGCATAGCCCACATACCTTTACCAATTTGTGCTTTACCAGAAAATCCACATTGAAGACCTATGTCAACATTATTATTTTCATACGCATTTATCCATTTGGAGGATTTCATTTCTCCTTTTTTAATCATTGGTCCAGCTTCCATTGATGTGTGTATTTCGTCACCTGTTCTATCTAAAAACCCAGTATTAATAAAAAATACCCTATTTTTTAAGGTTCTAATACATTCTTTTAAATTTGTTGAAGTTCTTCTTTCTTCATCCATTATACCTATTTTACATGTATATTTTTTTAAATTTAAGACTTCCTCAACTTTTGTAAAAATTAAATCTGTAAAAGCTGTTTCTTCTGGTCCATGCATTTTTGGTTTTACGATGTAAATTGAATTAGTTCTTGAATTACGTTTTCTCTTTCTGTCATGAAGACATGCCGCAGATGTCATAAAAGCATCCATAATCCCCTCAGGTATTTCAGAACCATCTTTTAAGGTAATTGCAGAATTAGTCATAAGGTGACCAACATTTCTTACTAATAATAAGCTTCTACCATGTAATTTTAATTTTAATCCATTTTTAGAGATATAACTTCTATCAGGATTCAACTTACGTTCAAAATTTTTTCCATTTTTTACAAATTTTGATTTTAAATCACCTTTCATTAAACCTAACCAATTTCGGTAGCAAATAACTTTATCCTCTGCATCTACTGCAGCCACACTATCTTCGTTATCACAAATTGTAGATATAGCAGATTCAACTATAACATCACTTATACCAGCTATATCATGTGCCGCACTAAAGGCTCTAGGGTTTATTATTATTTCAATATGAAGATTGTTATTTTTTAATATTATAGCTGTAGGCTTATTATTCTCTCCTCTATGACCTATAAACTTTTCGGAATTTTTTAATCTAAATTCAGTCTCATTTTTATGAATAATCAGTTTACCTTTTTTAACTTTTAAACCTGAAATATTTTTCCAACTAGTTTTTTCTATTGGAATATGTTTGTCTAAAAATTCTCTAACAAATTTTATAACCTCTTGTCCACGCAATGGGTCATACCTTTCGCTTCCACCTTCCTCAGATTTAATTACATCAGTTCCATAAAGGCTATCATACAAACTCATCCACCTTGCATTTGCGGCATTAAGAGCATACCTTTGATTCATGATGGGAACTACTAATTGTGGTCCGGCAATTTTAGTAATCTCATCATCTACTCCTTTAGTTTTAATCTTAAAATTTGAACCTTCTTTTTTTAGATAACCAATTTTCTCCAAAAATTTTTTATATTTTTTTAGATTAATTTTATTATTCTTATTTTGAACATGCCACTCATCTATTTTTTTTTGTAATGTTTCTCTTATTTTTATTAATTCTTTATTTCTAGGTGCTAATGAATGAACTACATTATCAAATTTTTTCCAAAAATTTTGAGAAGATATTCCTGTATCTTTGAGCAACTCATCATTAACAAAATTTAATAGTTCGTTTGATACTGATAAATTATTTATTTTAGTATATTTTTTTTTCATAGCACTCTTTACGCCCATCTGTATGTTTGCCTGAGAGTTTTGCTCCTTCGGCGAGAATAAGTCTCTTTCCAGAGTTTTGTGCCCTACCGGTCCTTTTGCCTGAGAGTTTCTTGGGTAATTGCTCCTTCGGCGCTACGTTATTGTAGTCTCTCCCGGTATATATATGGTTTAAAGCTTAAAATTAACAAGTCAATTGGTAATTATTTAAACATTTTATTGCCTTTTTTTGATATTAATTAATCAAATAAATAAAATCATGAAAAATTACCTTAACTTTGAAACAGATATTAAAGATTTAGAAACAGAACTGGATAAATTAAAAGACCCTTATAATCAAGAGGGTTTATCCGAGATAGACACTGATAGAATATCTAAAATTCAAACAGAAATAGATTCTAAACTTAATGAGGTTTACTCAAATTTAGATCCTTTGCAAAAAGTTTTAGTTGCAAGACACGAAGATCGTCCTAAATCAAAATATTATATTGAAAATTTATTTGAAGAATTTATTCCATTGTCTGGAGATAGATTTTATGGAGAGGATAAATCAGTCTTAACTGGATTTGCTAAATTTAATGGAAATTCAGTTTTAGTTATAGGTCAGGAAAAAGGTGAGAATTTAGAGTCAAGAATTAATCGAAATTTTGGAATGATGAGACCTGAAGGCTATAGAAAAACAATTCGTCTAATGAAATTATCTGAAAAGTTTAATATCCCGATTATATTATTTATAGACACACCTGGAGCATATCCTGGTGTAGGAGCAGAAGAAAGAGGTCAAGCTGAAGCTATAGCAAAATCAATAGAGTGTTCTATGGAATTAAAAGTTCCAACAATATCTGTTATTATTGGTGAAGGTGGATCGGGAGGAGCTATTGCTCTTGCCTCTTCTAATAAAGTTTTAATGCTTGAAAATGCAATTTACTCTGTAATTTCTCCTGAGGGATGTGCAACGATATTATGGAGGGACCCAACAAAGACACTTGAAGCAGCAAAAGCTATGAAGCTTACTGCAAAAGATTTATTAGATTTGAAAGTAATCGATGAAATTATCCCTGAACCTCTTGGAGGCGCTCAAAGAGATAAAGATTTGATATTAAAAAACACTAGTAAATTTATAGAGGAAAACTTAAATGAATTTAGCACTATGAGTAGTGACGAAATATTAAGTCATAGGAAAAATAGATTTTTATCTATAGGAAGATCAGAAGGTTTTATGCAACAGTCGACTGATTTAGGAAATTTAAGTATTAAGCCAGATTTTCTTGATATTATTAAAACTAAAATTATTAAGAATAAAAATTTTTATATAGCGGCGTTAGCTTCGGTATCTCTAATACTTGGTTTATACTTTTTATTATAAAGCACCACAACAATGTTTGTATTTTTTTTTTGAACCACAAAAACATGGTTCATTTCTCCTCATTTTTTTTCCAATATATTTTGGGTCTATTTTATCAGCTTTAAATTGACCACTAGACTCCATTTGATTTTCTAATTTTTCTGCTTTCTTTTCTATAATTGTTAAATTTATTAATATAGTTATTAAATCAGATTTTAATTTATTTAATAAATTTTCAAATAAGTTAAAAGCTTCTTTTTTATACTCTATCAAAGGATCTCTTTGACCATAGGATCTTAAACCAATAACTTGTCTTAGTTGCTCAAGGTATTGGATATGAGACTTCCAACTTAAATCTATTGTTTGTAAAAATATTCTTTTTTCAATTTCTTGTGCTTCTGCATTACCTAAATATTGAATTCTTTCATTTCTTTTTTCTTTAAACTTTTCTTCAATTATTTTTTTAAAATCATCATTGTTTGAATTTGATAAATCTTTAATTTCTGTTTCGTTAAAACTTTTTCCTAATATTGACTTAAGTTGGTTGGAAAATTCATTACTCTGAGTTTTAGAAATATTTTTTTCTTTAAGAATTAATAATTTTTCTATAATTTCTTTTAAAAAACCCTCTGAATAATCAAATATTTCTTTAGTATTTATAACGTTATTTCTCTGAGAAAAAATGACATGTCTCTGGTCATTCAAAACATTATCAAACTTCAATAAAGTTTTTCTTATATCAAAATTTCTGGCCTCGACTTTTTGTTGTGCACGTTCCAGAGCTTTATTTATCCATGGGTGATCGATACTCTCCCCATCTTTTAGGCCTAATTTCTGAAGAATTCCACTCATAGACTCAGACCCAAAAATTCTCATAAGATCATCATCGAGACTTACATAAAAAATTGAATTACCCTCGTCGCCTTGTCGCCCAGCTCTACCTCTAGCTTGATTATCAACTCTTCTAGATTCCATTCTTTCTGTTCCAATAACAAAAAGTCCACCTAAGGATTTTATTTTATCTTTTTCTTTTTCCAGTTTGACTTCTTCCTCCAAACCTTTTTTTCCACCAAGTTGTATGTCCACTCCTCTTCCAGATATACTTGTTGTAATAATTACTGAGTCTTTTTTACCTGCATTTGCTATTATTTCTGCCTCTTTCTCATGGTTTTTTGCATTTAAAACTGTATGGTTGATTTTATTATTATCAAGAAGCTTTGAATAATGTTCAGATTTATTGATGCTTGAAGTAAAAATCAAAATTGGTTGTCCAATTTTATTACACTCTAAAACTTTTGATATAATTGCATTATTTTTTTCTTTTTCATTTTTAAATATTTGATCATTCCAATCTTTTCTAATCATTTTTTTATTTGTTGGTATAGTTACAACATTTAAATTATATATTTCGAAAAATTCTTCTGCTTCAGTTGCTGCGGTTCCTGTACACCCAGATATTTTACTGTAAAGTTTAAAAAAATTTTGGTAAGTAATTGATGCAAGAGTTTGATTTTCTACTTGAATATCAAGTCTCTCTTTAGCTTCAAGGGCTTGGTGGAGACCATCTCCATATCTTCTTCCTTCAAGAATTCTTCCCGTTAATTCATCAATTATTTTTAAATATCCATCTGAAACAATATAGTCTCTTCCTTTTTGAAATAAATGATTAGCTCTTAAAGCTTGATTAACATGATGAACTTTATCAAGATTTTCTGGGTCATAGAAATTATTATTTTTTAGAACACCTGCGCTAGAAAAAATTTTTTCGACGTTATCAATACCCTTATTTGTAAGTAAAATATTTTTATCTTTTTCATCAATTTCATAATCATCATTATTTAGTTGTTTTACTAGTTTATCAATTGATAAATATTGATCTGTTTTATCTTCAGCAGCCCCTGAAATTACTAATGGCGTTCTTGCTTCATCAATTAAACAAGAGTCAATTTCATCAACAATAGAAAAGTTATGTCCTCTTTGTACCATTTGTTCTTTAGAAAACTTCATATTATCTTTTAGATAATCAAAACCTAGTTCACTATTTGTTGAGTATGTAATATCACAATTATAATTTTGACGTCTTTCTTCGTCATTTTGATTATTATTTATATACCCTGAAGTTAATCCAAGGAATTTATATATTTCACCCATTTCTAAACAATCTCTTTTTGCAAGATAATCATTCACAGTAACCACGTGAACTCCTTTTGATGCTAGTGCATTTAAAGAGGCCGCAAGGGTAATAGCTAAAGTTTTACCTTCACCAGTTCGCATTTCAGCAACCTTACCTTCGTGCAAAACAATTCCACCAATTATTTGGACATCATAGTGTCTTTCCCCTCTTACTCTTTTTGATGCTTCTCTAACCAAAGCAAATACCTCTGGTAGCAGTTCACCAATTTGTGATCCTTTTTTAAGTTCATTTCTTAGTTGCACTACTCTTTTTGGAAAATCATCATCATTGATCTTAGAAACCTGATTTTCTAGGGCATTAATTTGGACTACTATTTTTTGGAGGCGATCAAGTTCTTTTTGATTACCGGATTTAATGATTTTTGATAAGAAATTTAAAGGATTTAGCATTTAATTTTTGGTATATTATTTTATTATAACTTTTAATATAGGTATTAAATAACTTATTTAAATAGCATGGCAATAAACTTAGATAATTTTATTAAATCACAAAATAACAAGTCAAAAATGAGTGACTTTCAAGATTTAGACCATATAGATGGTCTATCAATTTCTACCACAAGTGCTGATCTTTATGGTAACGCAAGAGACGACCTAGTTATGTTTTATTTTAGAGAAGGTGCTAATTTTGCCTCAGTATATACTCAGTCAAAAATTATATCTGAAAATATTAAATGGAATCAAAATTTAAAAAATAAAAAAATAACTGCTTTATTAGTTAACACTAGAAATGCAAACGCCTTTACTGGCAAAAAAGGTTATCAGGGTTTAAAAGAAATTGCTGAAGAGCTATCTTTAGGATTATCACTAAAACAAAAAGAAGATGAGGAAAATCCCGAAAAAATTAAACCTACCCAAATTCTTTTTGGATGTACAGGAACAATTGGGGAGGTTTTTCCTACAGAAAAGATAAAAAAAAATATTTCTGCATTGATAGAAAAGATTAAATACACACAAAATAAATATATATGGATGAAGGCAGCAATGGGAATTATGACAACTGACTCTTTGCCAAAATTAGCAATGGAAGAATGTAAGATTGGTAATTCAAGTGTTAAAATTTATGGAGTAGCAAAAGGATCTGGGATGATTTTTCCTAATATGGCAACAACTTTAGGCTATATTTTTACAGATGCAAACCTTTCATCAAATATTTTAAAAAAATTGATTAAAAAAAATATTGAAACAACATTCAACGCAATAAGTTGTGATGGGGATACAAGTACGAATGACATGGTTTCAATTTTCTCTACTGGAAAAGTAAAGAATTCAAAAATTACAAATATTAATGATCAGAAAATTAAAGAGTTCGATAATTCTTTACACTCAGTACTTTTAAACCTAGCAAAAAGAGTTGCGGCGGATGGAGAAGGTGCTTCTAAATTTATTACAGTTAAAGTTAATGGAGCTAAGTCTCAAGAGGATGCAAAAAAAATTGCTTTTTCAATCGCAAATTCACCATTAGTTAAAACAGCTATTGCGGGCAAAGATCCTAATTGGGGAAGAATTATTATGGCCATTGGTAAAGCCAACATAAATATAAATTTGAATAAACTTATATTAAAAATTGGCCCGATTAAAGTTATAGATAAAGGTCAAGTATCTAATTTATATAATGAAGATGATGCGGCTGTATATATGAGAGAAGAAACAAAAATTGACTTAATTATTGATCTAAATATTGGTAAGAAAAATTTTACAGCTTATACAATGGATCTTACCAAGAAGTATATTGAAATTAATGCTGATTATAGGAGTTAAAATTAGATAATATATAAAATGATTAAATATAAATTAATTTGTAAAAATTGTAATAGTTCTTTTGATAGCTGGTTTGCCTCTTCCAAAGATTATGAGAAATTAAAAAAATTAAAATATATTAATTGTCAAAGTTGTAATTCTCCAAAAGTTGAGAAAAATTTAATGGCTCCTAATATTTTGAATACAAAAAAAAATAAATCTGAATTAATAAGAAAAGATAAATTAAAAAAAATAAAAAATAAATTACGAGAATACCAAAAATTTATCAAAAATAATTTTGAATATGTTGGTGAAAATTTTGCTTATGAAGCTAGATCCATTCATTATGAAAATAAAAAAAAATTAAAAGGGATTTATGGAAAGGCTACATCAAAAGAAGTTAAAGCTCTAAAAGCCGAAGGTATAGAAACGGAGGTTATGCCTTGGTTAGATGAAAAAGAAAATTAATTTTTTTTAAGCTTAGTTATATAATTTATCGAAGTATCAGAAGATAAATTCCATTTATTGGTAAGTAAATTAAAATTCAAACCATCTAATTTTTTTAATGATAAATTATTTTTTTTGCATATTTTTAATAAATCATTAGGAGTTAAAAATTTTTGCCAATCATGAGTTCCTATTGGAAGCCACTTTAGAACATATTCTGCACCAATTATTGCAAATAAATATGATTTTAAAGTTTTATTTATTGTAGCTATAAACATAAGACCATTTTTTTTCAGTAAAAGAGAACTTGTTTTAATAAAAAAATTTACATCTTCAACATGTTCTACTATTTCCATATTTAAAATAACATCGAATTTTTTTTTTAGTTTTAAAGTTTCAGGTGAAGCACATATATATTTTATATTAAGATTATTTTCTTTTGCATGAAAGTTTGCAATATCAATATTTTTTTTAGAAGCATCTATACCGACTACATTTGCGCCCAACCTGTACATTGGTTCTGATAACAAGCCACCTCCACAACCTATATCTAAAATATTAATCTTTTTAAGGGGTTGATTTTTATTACTTAGGTCAAAATTTTTCATTATATTTTCTTTTATATATTTAATTCTAATAGGGTTAAATTTATGCAAAGGTTTGAATTTTCCATTTGGGTCCCACCATTCAGAGGCAATATTTGAAAATTTTTCTATCTCTTTTTTATTTATTGTTTTCATAATTGATTGCTTGTGGACATAACAATTAAGATGTACTTTATCAATTAAAATTTATTATAAATTTATCAATGAAAATTGTTGTATTAAAGTTTGGTGGAACCTCAGTAGGTGGCTTAGATAGAATAAAAAAAGTAGCAAGGATTATTGCCGCCTATAAAAAAAAGTTTTGGGTTATTGTGGTTTCCTCAGCGATGAGTGGAATAACAAATGATTTAATAAATAAATCAAAAAAAATTAGTAATAAATTTAATAAAGCAGAATATGATTGTCTATTAGCTTCAGGAGAACAAATGGCATGTTCTCTAATTGCTGGAAGATTAAATCATTTAGGGTTTAACTCTAGATCATGGATGTCTTGGCAAATTCCTATAATTACTAATGGACCACATAGTGCTTCCAGAATTTTTAAAATAGATAAAAAAAAAATTTTAAAATTTATAAAATCTGGGGGAATTCCAGTAATTACTGGATTTCAAGGTATTAATTCTTTAAATAGGATTACTACACTTGGTCGAGGAGGATCAGACGCCTCAGCAATAATGTTGGCTAAGTTTTTTAATGCCGAACAATGTATAATTTATACTGATGTAGATGGAGTTTATACTACCGATCCAAAAAATTATCCAAAAGCAAAAAAAATAAGTAAAATTTCATACAATGATATGCTTGAAATGGCGTCCTTAGGAGCTAAAGTTATGCAGCCAGTTTCTGTTCAAGATGCAAAATTGAATAATATTAATATTAATGTTAAATCTTCATTTTTAAAAAAAGAAGGAACTTTAATAACTAGTTCTAAACAAGCAATAAGTAACAAGATAATTACTGGAATTACATCTACAAAAAATGATTCAAAAGTAACAATTGTTGGAGTTAAAGACCGTCCTGGAGTAGCAGCTTCAATTTTTAAACCTTTATCGTTGAGTCAAATAAATGTTGATATGGTTGTACAAAATATTTCATTAAATGGCAAAGAAACAGATATGACATTTACTATAAAATCTGAAGATTTAAAAAAAACAGAAAAGCTTATTAAACAAAATAAAAAAATTTCTTTTAGAAAATTAAATTATGATATTAATGTTTCTAAAGTATCTATTATTGGAGTTGGAATGATTACTACACCAGGAATAACTTATAGAATGTTTCAAGCTTTAGCAAAAAAAAAGATAAATATTATGGTTATATCTACTTCAGAAATTAAGATTTCAGTACTAATTTCAAAAAAGTTAGTAAAAAAAGCTGTAGCAGCTCTTCATAAAGAATTTAATTTGGATTAAATAATGAGCATAAGACCCTTTAGAGATATTATACGAAAAAAAACAAAAGTTATTAATGTAGGAAAAGTAAAAGTTGGTGGAGATAATCCAATATCTGTCCAATCAATGACAAATACTTTAACTACAGATATTAAATCTACGATTAATCAAATTAATAGTATTGCTGAAGAGGGCGCTGATATTGTGAGAGTATCTTGTCCGGATAAAGAGTCTTCAAGAGCATTAAAAGAAATAACTAAACATGTGCCGATTCCTATAGTGGCAGATATTCATTTTCATTATCAAAGAGCAATTGAAGCTGCTGAAAATGGAGCAAAATGTTTAAGAATAAATCCTGGAAATATTGGAGATAAAAAGAAGATTAGAGAAGTCTTAAAAGCTGCAAAAAATAACGATTGTTCTGTAAGAATTGGAGTTAATTCTGGATCATTAGAAAAAGATATATTGGAAAAATATAAAGAACCATGTCCTGAAGCTTTAGTAGAAAGTGCATTAAGAAATATTAAAATTTTAGAAGATCAAGATTTTTTTAATTTTAAGATAAGTGTAAAATCATCAGATGTCTTTCTTTCAATTGCCGCTTACAGACAGTT
>MDTB01115642.1_pt1 | contig 13240 bp, 7 predicted proteins | sample 811161 | NCBI WGS metagenome assembly MDTB01 (sample SAMN05326650, study PRJNA326480) | marine metagenome | isolation source: seawater | place: Mediterranean Sea | collected 2009 | reverse complement strand
TACTCCAGGCTTATAGTATATATACTATTATAAACTACTCTGTTAACTTTGTCAACTAAATACTAGTGGAGATTTAAAAATAATGGCACTATCAGGATTTAATCAACTTGCAAATAGTATTGCGTCGGCAGCAAACAATATTTCAACTACTGTATCTACTCTTAATAACTTTACTGGTGGATTAGGAAATAGTAGCTTAACTAAGGTAGGAAATATTGCTAATAAAGTTGGTGCAGGATCTAATTTAGTATCTGCTGCAACTAGTTTTTTATCTGGCGGCAGAGTCACAGGAAATGTTGGGTCTGCTTTAAGAATGTTTGGCAATGCGTCACAAGGTATTGGTTTTAATGCCGCACCACCAGATGCAAGAGTCAAAAGAGCAGTATTATCACAGAGTAATGCAAATATTACTGAAGGAGATTGGCGAGTAGGCATAAGCGTACCTCAAATAAGTGATTTTCAAGAAAGTATTGTTTTTGCTCCGTTTGCTAATACTGGAAATAGAATGGTGTTTCCTTTTAATCCTACAATATTACTAGGACATAGTGCAAACTATGATCAAATATCACCAACACATTCTAATTTTCCGTTGAATGCATATCAAAATAGTTTTGTAGATGATATCACAATTACTGGTGAGTATTACAACGAGAATCAAGAAGATGCATTATATTGGATTGCTACATTGCATTTTTTAAGAAGTATTACTAAAATGTTTTATGGTGATAGTAATCCACAAGGAAATCCACCACCAGTTTGTAGACTTACAGGGTACGGGCCACATGTTCTAAACAATATTCCTATTGTAGTACAAAACTTTACTACTGACCTACCGGCTGACGTTGATTATATTGAATGTGATGTAGGCGGAAAAATGAATCATGTGCCAGTGCAATCACAATTTACGGTAACAGTGAAACCAACATACTCAAGAAGAACAATAGCTAAATTCAATCTTAACAGTTATGCTAAAGGAGCATACAATGTTGAAAGCTCAGAGGGCTTTGTATAATGGCTAGTACAAATTTGTCCCCATATGGCAATACACCTATTAATGATGCAGGATATTTAGACATTTTCAAACCTCGTCCTATTCCTGTTGCACCTGATGATGTTTTATATGAAATTTTGCCATCCTATACTTATAGACCAGACTTATTAGCTTTTGACTTATACGGTAGGAAAGAATTATGGTGGGTTTTTGCTCAAAGAAACGTAGACATAATTAAGGATCCTATTTTTGACTTTGTAGCAGGAACAAAAATTTATCTTCCACAAGGAAGTAAACTTAAAACTTCATTAGGAATTTAGATGAGCTTTTTTAAAAAATTAAAAAATGTTGCAAGTGCAGTATCAACAGTAAGTAGTGTAACTAATGCATTGTCATCTAGTAATCCTGTTGGTAGTTTAGCAAGTTCTGCTATTAGTAGAGCTACAAGAGGTAATACTACATTAGCACAACTTAATAATATAAGCGGATTTAGAAGTTCTGCACTAGGATCACTAGTCAACGGAAACTTAATGAATTCTTCTAATAGTGTAGATTTTACTGGCGGTACATTTGGAGCAAATTTAGGAGGTTTCGGAGGCATATTAGGAAGGGCTAGTGAGCTAGCAGGTGTACTTGACTCCCCAATTAGACTTGTCAATCGTAGTGCAGCAGAAATATTTTTAGCAAGCGGAGGAAAGTTTGATGTACTTAGAGAGCAAGTTGACTCACTTTCGCAATTAAGTGCATTTGAAGAATTTATAGATACAAGTTTTTCTCCACCAAAGATAACCGGAGGTGGATACGGAAGCGGTGAATCAAAAAGTCGTATAGAAAATCCGTTGCGTAATTTTAGTTCATACAACTATAAATTTACATTAGGAGTACTAAGTGCTAAGGAGTTCAATAATCCTTTGGCATACAGATCAACTGGATTTAAAAATTATATCATACAAAGCTCAGGAGGAAATTTAGGTAAAAGATATCAAGTAGACGATGAATTTAATAGTACTGATCCAGGACATGCTGAATATTATATTGAAGATGTAGATTATACTGCAATAGTTGCTCCAAATCCAACTACTGGAGTAACACTAGGCACAACCTTAAGTTTCAAAGTGATTGAGCCGTTTAGCATGGGCAATTTTACAGAAGCTGTAGTAGGCTCAGCAATTGAAGCTGGCTACAAAAGCTATTATCAAGCCCCATTTTGTTTAAGAATTGATTTTTCTGGTTGGGGAGAAGAAGAAGTAGAAATAAGTCTTAAGCCTGTATATTTGCCTTGTAAAATTTTAAAAATGGATATGCGTGTAACAGGACAAGGAAGTGAATATGATGTATCACTGGTACCTTTTAGTGAACTAGGATTAGCTGACAATGTAAACAAAATTATGACTCCAGTTCAAACTGTAGGAAGGTTCGCACATGAGATGTTACAAACTGGACAATATTCCTTAACTGCGGCAATGAATAGAAGAATCGAAAAATTAGAAGCTGCAAATGTTGTTCCAGGTTACGATAGATTTTTAATCTGTTTCCCTAAAAAAAGAACTAGTATAATAGACTATCTTGGACGAGGTTTACAGCAACCAGAAACTAAAGATGCTTTGACAGACATTGCCGAACAAAAAGGTGAAAGTGGTGAAGACCAAGTAGAGCAATTAGGAGCAATTAATAATCAGCAATCAGTAACAGACAATTTAAAATTACAAAACAATTCAGGAATATTTGAAACATTGCTAGCATTTTGTGAAGATGAAAGTGAAATGAATGAAATTGGTAAATCTGTTGTGGTTGATAATCCAACAGAAGGCGGTAACCAGAAATTTTCGTCTTATAATGGTGCATATGACGAGGTAATTCAAGGTCCTAACAAATCAGCGGCAACTATGCAACATGCTAACGTAGGAAGAGTACAGCCTTTTGAACAAGGTGCAAAAATTACAAAAAGTATAGAAAAAGTGATACTTAGGACTGAATATGCAAAAGATAATGCTACAAAAGAAAGTGACGAAAAAGGTGTTAAGCGTTGGTTTAGAATAGAAACGAATGTTTATTTAGACGAGTCTACTAAAACAGAAGAAGCAATTGGTAGACCAGCAATGATTTATTTGTATTGTGTATATCCTTATGAAGTTGACGAAGCGAAAACACTAGCTGGTAAACAAGTTGCAAAAAATACAGCTGGATTAAAAGCATCAGCGGCTAAAGAATACAATTATTTGTATACAGGATTTAACGAAGATGTTTTAAATGTTGATTTAGTTTTTAATACAGCATTTCAAAAAACTGCACTTGCAGGATATGGTAACAATTCTGGTGCAAAACAAGCACCAGCTGCAAATCAATTAATTATAAACAACAAAGAAGACCAAGATGCTGGTATTGTAGACAACGTAGAAAAAAGTGGAAATACCTCATCGCCACACGAACAAGAACCAATAGCTGAGATTGTTGAAAATCCAGACAACGCAGATAACACCGGCGATCACAGTATTGATATCAAACGTCAAATAGCTGAAGTATTTCATAATGGTATTATTAATCAAACAACAGACATGCTTACTGTTGAAATGGAAATATTAGGAGATCCATTTTTTCTTCCACAAGAAATAGGAAACTATGCAGTAGAACCAACAGGACCAAGTCCTAATGCAACAGCAGACGGGACCATGACATATACGAAGGGAGAAGTTTTTGTGATTCTAAATTTCTTATCACCTTTTGATAGATCATCTGGTGCATTAATGGAACAACCTCAAATAGCGCCACAGTTTAGTGGATTGTTTAGTGTATGGAAAGTCTTAAACACTTTTAGTAACGGCAAGTATACTCAAAGACTTAGCATGATAAGACGTCCAGGCCAAACAATGGAACCAACTTCGGGCAACAAAGGTATTATTGCAGTTGATCCTGCAAAAGCACTAAGCTCAAAATTACCTGATAACACAAAAGTTACACCTGAACAAAGAGAAGCTTTAAGTAGTATGTCAGGATTGAATGAATTCAATAAAGCAACAAACATGGCAAGTAATTTGATATCACAAATTAGTAATTCGGGCAGAGGATTAGCAGGCGCAGCCGCTGGAGGTTCAGTAGGCGGTGCAGTAGGTGCAGTAGGCGGTGCAGTAGGCGGATTGATTGGTTCAGCAGCAATAACAGCACAAAATTCTTTTAGTAATTTAACAAATACTGGCAGTTTAGCAGCCGCGGCAGCATCAAGTGCAACAGCAAATCAAGCGGCAAAAATATTTGGTAATTCTCCAGCGGATTTTGTAGCTAGTAAAGTTGATACATCACAAGGATTTTCATTCGCAAACGATTTAACTGGAGCAATTAACAATGCACTTGTACAAGCTGTGCCTTCATTTGGAGCAATAAGTGTAGACTTTGCATCAGCTGAAGGAAGATTAGGAGTACTAGCCGCTAAATTAGATGAAACTTTAAATACAAATTTAGATACAGGAGTTATTCCTGCAATAGCAGACAAGACTGAAGAATTTAAAAATGCTGCAAAACCAATTCAAGTTACAGCATTAGATATTACGCCAGCTTCTATCACACCAGAACAAACTGCACAATTAAGAACAATAGCACAGCGTAATTTAGAACGGGCAAAAGGAATAGGAATAGCATAATGCCAGGAAAAATATTAAGCGAAGAAGACCAATTAGACGAATCAGGCCAAGTATACGAAGCACCGTCTATAGGTTCTGATCCTAATTTTAATCCGGAATCATTTTCTCTTGCAGGAGATCCTGTACTATATCAAACTATTGTACCTTCAGGAGTTTTAACAAAAGACCAAGTTTTTGCAACAGAAAAACTTGAAGATACTGTACCCGAAGGTGCTATTGATGCTTATAAAATTTACCTAGTAAATTCTAGGCAAGTAAAAGCTCCAGGAGGATTATCAGATACCGAGCTAGGAATAAATCAAAAATATATTGATAAAGCAACAGAAAATAGAACAAAGGCATTAAATGCTATTGCTGGCACATCTTTTACTGAAGAAGATCTAATCACAGCGGCAAAACAAAGAGAAGCTTTGTCTCCTACATCAGCTTCTGTAAGAACAGCTGATACAGACTTTGTATCTCCTTCTGTTGTTAACACAGAAGGTAACACTATTCCTGTAGACGAAGGTGTGTATGCTTATCAAATTATAGATTTATATGATGATCGTTACGATTTCGAAACAGGCAAAAAGATTAGAGTAGGTGTTGCTGGTGGAGTAGCCGGAGGAGCAGGTGATCCTACTACACAAGGAAATACTGAAGAAAACAAAGAACAGCTTGAGCCTATTGTAACTCCTTCCGGGCCTAGGTAGGAATAATTACTAGAACAGGATATGTAAATGGCAAGCGGAAATTATACTAGAACTACAGATAAGGCAAAAGCTAAACGTGACATTGGTCCTTATGAAGCTGTTGTTGTCAATCACTTAGATACTAGGTATATGGGCGGATTAGAAGTAGAACTAATCCGATATACAGGTTCTGGTGGTACTCCTGAAGCAGGAGGAGAACTAGTACAAGTAAGATATCTCAGCCCATTTTATGGAGTTACGCCAGCAGTAGGACTTACTCCTAATGATGGTTATCAAAATACACAAAAAAGTTATGGCATGTGGGCAGTACCTCCCGATATTGGAACTAGAGTACTTGTTATATTTGCTGAAGGTAACCCTAATTTTGGTTATTGGATAGGATGTATTCCTGATGATTATATGAACTTTATGGTTCCTGATGGTAGGGCTAGCACAGTAAACACAACTGCGTTGACCCCAGAAAATATAAAAGGCTCAAAGCTACCAGTCGGTGAATATAACAAAGCTTATGAAACAGGAGAATTATTAGACCCAACACTTTTTAATAAACCTTACAATAAAGATTTTACTGAAACTTTAGAAACACAAGGACTTATTTACGACGAAGCTAGGGGTACAACTACAACTAGTGCAAGGCGTGAGATACCTAGTATGGTATTTGGAATAAGCACACCAGGTCCAAAAGACAAAAGAGACGGATCACCTAAAGTTACAATTGGTTCAGCAGAAGATAAACTTGATTCACATTTTAACAGATTAGGCGGATCAAGCTTTGTAATGGATGACGGCGATCCAGGACTGCTTAGAAAAACACATCCAGAAGATGGCCCGCCAATTTATATTAACAAGGTAGACGGCGAAGATGGTGGTAGAACTACTATTCCTCATAACGAATTAGTTCGACTACGTACAAGGACAGGCCATCAAATATTAATGCATAATTCTGAAGACTTGATTTATATAGGAAATTCAAGAGGTACTACTTGGATAGAAATGACAAGCGATGGAAAAATTGATATACATGCACAAGACAGTGTTAGTATAATGACAGATAATGATTTAAATGTTACAGCAGAAAGAGATATTAATTTTGAAGCGGGCAGAAATATTAACTTAAAAGCTTCAGCTAGGTATAGTAAAGGTAACGAAACTGATACAAAAGGATTAGAAAGTGGTAGGGTACAAATTGAAGCACAAAATAATTATAATTTATTAGCAGGAAAAGATGCAAGAATTACTGTAGCAAACGACATGCACACCGGTGTTGCAGGAAATCAGTTTATTACTACAAGCAAATTTTTAAATATTAGTTCTGGACAAGATAACAGATTAACAGCTGGAAGTTATACTCATATAAGTTCAGGTAAAGAGCATAGAGAAACAGCTACTTATGTACATATGAATGGCCCTAAAGCCGCACAAGCACAACGAGCTAAGACAGTAGTGCCTTTAGAAACAATAATTATGCCTTATGTGTTTCCAGGAAGTTCAACTCCTGTAATATATGATAGCATAGTACCAAGGGCTCCACAGCATGAACCTTGGCCACACCATGAAAATTTAGAACCTTCTAGTTTTAAAAAGCCAGAAACTGATAGAGAAGCACCCGGAGCATTGGCTACTGCTGATCGTGTTCTAACTCCTGATACTTTCTTAAAAAATAAAGGAGGTATGACACGAAGTGCGTTTGTTACTAACAGTGGTGGAAGTATTGATAGTGGATTTACAACCACTTCAGGAGGAACATCAACAGGCCAAGGAGAACCACCAAGAGCAGACTATAGTAGTAGTTTCCAATTTACAGACGAATTAGGAAAATTAAGCGAAAAATATGAGTCTAGAGGAAATCCAACAGCAATAGGCTTTGATAGTACAGGTGGTTGGAGTTACGGAACTTATCAGATAGCAAGTAAAGTCGGTGCATTTAAAGGTTACATGAAATATTTAAATCGTAAGCATAAATCTACTTACGAAAAATTACAAGAAGCGGGAGGAAATTCTGCCGCCACCGGAGGTACAGATACATTTAAACAAACTTGGCAGCTAGCAATGTCAGATAAAGCAAATGCTGAAACACAACACTCTTATGCTGTAGTGCAGTATTTTGTGCCAGCGGCAGATAAAGTTACTAAAAGTACTGGAATTGATGTAAGAGTGAAATCTAAAACACTACAAGATGTTTTATGGTCAACAGCAATTCAGCATGGTGCTGGCGGCTGCAACAGAGTTTTTAAAAATGCTGTAAAAGCATGTGGCACAGATACTCCTACAGATGATGCACTTATTGTTGCAATATACAATGAAAGAGCTAGAGATAATGGGTCAGCATATTTTGGTAGAAGCACAGTAGCAGTTAGAAAGAGTGTAGTACAAAGATTCAACAATGAAAAATTAGATGCATTAAAGAGTTTAGAACAAGAATTAAAACAAGCCGGCACACCAACACAAGGTGGCGATACAGGATCAGTCACACTTCCTGTTGGCCCGCAATAATAGGGTAAATATAGTATGAGCGAATTAGAAAAGAATTTATACAAAAGAGTTGCTGTATCCCCTACGCAAAGTACTCCTTCTTCTGGAAGAGTGTATAGAGGATTTTCTAGTGTAGAAAACGCCAAAGAGGGATTTTCTTTATACGATTTTGAGTTGATTAAGCAAGATCTTATCAATCATTTTCATATACGTCAAGGTGAAAAAATAAGTGACCCTAACTTTGGCACAATTATATGGGATTTATTATACGAGCCATTTACTATTGATGTCCAAGAAGCAATTATTGATGATGTAACAAAAATTGTAAACTATGATCCTAGATTGAGTGTAGAAGAAATTGTTGTTGATACTTATGAACAAGGTATTACAGTAGATTGTACTGTTACATTTATTACCTATAACATTTCAGAACAATTACGTTTTAAGTTTGATCAAGCTAATGGTCTACTTTAAATTATATACGCACTTAATGGCAACAGATAAATATCATAGTAATAGAGGAAACCGACATGTCGTCAACAGATAGGCAGTCAAGATTATTAGTATCTGAGGACTGGAAAAGAATATATCAATCGTTTCGTAACGCAGATTTTCAAAGTTACGATTTTGACAATCTCCGTCGCACGATGGTTAACTATCTGCGTCAAAATTATCCTGAAGATTTTAACGACTATATTGAGTCCTCTGAATATCTAGCACTAATTGATATGATTGCATTCTTAGGACAAAACCTAAGTTTCCGTATTGATTTAAATGCTAGAGAAAACTTTTTAGAAACTGCTGAACGCAGAGAAAGCGTATTACGTTTGGCACGTATGCTTTCGTATAATCCTAAGAGGAATCAGCCAGCAAATGGACTTTTAAAACTTTCCACAATAAAAACCACAGAAGCTATAATTGATAGCACTGGCCAGAATCTTGCAAATGCCTCTATTAAATGGAATGACCAAGCAAATACAAATTACTTCGAACATTTTGTTAAAATATTAAATGCCGCTTTGCCAGTAACTAATCAAATAGGCAATCCTTTAAAAAGTGCTAACATAGCAAATGTAATATCTGCTCAATACAGATTTAATGCAACTAACACAAGTTCTGCTGCATTTCCTTTTACTAAAAGGGTCGAAGGTGTAAGCACAAGATTTGAAGTAGTGAGTTGCGGAATTAACGGTGAAGAAATTGTTGAAGAACCTCCTATACCAGGAAATAGTCCAGCATTTTTATTTAGAGACGACGGTCAAGGGGCAGGAAGTTCTAATACTGGATTTTTTATGCATTTTAAGCAAGGAAAATTAGATAGTTCACCGTTTGCAATATCTTCACCACAACCTAATCAAACTGTTGCAATAGATGTTACTAATATTAATGATACAGATTTATGGCTATATGCAGTTGATTCAAATGGATTTGAAACAGATTTTTGGACAAGAATTGAGGCAGTAGAAGGTAACAATATTATATATAATAATCTGTTCTTAGGCTTAAAAAATGTATATGCAGTTAACACAAGAGTTGGCGATAGAGTAAACTTAATATTTTCAGATGGAATTTTTGGTAATCTTCCTGCAGGTAATTTTAGAGTCTATTACAGAACAAGTGCAAATAGTTCAAGTGTAATTACACCAGGAGCAATCGGTACAGTTAATATTGAAATTCCTTATCAAAGTAAAGCAGGAACTATTGAAACTTTAGCACTTGGAATGAAATTACAGTATACAGTTTCTAATGCAAGTGCATCAGAGACTAATGCAGAAATTAAAGCAAATGCTCCTGCAACATATTATACACAAAATAGGTTAATCACTGGAGAAGACTATAATATAGGTCCACTTTCAGTAAGTCAGGAAATTATAAAAACGAAAAGCACAAACAGGATTAGTAGTGGTATAAGTAGATATTTTGATCTTAAAGATCCTTCAGGAAAATATAGTAATACTAGTCTTTTTGCAGATGACGGAGTATTGTACAAAGAAATATTTTTAGAAAAAAGCCAATTTACATTTGCAACACAAAGCGACATTGAAGGTGTTATTAATAACACAGTTGAAAGAATACTAAATGCTTCTAATACTAAGAACTTTTATTTAGATCAATTTCCTAAAACAATAGTATCAGATTTAAATGCTAAATGGCAAAGAAGTACGCTTACTACAAATAGAGCATCTGGAAGATTATTAGACGCTACAAATGCACCCTACATGACAGGCACATTTACTGCAAACAGCTTGCGATATATTGAACCAGGTGCAATGGTAAGATTTGTGACTGATGATATCAACACTGCACATTTTAATGAAGCAAGAGAAATAGCACTTGGTAGTTCAGATCCAGCAGCAAATAATAATGCAAGTTTTGGAGCTAGTGATTATCTATGGACCAGGGTAGTTTCTGTAGACGGAGATGGCACTGAAGTTAGTGAAATAAATGGACAAGGACCTATTGTATTTGCAGATAATATTCCTACTAATGCTGTGCTAGACAGAATTGTACCTAATTTTTCAAGAGTGTTAGTAGATTCTGTAAAAAGACAAATGATTGATCAAACTTTCCAATTTAAGGATTTCGGACTACGATATGATCTTAGTGATAGAGAATGGAAAATTATCACAAACGAAAACATTAATACATTACAAGATTTTTCAACTGGCAAAACTGGTGATGCTACTGGACAGAATTTAGATTCAAGTTGGTTTTTATACTTTAAAACAGACGGTGAACGTTATACAATTACATATAGAAACTTAAGATATGTATTCGAAAGTGCAGACGAAATAAAATTTTATTTTGACGGTGTTGATAAGGTTTATAACCCTGCAACAGGAAAAATTGTTAGAGATAAAATAGATGTTTTAAACATAAACACACAACAAACAGGAGTGAAGCCATTTAATAGTGATTTTACATGGTCAGTTTCAAATGCTTACAGAGATCCAGATGGGTATATTGATTCTAGGAAAATTGAAATACAATTTATGGACATAGACGATGATAGTAACGTTGATAATCCGGAAATATTTGATCAAATAGTTGACCCAGATAATGCATCTGTAGCTACTTCACTAAAAACTATATTTCAAAAGAAATATACAACCTCTGATGGTGTTGAAGATTTTAAATATTTCTCCAACGCTGACCAAACAATTACTATTGTAACAAATCAATCTGCAATAGCACCTTTTAGTTCTAGAACAGAAGGTCAAATATTTTACTTAGAAGATGAAAAAGTATTTAAAACACTTAACAAATCTCTAAATAATACAACTTTAAATACCGATTATAAGTTATTTACAGGAAGGTCCGGTCTCAAGTTTCATTATACACATGTTGCCGATTCAAGTTATCGGATAGATCCGAGTTCTACCAATATTATTGATACATATTTGTTGACAAAAGCATATGATGAAAACATAAGAAAATTTATTTCAGGAGAAATTGAAGTACAGCCTAAGCCACAGAGTAATGATGAGTTATTTAGAAATTACGGTGCGGCGATTGAAAGAATTAAAAGTATAAGTGACGAAGTAATTTACTATCCAGCAAAATACAAAATATTATTTGGCGCAAAAGCACCAGCGGATTTACAAGTGAAATTTAAAATAGTTAAAAACAAAGGAGTCGTAACAAACGACAATGAACTCAAATCTGATATAGTAGAAGCAATGAACAGATTTTTTGCAATTGAAAATTGGGATTTTGGAGAGACTTTTTACTTTCAAGAACTTAGTGCATATGTAATGCAAGAACTAAGTCCTAAATTATCATCGTTCTTAATTGTACCTAACCAAGGATCACAATCATTTGGTAGTTTGTTTGAAATTAAATCTGAACCTGATGAAATTTTTATTAGTGCAGCAACTGTTAATGATATAGATACTATTACAGAAATAACAGCCAAAGAAATACAAGCAAGTGGTACTGTAATTTCTAGTGCATCAACAACTAATGTAACATCAGGAATTACAAGCTCTGCATCAACAACATCGTCAACAACAACAACCGGCGGAGGGTTAGCAACATCATATAGTTCTAACACTAGCAGTTCAAGTTCAAGCAGTTCAAGTTCAAGCAGTTCAAGTTCAAGCGGCTCTAGTGGTTCTAGCGGCTCTAGTGGTTCCAGCGGCGGAGGCTATGGCTATTAATGGCATACGATGATTTACAAACTGAAAGCCCACTTCCAATTCCAGGAAAAAAGGTTACTAGACTAAGTGTTGACTTTTTACCTAAATTTTTTAGGACAGAAGCTAACAGGAAGTTTTTACAAGGCACAATTGATCAACTTGTAGCACCGGGCGTTGCAGAAAAAGTAAGTGGTTTTATAGGACGTAAAACAGCAAAAGCATACACTCCTAAAGATGCTTATATAGGTGATGTTTCAGAAGATAGGACAGCCTATCAATTAGAACCTGCAGGTGTTATCAAGGACAATTTAGATAATGTAAAGTTTTATAAAGACTATAACGATTACATGAATCAATTAGGTGCCTTTGGGTCAAAAAATGAAAATCATAGTAGAGTAAACAATCAAGATTCTTACGCTTGGAACCCTAATATTGACTGGGACAAGTTTGTTAATTTTAGGGAATATTATTGGATGCCTACAGGACCAATTTCTGTTCCTGTAAGAGGACAAAGTAGAGAAGTAACAAGCACATACTCAGTTACTGTAGAAGATCAAGGCGACAGTATCGCTTATGTATTTGATGATAGACTAACTCGCAACCCTACAATAAAATTATACAGAGGACAAACATATAAATTTGAAATTGATACTCCTGGACACCCAATTGCATTTTCTATATCTAAAACTTTTACTCCTGGATCTGCTGTACTTACAGCAGGAAGTGCAGGAATAAGAGGTGATGGACAATTTGACGGAGCATTGTATGGTAATAATTACGACCAAGGAGAATATGTAGTTGTACCTAGTAGCGGATCTGTTACATTTGATGCAGATGAAAACGTAAGCACACTATATCCTACTGGTATTACAAAGTATGGTGAAGACGGTGAGGTTATTTCAGTAGTGTATGTAGATAAAGGTACTATAGAATTTACAGTGCCTGATAATGCACCTGATAGATTACATTATATAAGTAAAAACTCTATAGACACCGCTGGACTTATAAGAATTTACGATATTGAAGAAAATTCTGCTATTGATGTTGTAGAAGAAATTTTAGGCAAAAAAACATATAAAAGTGCCAATAGTATTGAATTATCAAACGGAATGAAAATTAAATTCCAAGGTTCTGTCACACCCACAAAATATGATGACGGCAGTTGGTTTGTCGAAGGTGTTGGAGATAAGATAAAATTAATTAAAGATTCTGATCTTATTATTCCTGCACAATATTCTGACACTAAACTTGTTCCTTATGATACTGATGAATTTGATACATTACCTTTTTCTGATGCAAAGATCGGAAGAG
>MDTB01058638.1_pt1 | contig 13241 bp, 8 predicted proteins | sample 811161 | NCBI WGS metagenome assembly MDTB01 (sample SAMN05326650, study PRJNA326480) | marine metagenome | isolation source: seawater | place: Mediterranean Sea | collected 2009 | reverse complement strand
GACGTTTTTTACCCGACTACAGAATTTTAAGAGAGAAATATACCTTCTTCGAACGCTGTGAAACACCTCATTTGGTTTCCGAAATTACCACCATGCCGATCTGGCAGGTAGGAACCGATGCCGCTATATTATTCTCTGATATTTTAGTGGTTCCTATGGCCATGGGCTATCATGTAGATATGGTTCCTGGTGTGGGACCTCAACTTCCGAAAACAGTTAAAACTTTGGCAGATGCCGAGGCCATTCAAATTCCTAATGTAGATTTAGCACTTGGCTATGTGATGGAAGGAATCAAACAAACACGTATGGACTTAAAAGGCGAAGTTCCATTGATCGGTTTTGCCGGTGCTCCGTGGACGCTGCTTTGTTATATGGTTCAGGGTAAAGGCTCCAAAGACTTTTCTGAGGCAAAGCGTTTTTGCTTTGAACAACCGGAAGCTGCAAAAATACTATTGCAAAAAATTACCGATACAACCATTGCATACATGAAAGCGCAGATCAAAGCTGGAGCGCAAGCCTTTCAATTATTCGACTCATGGGCTGGTTTATTAAGTCCGGATGACTTTATGGAATTCTCTTACCCGTACTTAAAGCAAATTGTTACCAAATGTACCGTGCCGAATATCTTATTTGCTAAAGGATCTTGGTATGCCTTGGAAAAATTAAAAGCCACAGGCGCGAATTGTATTGGCATCGATTGGGCGGTAAGGCCGGAAATGGCACGTAAAGTTTTAGGAAATGATGTAACCATTCAAGGGAATTTCGATCCTTCCAGATTGTATGCTCCGATTCCTAAAATCGAACAATGGACAAAAGAAATGATCGACCGATTCGGAAAAGATCGCTATATCGTAAATCTGGGACACGGTATTTTACCAAATATCCCTGTGGACAATGCAAGAGCATTCATTAACGCAGTAAAAAACTACAGCTAAATGAATATTAAGGAAGAATTTACCAAACATCTTTTCGATCTTCAAGATCTTATTTGCCAAGCTTTAGAACAAGCAGATGGCAAAGCTAAATTTATCGAAGATGTCTGGGAACGCCCAGGAGGTGGCGGTGGAAAAACACGAGTTATTACCAAGGGAAATGTCTTCGAAAAAGGCGGAGTAAACACCTCAGTAGTTCACGGCGAACTTCCAGATGTATTTAAAGAAAAATTTGGTGTAAGCGAAGCCAGCTTTTACGCTTGCGGACTCTCATTAGTGATTCATCCGGAAAGCCCAAAAGTGCCAACCGTACACGCCAACTGGCGCTATTTTGAAATGTATGACGGCGAAGGTAATATTGTAAAACGATGGTTTGGGGGTGGTTCCGACCTTACCCCATATTATATAGTGGAGGAAGATGCTGTGCATTTTCACCAAGTAATGAAAAACATGTGCGACAAGCACAATGTCAATTACTATCCCGAATTCAAAAAAGCCTGTGACTCCTATTTCTTCAATAGCCACAGAGATGAAACACGTGGTATAGGTGGAATCTTCTATGACTATGTTCAAGAAGACGAAAATATGAACTGGCAAGAACTTTTGAGCTTCCAAATGGATGCTGGAAACTGCTTTGTGGATGCATACATTCCTATCGTTGAAAAGCACAAAAAAGAAGCGTACACCGAAGAACAAAAATACTGGCAAGAAATTCGTCGTGGTCGCTACGTAGAATTCAATCTACTCCACGATAGAGGAACACATTTTGGTATAAAAACCAAAGGTAGAACAGAGTCTATTTTAATGAGCCTTCCTTCAACCGTTCGCTGGGATTATAATTTCCGACCAGAAAAAAACTCTGAAGAAGCCAAACTTATAGAAGTACTTATAAATCCTCGTGATTGGATCTAATATAAATCTAAGTTATACTACTATATTAATGATCTTCTTAGGAACGATTATTACCTTTTTAGGAGCCTTCCCTTCTAAGTAGTGAATTGATTTTTCGTGTGCTAAGATTTGCTTTTCTATATCAGCTCTACCCATATCTAGAGCATATTCGACTTTAAATCGCATTTTACCGTTAAAAGAAACCGGATACATATGCGAACTTTCAACTAGATGAGAAGAATCGAATGTTGGGAAATCCTGATAAGTAATCCCATCAGAGTGACCTAATTGCTCCCAAAGCTCTTCGGCAATGTGAGGGGCATATGGTGAAATTAATACAACTAATGACTCTAAAATAGATCTCTTATTACACTTCTGAGCAGTAAGTTCATTTACACAAACCATAAAGGTACTTATGGATGTATTGAAAGAGAAGGCTTCAATGTCTTCTCCAACTTTCTTAATGGTTTTATGAAGTGTTTTCAAGTCTTCTTTTGTGGCTTCAGCATCTGTAACCACAAAATTCCCTTCTGCATCGTGGAATAAACGCCACAACTTCCGCAAAAAGTTATTTACTCCAGAAATACCATTGGTATTCCAAGGCTTAAATTGCTCGAGTGGCCCTAAAAACATTTCGTACATACGAAGTGTGTCTGCTCCGTATTTCTCAACAATCAAGTCCGGACTTACCACATTGTATTTAGACTTAGACATCTTCTCTATCTCATCGCCACATTTATACACTCCATCTTCAAGGATAAATTCAGCATTAGCAAAATCAGGACGCCATGCCTTAAAGGCTTCTTCATCTAAAACATCATTCTCCACCATGTTTACATCTACATGAATAGCTGTAGTTTCATGCTGGTCTTTAAGACCGAAAGAAACAAAAGTATTTGTATCCTTAATACGGTAGGCAAAGTTTGAACGACCTAGGATCATTCCTTGGTTAATCATCTTTTTAAATGGCTCTTGCTCAGAAACAAAGCCCATGTCAAATAAGAACTTCATCCAAAAACGAGAGTACAACAGGTGCCCAGTTGCATGCTCTGAACCACCGATATATAAATCAACATTTTGCCAGTAAGATTCTGCTTCTTTAGAAACAAAGGCTCCATCATTCGAGGCATCCATGTAACGTAAGAAATACCAGGAAGAACCTGCCCAACCTGGCATGGTATTCGTTTCAATGGCATTTCCTTGGGAAGTTTTCCAATTTTCCGCTCTCGCCAATGGCGGCTCACCATCTTCAGTTGGCAAATATTTTTCTATAGGCGGTAAAGTCAATGGAAGATCTTTATCATCCATCGCCTTTGGCAATCCCTCTTCAAAATAAACAGGGAAAGGTTATCCCCAATATCTTTGGCGTGAGAAGATCGCATCACGTAAACGGTACTGGATCTTTCCGTAACCAATTCCTTTTTCTTCGATCTTAGCAATGACAGCAGCCGTAGCTTCCTTCACTTCCAATCCATTTAAAAATTCCGAGTTCATCAGCGTTCCCGTTTTTCCCTCATGAGACTCTTCCGGAAAATTCCCTCCGGATATTACCTGAATAAGAGGCAAGTCAAATTTCTTTGCAAAAGCAAAATCACGGCTGTCGTGAGCAGGGACTGCCATTACAGCACCAGTTCCATAACTTGCCAATACATAATCACCAATCCAAACGGGAACTTTCTCTCCGGTGAATGGGTTTTTTACATAAGCTCCTGTAAATTGGCCGGAAACTGTTTTCACATCCGACATACGATCACGTTCAGAACGCTTTTTTGTTTGATCAACATAATCCTTAACAGCAGATTTGTATTCATCGGTAGTAATACGAGAAACATATTCATGCTCTGGTGCAAGTGTCATATACGACACTCCAAAGATCGTATCAGGACGGGTAGTAAAGACCTCTATTTCTAGATTTTCATCTGCAGAAAGGGCTGCACTTTCCAATTCAAAACGAACAGAAGCTCCCTCAGAACGACCGATCCAATTTCTTTGTTGTTCCTTAATGGCTTCTGTCCAATCTAAGGTCTCCAAACCATCAATTAAACGCTGTGCATAAGCGGTAATTCGCATTGACCACTGCATCATTTTCTTCTGAACTACTGGGTGCCCTCCACGCTCAGAAACACCATCTTTTATTTCATCATTAGCCAAAACTGTTCCCAATTCAGGGCACCAATTCACCATTGTTTCCGAACGAAAAGCTAAACGGTACGCCAATAATATTTCTTCTTGTTCGTTGGCAGTTTTCGCATTCCATTCTGCTGCAGTAAAAGTAACTACTTCATCACATTCGGCTTTAATATTAGCATTCCCTTCAGTCTCAAAACGTTGTACCAAAGTTTCGATAGGCTTTGCCTTGTCTTCATTCTTACAGTACCAAGCGTTAAATATCTGCTTAAAAATCCACTGGGTCCATTTGTAGTAATCTGGCTCGCAAGTTCTAACCTCCCTATCCCAATCAAATGAAAACCCAATTTTATCTAATTGCTCTCTATAACGAGAAATATTTTCATCTGTAGTAATAGCAGGATGTTGTCCCGTTTGAATGGCATATTGTTCTGCAGGTAAACCAAAAGCATCATAGCCCATTGGGTGTAAAACATTAAAGCCCTTTAAACGTTTGTATCGCGAATAAATATCTGAAGCAATATATCCAAGCGGATGACCTACATGAAGTCCTGCTCCAGAAGGGTAAGGGAACATGTCCAAAACATAAAACTTAGGTTTGCCCACATCAATCTTTACCTTATAGGTTTTTTGTTCCGCCCATCGCTTACGCCACTTATTCTCAATGCTTCTATAATTATACTCCATTTTAAATTACAATCTAAGAATTTAAAACAACCTAAGCAGGTCATTTTATAGCAGTGCTAAGATAAGTTTTTTGGTGTATCTTTTTTAGAGAATTATTAAAAGCCTGATACCATAAAAATATTTGAGCTTATAAAAATAAAATGATAATACAGTTTGCTGTAAAGCGAAATAGAAAAGAGTATTTTAGTACTTTAGCTTTTTAAACATATTCCATTGATTCCTAAGGAGACCATAGACCTAATATTTGAAACAGCACGTATAGATGAGGTTGTTGGCGATTTTGTTCAACTTAAAAAAAGAGGAGTAAACCTTCTTGGAAATTGCCCTTTTCACGATGAAAAAACCCCGTCGTTTACTGTTTCACCTGCTAAAGGAATCTACAAATGTTTTGGTTGTGGCAAAGGGGGTAATGCCGTAAACTTTGTGATGGACCATGAACACTTTACTTACCCTGAAGCACTAAAATACCTTGCTGGTAAATACAATATATTTATAGAAGAAATAAAGCGAACGCCAGAGCAAGTAGCAGCAGCAAATGATCGAGAAAGTATGTATATCGTAAACACTTTTGCAAATGAATATTTCCAAAAACAGCTTTATAATTCAGATGAGGGGCGAACAGTGGGGCTAAGTTATTTTAAAGAAAGAGGCTATAAAGAAGCCGTTCTAAAAAAATTTCAACTCGGATATAGCCCAGAAAAAAGTGATGCTTTCAGTTCCTCTGCTCTCAAGGAGGGTTACAAAATAGAGTTCTTAGAAAAAACTGGGCTTACCATTCATAAAACATCTACAAATTATGATCGTTTTCATGGAAGGGTTCTGTTTCCAATACATTCTTTATCAGGAAGAGTCTTAGGCTTTGGCGGGAGAATCTTAAAAAATAATGTGAAAACAGCGAAATATCTTAACTCTCCCGAAAGTGAAATTTACCACAAAAGCAAAGTACTTTATGGAATGTACCAAGCTAAAAATAGCATTGTAAAAAAAGAACACTGTTTGCTTGTTGAAGGGTATACTGATGTCATTTCTTTACATCAATCTGGCATTGAAAATGTAGTAGCTTCTTCTGGGACCTCTCTTACGATAGATCAAATAAAACTAATAAAACGATTTACAAAAAATATTACCCTTCTATTTGATGGAGATACTGCTGGACTTAAAGCTGCTCTTAGAGGGGTAAATCTTATTTTACAAGAAGGGCTTAATGTAAAGATAGTAACTTTTCCTGATGGTGAAGACCCAGATTCCTATGCAAAAAAAGTTAGCTCTGAAGAACTAGAAAATTACTTGTATTCTAAAGCAAAGGATTTTATAGAATTCAAATGCTCATTGTTGCTTGATGAAGCAAAAAATGACCCTATAAAAAGAGCTGAGCTCATAAAAGATGTTGCGGCTACAATTGGACTAATCCCTGACAATGTAGCTAGAACTGTTTACGCACAATCCTCTTCAAAAATACTAGGTGTAGAGGAACAGGTAATTTTTACTAGCATCAAACAATCACAAGTAAATAAATCACCCATACAATCAAAACCGATGGAGGTGGTTTTCAGCACTCCTAAACCTAACAAAACAACTATTCTAAACACAGACTTAGAAGAAGAAACATTGATGCGTTTACTTGTTCTATATGGCGATTCAACAATACCATTCAAAGTTGAAAACGAAGAAGAAACAAGCGTGAAAATAGCAACATTCATCATTTCTGAATTAAATGAAGATGATATTAATTTTACCAATGCTATATATAACAAAATGTATAATGAATTTATAGGTCAAATTGATGAAAATCTTACTATTCCAAAAGAAACTTTTTTTATTCATCACGAAGATCCAGAAATTTCTAGTGCTACATCAAAACTTCTTAGTGATAAGCATCAATTAAGTAATTGGTCAAAAAAAGAAATTTTTGTGCCAACAGAAATTGACAAACTAAAAGAGCTCATTATTGAAGCTATTATTCGATTAAAATCCAAGCAGGTGAAATTAAAAATTGATGTCATGCTGAAGCAAATGAAAAATAATGAAATTGCTGATTCTGATCGTTCTAATTTCATGAATACTTTTCAAAAATTAAATGACCTTTCTATTTATATTGAGAAAAAACTAGGAAGAGAGTGCTAATTAAAGCACAAAAGAAATGCTTTATACTTTAGTTAAACAAAACTAAATGAGCTTGCGATGAATATTCCAATTGACAAAAATATTATTGAAGTCTAATATCCTTGACAGCTAACTGAATGCTTGTTTTACCTTTCCAATTATTTTCTTGTATTGAATAACAAATATCAAAGGGGAGCCCCTTTCGAATATGCTCCCAATAAGCCCCCATATTAAAAGCAATTGCATTCATTACTAACAACGTGTTTTTTTCAGAGCATATAGATAACTTCAAGTGCTCATTTTCAGACCCCACTAATCTACTATGTCCTTTATCTATTACATTTCTGGTTATAAATAAGGGGGCGCGGTTTTCTGGGCCAAAAGGCTCAAATTGCTTTAAAATATTAAAAAAACCAGGGGTAATATCTGAAAAATCTAGCTCCGCATCAATATCTAAAGGCTCTAACATCTGCTTCTCAGTAATGGTCTCTGAAACTACTTTTTCAAAGCTTTTTTTAAAGCCCTCATAATTCTCTTGCTTAATGGTTAATCCTGCTGCATATTTATGGCCACCAAACTGCTCTATATATTCACTGCATGAGTCCAAAGCCTCATAAATATTAAACCCTATTACAGATCGCGCAGAAGCAACGAGATGACCTTTACTTTTTGTAAATACAACTGTAGGCCTATAGTAATTTTCTATTAATCTAGAAGCTACTATTCCAATAACTCCCTTATGCCAATCATAATTACAAACTACTGTAGATTGCCTATGTTCTTCTTTTAATGTTTTTATTTGAGTCAAAGCCTCCTTAGTTATTCTTTGGTCTGTTAGTCTTCTTTCTATATTATCTTTTTCAATTTCAACAGCTATTTTTTCTGCTTCTGCTTCTTCTTGTAAAAGTAATTCCACGACGCTTTTAGCATGTCTCATTCTTCCCGCAGCATTTATTCTAGGTGCAATAGAGAATACTACATCCGTAATAGTCATTTCACCAAACCTCTTATGTTGCTTTATCAAAGCTTTCATCCCTGGTCTAGTGTTTTCATTCAGCTGCTTTAAGCCAAAATAAGCCAAAACTCTATTTTCACCAACCATAGGGACGATATCTGCACCTATAGCAACAGCAACAAGGTCTAAGTATGCATTTGCTATAGATAGGTCTAATTTCTTTCTTATAAGGTAAGCTTGCAACAACTTAAATCCGATTCCACAGCCACATAATTCTTTAAATGGATAACTGCAATCTTTTCTCTTAGGATCTAAAATAGCATATGCATTTGGTAGTTCATTTCCTGGACTATGATGATCACAAATAATGATCTCCAGGCCTTTTTCAGATGCATAAGAAACTTTATCTACAGCCTTTATACCACAATCCAAACACACCATTAGTGTAATACCATTATCAATAGCATCATCTATTCCTATATAGGAGATTCCATAACCCTCTTGATAACGATCAGGAATATAATAATCACAAATAGCATTTTGACTCTGCAAAAAATGATACATTATACTCACTGAAGTTGTTCCATCTACATCATAATCCCCATAAATTCGAATCTTTTCTTTTTTAGATACTGCAGACACAAGCCGATCTACTGCCTTATCCATACCCATCATTAAATAGGGGTCGTGAAGCATATTAATTTGAGGGCGAAAAAAAGTTTTTGCTTTTTCAAATGAATCAATCCCTCTTTGAATTAATAATGAACAAATAAGCTTAGAAACCGATAATTCTTTGCTAAGGTTATATACCTTTTGTTGATCTGGAGCATCTTTTTTATTCCACTTTTTTAAATTCATTATGAAACTCTATCTCTTTCTTATTTCTTCCCCTCTATTATAAATACAAACTCGCCTTTTGGAGGCTTTTCTTGAAAATGAATAATTAGATCTTCCACATTAAGCCTTAGTGATTCTTCAAACTTTTTTGATATTTCTCTGCTTACACTTATTTTTCTTTCTACACCAAGGAATTCTCTCAATTGCAATAATGTTTTTAATATTCTGTGTGGTGATTCATAAAAAACAATTGTCCTTTTTTCTTCTCTCCACTCTTTTATACGTCCTTGTCTACCTTTTTTATGAGGTAAAAACCCCTCAAAAACAAAACGATCTGAAGGTATCCCAGACTGAACTAGCGCAGGAATTAATGCTGTTGCACCAGGCAAACACTCTGTGTCTATTCTTTCTTCTAAACAAGCTCTTACCAGAAGAAACCCTGGGTCGCTAATCCCGGGTGTGCCAGCGTCAGATATTAAAGCTATTTGTATTCCCGTTTTTAGCTTTTGGATTACTTTTTCAAGTACCTTATGTTCATTATGCATATGAAAAGACTGCATATTAGTTGTCACGTTGTAATGTCTTAAAAGCTTGCCTGAACTACGAGTATCTTCCGCTAATATTAGATCAACCTCTTTCAGAATACGTATGGCCCTTAGTGTAATATCTTCTAAATTTCCAATAGGGGTGGGAACCAAATATAATTTTGACATCTTCTACTCTTTTCAGAAACAAATTAAGTAAAAATAGCTTTGAGCAGAGTGATTTTATTAGATTTGTTTAAACAAAAAAATCAATGTTCAGAGAAACTCCCAATAGCAATAAACAAAAAAGAGGTTGGGTTGAGGTAATATGTGGCTCTATGTTTTCTGGAAAAACAGAGGAGCTAATTCGTCGTCTAAATAGAGCAAAATACGCTAAACAGAAGATCGAAATATTTAAACCCTCAATAGATACTCGCTATGATGATGAAAAAGTAATTTCTCATGATTTAAATGAGATCCACTCAACACCTGTTCCGTCCTCAGCTAATATTTTAATACTCGCTAACGATGTTGACGTTGTTGGAATAGATGAAGCCCAATTTTTTGATGATGAGCTGCCATCTGTTTGCTCTTTACTCGCAAACAGAGGTATTCGGGTTATTGTTGCAGGACTTGACATGGACTATCTTGGAAATCCATTTGGACCTATTCCAAATTTAATGGCTACAGCAGAATATGTTTCAAAAGTACATGCAATATGTGTTGATTGCGGAGATTTAGCAATTCATTCGCATAGAATTGCTGCGTCAAAAGATTTAGTACACCTAGGAGAGCATCAAGAATACCAAGCTTTGTGCCGAAGTTGTTTTAAAAAAAAGAATCCCTAATAAGATGAACAACTTTTCCTATACTATCGAACAAATAGGTGAATGGTGTAATGCTAAATTTATTGGTTCCTCTTATAAAGAAGTCATTCAACACATTATTATTGATAGTAGAAAAGTCAAAGAAGTTAAAAATCATCTTTTCATTGCCATAAAAGGCCCTAACCACAATGGACACAATTACATAAAAGACTTGTATGAAAAAGGATGTAAAAACTTTTTAATTAGTGATACATCCTTTGATATAAAAGCTTTTAGCAAAGGAAATTTTCTTATTGCTAAAAATACTTTAACTGCTTATCAAACTATCGCAAGACATCATCGTCTGCAATTTAAAATCCCTATTATTGGCATAACTGGCAGCAATGGGAAAACCGTTATAAAAGAATGGCTAAGCTCTTGTCTGCAAGACAAATATAACATCTGCAAAAGCCCTAACAGCTATAATTCTCAGGTTGGGGTTCCCATATCACTAATGGGGCTTCATTCTAGTAATGATGTTGGTGTTTTTGAAATAGGAATTTCAAAAAAGAAAGAAATGAGTCGGCTTGAAGAAATTGTTCAGCCAACTATTGGAATTTTCACTAATATTGGGCAAGCCCATTCACAAAACTTTATATCAATTGAAGAAAAAATTGAAGAAAAATCACAGCTCTTTAATCGGGTAGAAAAATTAATCTACTGTGAAGATCATGAAAAAATTAATTTGGCTATTAGTCAAAAAAACATCCCTGAAAAAATAAGCTGGTCAAAACAAAATAAGGGTGCTTTCTTATTTGTTAATAAACTTATCGTCAATGGAGAAAAAACAACTCTACATTTATCCCATAAAAAAAGTGAAAAAATATTTGCAATTCCATTTAAAGATCATGCTTCTATAGATAATAGTTTGCACCTTATCTGCGCGCTTTTAACAATGAGGTTTTCTGATCAAGAAATTCAAGAAAAGCTAAATAAATTAGAGTCTTTAGAAATGCGATTAGAGCTTAAAGAAGGAAAGGGTGGTAGTTTAATTATTAACGATTCCTATAGCTCAGATTTTGATTCTCTGAAAATAGCCCTAGACTTTCTTGATCAACAAAGTGGAAATTTAAAGAAAGTAGTTATTCTTTCAGACCTAGATGAAACAGGTCTAAGTGACAAAGATCTTTTCTCTAAATTAAAGAATTTATTAAACAATTATAATGTTAAAGATATAATTGGAGTTGGTTCAAGTTTTTCAAAATTCGAAACAATGTTTGCAAATTGCATTAGCTATAAAAGTACTAATGAGTTTCTCAAAAACTATCAAAATATAAGGCTAGAAAAATCAGCTATATTACTTAAAGGAGCTCGGCGATTTAAATTTGAAAAAATTGCAGAGATATTAGAACAAAAGGTTCACGAAACCCTATTAGAGGTTAACCTTAATGCAATCGCAGAAAACTTTCATTTTTTTAGAAGTTTTCTAAAAAAAGAAACGAAAATAATGGTAATGGTTAAGGCCTTCTCATATGGAAATGGATCTTATGAAATTGCCCACCATTTAGAATATCATAATGCAGACTACCTAGCTGTTGCTTGTGTTGATGAAGGAATTGCTCTTCGTAAAAAAGGAATCCGATCTAAAATTATGGTGCTCAACCCAAACAACTCTCAATTTAATCACCTTATAGAGTACTGTTTAGAACCTGAAATTTATTGTCTAAATCAACTGCAGGAATTACAAAATACTTTGAATAAATTAAACCTAAGGAACTATCCTATTCATCTAAAAATGGATACCGGCATGAATCGCTTAGGGTTTGATAAAAATAACATAGATGGAGTTATTGATTGGATTAATTTGCATCCCGAAATAAAGATTGCATCTGTTTTTAGTCATTTAGCCAGTAGTGAAAATTTAAAAGATAAAAAGTTTACTTTAAGTCAAATTGATTTATTTTCTGAGATTTATTCCAGAATAAAATCAAAAATAAAATACCAATTCCTAAAACATATTTTAAACTCTACAGGAATCCTAAACTATCCCGAAGCACAATTTGATATGGTAAGATTAGGAATTGGCCTTTATGGAATTGGGAACCCCCTACTTAAAAATTGTAGCTCTTTAAAATCTACAATTATTCAAATTAAAGATGTTAAAAAAGGCGATAGCATCGGGTATAATCGAGCATATTATGCAGAAAAACTAACTCGTATCGCCATAATTTCTATTGGTTATGCAGATGGTTTAAATAGAGGACTAAGTAATAATGGTCATGTATACATTCAAAAAGAAAAAGTCAAAATTATTGGAAATATATGTATGGATATGTGTACGGTAGACCTTGGAGATATAAATGCAAAAGAAGGAGATGAGGTTATAATATGGAATCACCAAGATCATATTTTAGATATGGCAAAAACACTAAACACCATTCCATATGAAGTACTAACAAGTATTTCTCAACGAGTAAAAAGAGTTTTTATTCACGAATAATGTCTTTGTTACTGTTGTTTTTTTAAGCCCGAAAGCAATGGATACATAAATGCAAAAAAAACTACGCCTGCCTGACGCTCAAGCATACTTTCTGTAAATAAACCTAAGCCTAATAAGGCTAAAAAAATTAAAAATAAAGGATGTTGATCCTTAAGGAAAAAAGGATACAACAGCACAAATACAATAAGTAGAAAACCTAAAACTCCAACCTGGGCCCATATTTCTAGATATTGATTGTGAGAATTAAAATTTCTTGATGTAATGTGGAAATTACTAGTCCCATTCCAAAAAAAAGCATCTTTTTCTTTTAACGTTATATTAAGCTGCTGTTTTGCATCTCCAATTCCATAGCCTAATAATGGTTTTTTTGAAATAATATTCATAGCGCCTTTCCATAAATAAACTCTAGGATTTGTTTGTTTCTTTGGGTTTTCTTCATTAATTACCTTAAGCTCAACAATAGCATCATTTATCCTTTTTGAAATTTCTGGTGACACTAAAACACCTACTACGATTAAGGCAAATACACTCAACATAATAAAAATATGAGCCCTTGTTAAAAAATTGTTTTTCAATAACAGAATAAAACTAACACCAGAAACAAAAGTAAAAATGAGTAGGTAAGCCCTACTTGATAATAATAAAATAGAAACTAAAAGTAAAAGAATTGCAAATCCCATTATCGGTCTATACCTAGAACCCGTTGCAATAAAATATATCAAACTAAAAATAGCAAAAGAATAATAACAGGATATGTAATGAGGTTGTGAAGGCAGTATATGTGTTAATTTTGTATAATAAAAAACGTTGCTATTCATTGATTCATTATAGTCTAAAAAAGACAATGTCAAATCCATTGCAGCTGTAACAACCATCAAT
>MDTB01025910.1_pt1 | contig 13241 bp, 15 predicted proteins | sample 811161 | NCBI WGS metagenome assembly MDTB01 (sample SAMN05326650, study PRJNA326480) | marine metagenome | isolation source: seawater | place: Mediterranean Sea | collected 2009 | reverse complement strand
GAAATCCCGGAATTCCGCGCTCAAGAAACAAGCGAGGAAGAAGGTATTTCCCCTAAAGAGGCTATGGAGTCGTGCAGGATGGTCTTCAATGAAGGCAAGCGGGCAATTACCGTCCTGAGCCGAAAGCAGGTGATTTTGGCGCACTTTGCTTCGGTGCTTACATCATCGAGCAAGCCCATTTGGTGAAAAGTGTTATGAGGACAGCTATTGCATTCACTCTTATCGAACTTTGCAATGCTTAGTGGTGTTTGCTTTGCACCGATTTGTAGCTTTAACTCTTTTGCTGACCAGCCTTGCGCTAATACCACATCAATAAGTTTATCCTGACCTTGATGCGAAAAAGGTGCTATTGCCATTGCATGACCAACAGTGATTTTTTCTCGACTGAGCGCATCCAACACTTTGTCGGTGCATTTCATTAACTCAAGACGCTCATTAACCTTCTTAAGCGGCCAGTTAAGCGCATCTGACACTGACTGGCGGTCACCCCCGTACAGGCTATTAAATTCCTGTGCTGCACGACCTTCATCAACGATAGACAGGTCGCTGCGAATGGTGTTTTCCTGTAAGTGGATTATGTAGGCTTCACGATCATCTACTTGCTTCACCAGCACTGGCACTTCGGATAATTCCAGTTCCAGCGCCAAATCACGGCGACCATAACCGCCAAGCAATTCAAGGTGTCCTTCTTTGGTAGGATGGGGGCGCGTGATCAGGTTTTGTAAAACGCCGTGGCTACGGATGCTTTCTCGCATTTCGTTACGAGACTTCTCTGGTCGGGAACTGCGCTTATTGCCCATGCTGAAATCCAGCAGCAAGCTTGGGTGAACTTTCTCAAGGGTCTTATCAGGTAATGAAGCAAAATCCATGTTGGTACTCCGGTCTGTTCAAAGGATATGGGAGCAACGTGTCATGAATGCTCTAATCGGCAATTAACAAGGAATGGGCATTGCTGTGCACCTTCTTACCTCCAAACCACTTTAAATATCGTTTTTATCAGTCGTTCATTATCGCAAAGAGTTCGTTTACGTTGCGCCGGGACTCCTATCCCACTGCAAAAATTCGTTACCCGGTTAGGACGGGTGAATAAGTATCTGTTTTTCGGGGATACCGGCTCGGGGAAAACCTATTGCTTATGCAGTCATGCATAGTTTATGCGCTTATTATTCATGCTCAGGGTAAGAATAAAGCCGCGCTCCGAGAAGCGATAGCGCAACGGGGTGGGGCGAAACTATAGATAATCTATAAATAGTTAGACCAATAGTTTGACACGCATTATCAGGAAAACTATATTAAAATAAAGAATAGTTTTAATATAGTTTTAAGGAGTTGAGTATGGCGAAAAACATTGCATTGACGTTTACCTGTCGTGGAAGAAGTAGAATATTGAGAGATGGTGGTTCGGGTGATTGGACTATCAACCCAGGCCGAGCAATAGACAACGTTGAGTATGTTGTATGTTGTCAAAACCTCAACCCTAAACGCTCTGGCAACGACTGGGGTAGTGCAACTCATAAACACGGTGAAGGCTTTATTGTTGGCCGCGTTAAAGATGTATCACAGGTAGACACTGCCCCCGGTGAAAAGAAGCGCTATCGGTTTGTATTTTCAGAATATGCAGAAATTGATGTTGAAGGTATGTGGGGTAAACAAAGGTTTCCTGTTCAATATCTACATGAAAAAGATCTTCCTTTCGATATTCAGTCACTCGATTTTAAACCTGTGCCCCACTTTGAGCCTGAAAATCGCACGTTCAGCTTGGTAGAGGCTAAAACTGCTATTGCATCACACCATGGAATTGAAGCCAGTCAGGTTAAGATTATTCTGTAGACAAAAAAGGCCAGCGATTAGCCGGCCCAAGGGAAAGTACCCCGGAGAGGGCGGTTAATTAATTGGTCGCGGCAATCGCCATGTTGAGCTGGGCGGTCCCAGCAGCGCTAAAGTTTCTGCTGCCTTTCCCAAGTAGTTGGTCAAAATGGGACTCAATCCAAGCATGACGCGCTTGCTCTGAAGGAAAAAGCATATCACGTGTTGCATCAGCTGCTGCATCCATGACAAAGCCCATAACGGTTTTAGAACCCCGGGTGTTAACTGTTGGAATATTTGTTCGCATGTTGTCTCCTGTCCATGACTATTAGGTACAGGAATAAAGTTGCATGACTGAAGAGGTTGGCAATTTAGGGAGAAGCAATTAGCTGGTCCACTTACCCTTGAAGTGGCCGTTAGCGAACCCATCTTAATAAAAAATAAAATGAATACAGGTAAGTTAAATGCAACATATCCCAGGTTCAGTAAAAAATGATTGTGATTACCAAGCAGAACTCGCCATCAAAGACGTGTATCTCAATCACGAGGTAATGCATGGCTCAAACTTAAAGCTTCCTGAACCGCATCCGACAAATCACATAGACGAAGGGCGCGGTGGCCCTGACAAAACTGGCTTTAGCGTTACACTTTCCACAACAGTTGCCGAGCAGAATGCAAAGTACAAAGCATTGAATGCTGGTGGTACAGCAACCATTAACTACTATACGATCAATATCGCACCCGAAGAAATTTGCATATACCAACAGCAAGACAGTAGCTTCCCTGATTTCCGTAAAACTGAATACGACAGTATAGACGACAACGAGCAAGCTCATCGATATCTGCTTGATATGGGGATTAAAGCACTGCTTGTATCGGGTAGTGGGAATGATGGATCTTTTAGAATTCAGGATACCGACTGTCTTACTTTTGTTAGGTCAAGCGCCGTTCCTGTCTAGCATAGAGAAAACTCTTAGGAATTATTAAGCCTGCCATAGCGGAGGCTTTGATTATACCTCAGATGAACCAATCCATTGGTCGGCTAGATAAGCATCACAACCATATGGAGAATGCTTTTCGTAATCCACCAGCTCAAGGGCAGCGTGTGTCGACTTTCCGTCCGCTGGTGGCAATTCAGTTATTACCTCCCCTGCCCCAGGTCTTTAATGATTAGCTTGCAGCTTTCATAGCCTCGCAGCAGGTCTGGCTCTTTGTTATTGATGGGTCGTGCAATAATTATTGGTTCCTCTGGTTACACCCCGGTAGCAATGCCCCTCAAGACATTGCTCTTAGCTTTTTGACTTTAGTCATCAATGAACTCATATGGCATTGCTTTTGAGTAAGAGAATACGGCTCAGTATTCCGATGATGTCAGACCGTTCAACGCATATTATGCCTTCCCCCATCTGTTCGTCAGTACACATACCTCGTTGAGTGTTCTGTAGACATTCATATTAAGCATCTCATCAGGATAACTCCGAACAAGACATTAAATATAAGATTTTTGCTAGGCTTATTCGAACTAATGAATTGCAGCGCGATACCGAGTTCATCTAACCCGCTAACCAATATGATTGAGTTCAAAATCTTTTAATCCATAGCTTTATTCATATGAGCATTTATTTATAGTAATCGCGAATTCAACTCCGAAGTGCACCACTCGCTAAATTAAGCCGCACCACGTAATTTATCGAACACAACTTCTGGCTGGTTATATCCCAGGCACTTTCTTGGCCTCGCGTTGAGCGCGCGCTCAACGTCAGCAATTTGCTTGTGTGTAACTGTCCGCAAGTCTGTACTTTTTCGGATGTACTTTCGTAGCAAGCCGTAAAAGTTTTCATTTAGTCAACGTTCCCACGAGAAATACGGATTGGCGAAATAGATATCGGTTTTCAGCATGTCTGCTACCAGTTCATGGTCGCAGAATTCACTGCCGTTATCCGCTGTAATCGTCCGGACATGGCGACGGTAGCGCCACAACATACCAACCATGGCCCTGCTCACGTCTGCTGCGCTTTTAGCAGGCACTTTGCGTATCAGATACATTTTACTTTTGCGTTCAACCAGGCTAACTATCGCCCATGTACCTTGCTTTCCCAACACGGTGTCTACTTCCCAGTCACCAAAGCGTTTTTTCTTTGTAACGATGGCAGGGCGGCACTCAATACCCACGCGGTTGGGAATAATGACGCGCTTTACCCGGCTACCTTTTCGGTATTATCGACGGCCATGCCTTGATTGTTTATACAGCTTGCCACCACGCAATTTGTCGCGCTGCACGAAACCATAAATCCACTTATGGCTGACGATATGACTAATAATCTTACCCACGCCTGCAATCTGTTCAGGGCTTCATTTCTGGCTCAACCCGAACTCGACGAACGTGATAGCTAGCGCTGATACAGTATATTTCGCTGCCTTGCTTCGTCGCTTGAACGTCTTGCGTGAGCGTCTTCGGGCAGGTAGTGATTATCCCGAATTCTGTTGCACCTTAATTCGCGACTAATGCTGCTGTGACTAACCTTTAGCCGTTTCCCAATTTCTCGATAGCTGAAACCCTCGTATAAGTAGGCTTCGATCTGGTATCTTTGCTCTTCAATCAACAGCTTGTAACTCATGGTAATACTCTTGTTTTTTGGCGATTACAGAGTACCACCAACAGGCAGTTGATCTCTTCTCACCGTTTAACCATGAGTGGTGCACTTATTATCTGAATTCGGGATAAAGTGCGATAACGTGAGAAATAAAAAGATTATTACTATTCATGGACGTGGTCAAATTTAGATTTCATCATATAATCACTCAACCAAACTTTCATGAAAGTATCTCAAGACTAGTTTGACAGGTTATTTTTTGATCTGTAGAGTTCAATGGAAATTTACATTTTAGAAGGAACTTTCGTGAAACTTATATATTTAATTTTTCTAATTCTTACTATTTTTAGCTTCAATTCCTATGCTGCATTTGAGTGCCCACAGTATAAAAACTACCACCTAGAAATAGGTGAATCTTTAGATATACTTACATCACCTACTGAAAAATACTGTGTTGTTATTCACGATACATATAACACCGGTAATTTGACTTACTTAGGATACTCACAATCAGACATTCGATTCTCTATGTATCAAGAAGGTGCAAGAGGCTTTAAGCTACAATTGAATGGGGGATCATCTGGTGCTTTTATCTCTGAGGATATCAGATATGCCCAAGGATATGCTAAAATCATTATTGGAAAGTCACCATTATCACAATATAACGATCCTGACTCTTTTGTAACGCAAATTGTAAATATCTCTACTAAAATGGAAAACGGAAAAGCATTATTTATGGCCAACATAAACAATGCAGCCTCGGTACCTTCATCAGATAACTCGACATCTTCATCAGATAGTTTGCAGCCAAATTTAAGAGATTTATCTACATATAGTACCCCAACTATTTCTGGAGCGAGTTCTGAAAATTGTAATGATTCCAATACATCACCTGATGCTAAACCCAAAAGTGCAAATTTGAATGCAAATATTCGGCGTATGAGAGAATTCAGGTCAACTGTTAGTGTGGCTCTATCAGCGCAACCTGCATTTCGAGATGCTTTTACTTTAACTTACTTCTACAATCAAGTTAGAAACGGTGCTGTTATGGATTACAAACAAATATCTGGGAGTTATCAAGATTTTGGTAATTATAACTATGGAGCTGTCGGCAGAGCACTTCAGATACCTCGACAGGTTTTGAAAAGAGCTGCTGGTTGGGCCCAAATAAGAGCAAATACCTCTGAAGAAGATTTCGGCCATTATTTGGGTTCCGCTCCTTATGGTGACGATCCGAGTGATCAGGTTCAAATAACTAGCGGTATGGATTATTTTGATAATGTTTATTCCGAAGTTAGCAGCGAACAGAGACAAAATGGTGGAAAAAATGGCTTAACTGATTTTTGTAATGATAAACATAATTCAGAAAGTGCAGGAGATGGAGATTATGCAGGCAGCGACAATGGGTATGGTTATTCAGGTGCTGTAAGTTCACCAGGATATGGATCCTTTTATATTCCATTCCCGATTAATTTTTGTTACTCTGGCTGTGGTCGCATCATAAGAACTTCAGTAACAATTACCGATTTAGAACAACCTTAACACTAATCATACATTATTAGTAAATAAAGATTCATATATCAAAGGGGAGGCACTTTGCATACATTACTAAAAAAAACCATTAAGTTTTTAGTTGCCTCTCTTTTATTTTTTCTTAGTTGTTTTTTAATTTTATATATAATTCTTGAATTTGTTTTAAACCCATGCAGCTCCACTGTTCTAAAATCCAAATCCCTAAACGAAAAACAAAAGATAGTTTTATTTACGAAAGGTTGTGGTGCAACAACTTCAAATGCTTATCATTTATCAATAATGGATATTGATAAGTCTGTTACTGATAGATCTGCTGGAAATTTAATAATTTATGATGGTAGACATTTTTCTTTTTCCTTAACAGAGGGAAAGATTCATATCGATTTTGACGAAGATGGTAAATTTTATAAAAAAGAGAAATTAAACGATGTTATTGACTACAATAACTAAATTAGTTTATCTTTATAAAAAATTTCGGTAGGTTAAATTTCTACTGTTCATTTAAATTTAATCTCTTATAATAACCCCCCCCTTCTGCTTTTCAATAACGGTAAACTCACTTAACCCTGTATCCGTTTAGTTAAATTGAAATGTTAAGTCAGAAAGCTGTTTCCTGAAATTGTGATTTTGACTTGTTAATAACGCATTAACTATCCCTGTTTGGTTTTGTACGTTTCTTATAATCCTCTTTCTCTTGTGAAACATTGCCTGACTCCTTGTTATTGCGTTTTTGAAAAAACTCTGATTCTGTGACAGACTGAACGTCTTGTAGCTGCTTTTGCAGGTTGGCTAAACATTCACGCTGCGCACGCTTAAACTCTTCTGATTTGCCACTGGGTTTCGACGGGCTGGTAAAGAAATATCCAGCAATGAGATTTTTGGCTTTTCCAAGTTGATAACGGTCCATAGCTTCTCCTGAGCTTATTTGCTGTAGAAGCAATGTGACCTAATGACGCTGGAGAACAAATGCACGAGAACTTTTGCCAAATAGAGGGGGTATTTGGAAAGGCCTCCTGAGAGACCTTCTAATTTTTGGAATGGATTAACGGAACTTTGTGCTGGTGGATCCAAACAGTGTTTCTTTAGCCTCTCTCTGGGCCCGTTGCTCTGGTAACGAATGCCATATCTTGCAGTCTGACTCACCCTTAGCTCGCTTTCGCTTCCAATAATCCAGCCGTTTAGAAAAGTCTTCTTCCAAAGGCTGTACAGAGTATGTCTGTAAACTTCGCTCCCAATTACTTAAATGAGCGCTAAGTTTTTTCGTGCAGTCATCATCTGCCATAGCGATTGATGTTAATCCCAGCATTGTGAGAGCGATGAAAGGACGTTGTTTCATTTTTCCTCCTACTTTCAGTTACCCGGGAGTAATGGATCCGGGACTAATAGAGAGGCTACACCAGGCGACTCACAGATTTTCAAATTAGACAGCACTATTTGCTCTCGTCAAATTAAAAAATCTCCCTACTGGGCGGCTGTGTGCTCTAAGGTTGACTGTTACTCAAATGTCTTGAGGTTATGGTAAACAGAGGCATCTGTATCAAATTCTATCATTTGGTAGCCGGCACCAAGGCAAGCGCTTAAAATCGAATTTAGGTTTTGTGACATAGACTCATGATTGTTTTCATCAGGACTGTCATATAGCTTCACGAACCATCCAGTATCACGCTTTAAGACCATGTTACATTCACGGTCAGATGCTAAGTCATCCAGGACAACAGTATCAGCGTAACTCAGGTGATAATTACTAATGCCAATGGCCTTATAGCTGTCTTCAGAATGTTCAAGCTCACTCAGTAGCAGAGAGCCTTTAAAATTTTGACCATTAATTACTTTCATAGCTTTTTGCTTCATCATTTCCAAATCGCCGCCAAGGGCTTGAAACTCTTGTCGAGAGAAATATTGACCAGCCGCGGTTGAGAGCTTCCATTTATACAGGGGGTGAGATTTATGCTCCCATCAGCACAATTTAGCCAACCAATTGAACGAATATCACTTAATTTCATAGTCTCTACCCTATTTACCTAATGTCTGTTGTGAGATTGCTGCTGAACACACATGGGCATGCTCATCATGTAAGAGATACTGCTTTGTACTATCGTCACACTGGTTATAAAGTGATTGCGCCACTGTGAAACGGCCAATTCTATCGAGTGAAATCACGTCTTGGAGGTATATAACATCTGCTTTAGCGAGCTTAGAGATCAGTTTTTCTCTCAGCTTAGTGATACGAAATATTGTCTTTGTGTTTGCTGCTCTGAAGCTGTTTGTTGAAAGCTCTCTTAAAGTAATCATCTCAAACCTTTTGTTTGTGTTAAAAAAGGCAATGTGATTGGTCAGTGTTAAATTTCAAATCTGAGGGAAAGTGATGATAGCAACGATAATTTTGAGGTTGAACGGCGCTAACTTCTGTTAGATTGCTTCTTATCAATAGCTTCATCAGTCTCTATATGACTATGGATAACTGCTTTCATAGCCTTTGAAAAGGCTGCTCTGAAAATATTACATGGAGCTTCAAAACTGTTTGCTTCTTGCGTAAGTTCCAAAAACGCTTGTTGGTGGTTGGCGTAATGAAGATTTTCATGGCTCAAAAGGTTTTTTAAGCTATTGCCCCAGACCGCTAATTTATCCTTTGTCAGTTTAGCATTAACTAAACGGGGCAGAGTGATCACAGTATGCGCCTTCAGCTCGACATGGCTCGGCGTACAAACGCCATTTTTTTTAGCCGGTGCTTGTAGATGTTTCCATTTGTAAGAGGTTGATGTCAGCGCATCAGTTGTCATTTCGTGATCTCTGGCCGTGCGAGAAACAACGCTTTTTATCGAATCTAATCCTGATACACCAGTTACTGAATAATATGCATATTCGACGCTATGGGAGCCTTGTAATTGGGACTGTCCTGATACATTAAAGACAGTAAAATATATAGCGCATGCACCTAAGAGCTTTTTTGATAAGTTAAATGGAGAATGACTGCTGGTGGTTTTGAAGTTGATCATGTTGGTTACTGCAAAAGTTCTTGATAAGCAAAGTGTGTCAGAGAAATAGCTTCCCACAACTTGCGGGGAACCCTACCCTACTGGCAATAATTTCGCCAATTTAACATTGCAACTTTAACCACCAGCAATCCAGGACGGTTATCTCAAAATAGTATTGAACCGGTCATTGTCAGAAACACAGAATGCAGCTATCAAATCTCTGCGCCCGCTAGAACCCAGTGACTGACCTGATTCTGTCCTAAAGCCTGGCTTCAAATAATCTTGAATCTCATTGAATTGCACATTCAAAATATTCGCATAGTAACCAAAGGGCCTGTCCACTACTTGTTGTGCACGGTTAATCCCCCCTTTAACATCGACTCTAAACTCTTCATCAAACATCTCAAGATCATCTTGTTCGGTCATCTCGTCTCCTTAAATTTTATATATCATTACTAAGTAGGTTCGCTTTAGGGGAAATTTGTTGTGATTACTATTACTGGATCAGACATCTGTTAGTAGACTGAATTGTTCCCACATTAGAACGAAGCCATCTTCAGCATATGTATTGAGCTCTTTCGTTATAAAGTCTGCTTCTGCCTGGAAAGCGCCAGCGTGAGAATTCCCTAAAAGAATATCTAACTGGCTTTTGCCATCAACAATTCGTAAGCAAGCATCAGTCATCCCAGGATGAACATAGTGGCTATGTAGTCCAGCCAATTTAACCTCAGGCTCTTTCTCACCGAAAAAGTACGACATTGAAAAAAGGTCGTCCCGGCCCTTGGCTACCAATCTACATAAACCATCTGCACCGAGATTTTCAAAGTACGTTTTATTGAAAAATCTTCGTGCCTCGGTACCTGTTTTAAATACATTTGGAAATGTAAGGGTGATACCGAACACAATCGACCTATTGTCATCGCATGTCAGCGCTAAGCCAACGTCTAATGCACTCATTTTAATCCTTGAGTTTTTTTTCGTAGGGTGAATCTCACAGCTGGTGTTTTTTTTGCAAATTTGGAGGAATCTGAGCGTCATTGATCGTCCGACTCCAATGCATAGTAGAAAGAACAACTTAGGCTTTAGAATAGAAAGGCCATGCACAGACTCCAGCCATCCGTCAATAAAAAACCCGGCGAGTTATAAACAGAGATACTGTGGACTGCACAACCACCACGAATTTTGATTTTCAAAACTCAACGCTCTAAGTGTCGTATCGCGCGACTTCTATTTTCTACTTCAAAACGCCGTATACTTGCAAACCATGCAAGTCAGACTTGTGCATAAAGTGACTAAAATCAGAAGGTTATGAATTTTGATTTTCAAAACTCAGCTTTCTAAGTGTCGGTCTCCGCGACTTTTTTTTTTGAATAATTTTCAAACTAATTTAAGAAACTGGCTACTTCAGCCTCCAGTGCCAACTATACGTGCAGTTTAGAAGTACTTTGGATACACCTTACCCAAACTGTAAGTAATTGCTAGGGAAGGATTTTTTTAAATTTTAAATTTTGATTTTCAAAACTCAGCGTTCTAAGTGTCGGTCTCCGCGACTTTTCCTAATGAGTGTGAGCATTAGGTAAATTTTAGTTATTTACTTTAATACACTTAAGTGGTTAATAATCGTACTCCCAAGTGACGGACACCAACCGCGGTGTCACGTTACTTGTTACAGAATGAAGCGCAGTCATATAGTTTGAATAGAATTTGAGGCGTCGCCGGAAGAAGATTTGTCATTGAAATACATGAAGATAGCTTAATTTATTAGTTTCTCTCGTCTTAAGAATAGTGACATTCAGGCATTGGCCAATAGCCAAGTTCGCTTTGAACAACAGTTAAGAAGTTGAGAACCAGACTTCATCATTTACAAACTTTCTAATAAAAAACTTGTTAGCCGCTGGATCCACAGAACTGTTGTTTAAAGCGATTATAGACACCCTAAGTGTCGTTTAAAGCGATGCCGAATATTTTTACCTTATCGTGTCCTTTATTAGCGAATGAGATGAATGAGGGACAATGTTGATGTAGAAATAATCGCGCGAAGCGACACTTAGAGTCGCGCCGAACGACAGTTAGCGCTTTTAAGGTCTGTTTTGAACTTGAAATTCCCTATAAACCGCGTTGAACAACAGATATGGAATAAGTCGTGTATAAGCTTTGTATAAACTATAGATAAGATGTTGATAAAATTAAATTTATCGCGTTGAACTACACTTAATTTCGCGTTGAACAACACTTATAATCGCTTTTGAATACACTTAACATCGCTTTAAACGACACTTATTGACTGGATTATCGCTTTGACCTACAGTTAGCAATTTTATTTTACATATAAATCAATAGCATACGCGAATGTAAAGGATCTTTAAGATTAATAAATAAAGAAAATAAAGAGAAAGTTATTATAAAAGAAGGGATCAAACACAGCTTTAAATAGATCGGATCTTGAGTTGATCTTCTGATTTAAATGGATCAGTATTGGGTTGTTGAACTTCAAATTGAACTTAAACGTTTGTAAAGAGACCCTCTATGTCTAACACAGCCGGCCCGGTCATATACATCAAGAATGATCTGATTAATGAAAAATACCTTGCCGTTGTGGATTCCATGGTTGAGAAGCGTCTTGTTAAACCTTCCTTTAAACTGCTAATCGAAGGCCTGTCCACCGCATTACTTTACGCGGTTCACGTCGATGATTCCGGTAGTTTCGTTAAGTTCTTTGATGCGTGCGATGCTATCGAGGGCAAAATTGACCCCGATTACAAAACCGAGCGTCCAATCCAACTTGGTAAGATAACACGTTATAACAGAGTTAAAGAGCTGGAGAAAAAGGGGTTTTTGCAGCCATTTATCCGACAGAAATACATACGAGAATTGTTCCCTGGCCGGGGAGCAAGCAGGCTAAAAGCATATACTCTTCTAGTGCCTTCTATAATGCAGCTCAAACCAGCCCAAGTTGAAAAAAGTCATTTTTCTCAGCGCTCTAGCGAATACAAAGCTGCTAGAAAGGTTGAAAGTGAAAATGCAGGGCAGATGGAGTTTGGATTTGTAAGTAAACCTGTTGAAAAGCTAGGCTCATTACAAATTTTAGCAACTTATTTTAGTGAGTTTGTTCGACCAGACCACACTTTTTCAACGAAAAAAATTAATGGAACCAAATTACTTAGGAATCCTGAATCAGGAGAAGCAGGTAAGCTTTACGTAGAAACCGTTTCTTCGACTGATACCGAAATCATGGTTGCTGATGACATGGTGCTTCTCAACTATTTCTACAGTTCCATTCAAGAGCGTTTGAACGAAATTAAAAATTCTATAAAAGCTCCCTTCGAAAACCTCTTCAGATTCGATAAGAGAGAAATATTACTGGATTTCAGGCAGTCCGACAGTGGCGGGAACAGAGATGTATTGGATCGTCAGATAAAGCGGTTAACCAACACAAAGTTTAACCTTGAGGCAAGTAAGGAAGCTTTGTGGCTTATCAAGAATCTAGGGATAATTGATAGTAAAGGTGTCCCCTACTCAAAAGCCCCTGTTCAGTTACTCCACGAACGCGGAGAACAGATTGAAGCAAAAAAAGAAGACCAGAATGAGATGGTAGCTATGAGAAAATCTCGTAGATACGTAGATGTTTCACTCCCCTCCTTCATTGAAAATCTGATAAATGAGGCTATTCGGGAGTTGGAACAACGCCGGTTGATTACTGAAAAGTATGACACAGTTCCTTTTCTGACTATGTACGACAGAGATAAAAGACTTTTGGAAAACGAAGATAAGGGTTTAGTCTGGATTCTCAATGACTATTTATCGAGTATGCTTGCGCGTCCAGGTTTTAAGCATGGCCCTATTGATCTAATTGTTTTCACTACTCGCTTCAATCGAACTATCCAGAGTAAAGACGATGAGCAAAGAATTTCGCAACTGATGCTGAGAGTATTCAGTAATACTAATCTTTTATTATATGTGGATGGTTGGCAACAGAACGCTAGAAAGAACATTCGTTTCAAATCAATGTACTCTCTACTGGATAATAAGTTCTTGGTTTATATACACAATACGACGCCCAATTATTCTTCAAAAGCTCGCTTGAGTCGTATTTCCTACAGTATAACGATTGTAAGGCTGGACCAATCAGAAGCTCAGGAATGCTCAGTGAGAAACTCTTTAATAAGAAAAAATCGTGAGTATGCAGAAGATGAATTATTTCCTTCTTATGGAAAAAGTATCATAGAACGAGCTGACGCCAAGGCGAGTAAGTTTAAACGCTCTAAGATAGCGCTTGATTCGGACTAAAGTTTTTGTCGCGGCTGACGACAGTTATTTTCAAATATTTTGAACT
>MDTB01067033.1_pt1 | contig 13242 bp, 13 predicted proteins | sample 811161 | NCBI WGS metagenome assembly MDTB01 (sample SAMN05326650, study PRJNA326480) | marine metagenome | isolation source: seawater | place: Mediterranean Sea | collected 2009 | reverse complement strand
TGGAGAACCTAACTTTGCAGGAGACTTAGATTTTGTACTTAATCTTTCTCCTGACGAAAGACAGTTTTATGAAGATCGTTTAGCAGGTGCTTCAAATATGTTTGATCTTGCTGAAAACAATGCTGTTACAGTTATTGGTCCTGATGGTACTCCAAGGGTAATATCCCGTGAGCAGCAAGTTTACGAAAGAATGAGAGCAGCCCAGACGCCTGAAGAAGAACGTCAGAGGCTTGCTTTAGAACAACGTCTAGCAAATCAAGGACGTCTTGGTACACGTTCAGCAATGTTTGGTGGAACCCCTGAACAACTGGCTTTAGCTCAAGCACAAGAAGAAGCCAAGAATCAAGCTATGTTAACTGCCATGCAATTTGCTGGTGAAGAACAGCAGCGTCAGGCGGCTCTTGGTTCTGGTATGTTAGGTGCTGCTTATATACCTCAGGCTCAACTGTTGAATGCTTTGTCGCCGGGTATGACGACAGCAGAACAAATGCGTCAAGCACAGCAAGCACAAGCTACAACTTATGGTCAAACATACGCTTCTGGTGTAGATGCGTTATTGGCTTCAGGTTTAGGACAAGCTAACTTAGCAGGTGGTTTTGGTAGTTCATTGGCCTCTACTGCTCTTGGTAGTTTGTTTAGTTAAGGAGAAAATAATATGTCTTTTGCATCAGAAGTTATACAAGGGTTACTTTCGACTGGAACTGCAAGAGGAGGTCTTGATTTTACAAATGTTGGAGCCGCTATTGGTGGTATTCCGCAGCAAATAAAAGATAAACAAAAAGAAAAAGAAGAGTTAGCAAGGTTTAACCAGATTTCTTTAGATAATCAACAAGGTCTTGCTGCTGCTCAAGAAGGAGATGTAACCGCTTTACAAAGTTCATTGGATAATCTTCGTAAACAAATGGGTTTGGCTGAAACTGTAGAGGAAAGACGTCTTATACAAAAAGACTTAATAGCGTTACAAAAACTTATGCCCGGAGCAAAAGACACTGCTGTTTCTAATAAAGCTAAAGAAATTTTTAATCTTGAAAGGTCTTTAAAAGACCCAAACCTTGGTGCTAATCAAAAAACAGCGATACAGAAAAAAATAAATGATTTAAAACAAGATCCCCTTGCTATGCAAGAATACAATTCTTTGCAAATGTCTCAGTGGACTTTTGAAAAAACTCAAAAAGCAGTCCAAAGTGACGAATGGATTAAAACAAACAGTGCTGCTATTGACACCGCTATTAGAAACGGAGATACAAAGGAAGTAGACAGGTTGGTTAAAGACTCTGGTGAGTTTTCTAAAGCGGCTCAAGCATACGTCAATACTTCAATTAAAAATAGAGAAACATTAGAAACATTTAAAGAGAATAGTTTAGAAAAGAAAAAAGGACCTAGCGTAGATTTTTATGAATCTCAAATTGAAAACTTACCTGAAGGAGTACGTGACGTTCTAAAAGCTGATTTAGACGCTTATAAAGAAACTGCTAAAAAATGGAACCCCAAAACAGAAACATGGACAGAAGGTTCAAGGACAGACGCAGTAAAGAAAGAAAAAAGTTTACAAGCAAAAATAAACGCTGTTTTTAGTCAAGTTGCTTTGGGTGATTATCAACAAGAAAGAAGGATAGAGCAGGACAGACAAGAACAAATACGTAAACTAGAAATAGAACTAGAAACTCCTATGGGTGCAGACTACATGGTTCAAGGACGTATTCTAGCAAAAGAACTTCAAAAAGACGACAAAAAACCTTTAACACAAAATGAAGTATACAACGCTGCTAACAGTTTGTATCAACGCGACAGAAGGAGCAAATTAGCTCGTTTAGCAGCATTAACAGGAAAACCTCAAGAACAAGAGGAAGACAATTACGAATCTTTTAGTAATGAAGATCAAGCTATAATTGACGCATTGGTAAACAGACACCCCGGAAAAACTAGAAAACAAATTATTGAGAGTTTACTTAAAAGAGGTGAAATAGGTTCAAAAGAAAAACAAAAAACTTTAATGCCTTCTCCCGACATTCCTGATTTTATAGGAGGTGTTACAGGCGGTCAAGATAGACCAATTCCTACTTTAGCTTCTCTTTAAAACAGGTTATTAAAAATATTAAATATGAGTGATTTAGATTACTTGCTTGATGACAAAGAGTTAGACAGATTATCTGCTTTGTTGGATGAAGAAGAAGAAACTGATTTATTTCTTGATGATAAAGAGTTAAACAGGCTGTCTGCTTTGCTTGATGACGAAGAAGAAACTGATTACTCAGCTTTTCGTTCTGCGTCAGTAGATTTTTTTGAAGCGGCTCTTGGTGTTGGTGATGAACTAGACGCAACAGTTCGTCTTATGACAGGTGAAGCTGCTAACTGGAACGAAGCTATAGAACGTTCTCGTGCAGAGTTACGTGCCTATGAAGAAGATAACCCTAACGCTTCAATGGTTACAAGTGCTTTAGGCTTTGGTGCAGGTTTGTTTATTCCCGGTGCTGGTATAGCTAAGATTGCACAAACAGGCACTAAACTTGACAGAGCTTTAAAAGTTGGTGCATTAGGTTCAGCAGAAGGTGCTGTGTACGGTTTCTTAAGTGGTGAGGGCGAAGACAGGTTAGCTAGTGCAGGAATAGGTGCGTCTCTTGGTGGTGTACTAGGCGGTGCGTCTGGTGCTTTCTTAACTAAAAACACAGAGGAAATAAAAAAAGCAACCCGTAAGCTTAATTCTCAAAGAACCAGTAAAGGTCTTGAGTTTTCAGAGTCTGGTAAAGGTAGTCACATAGGTGGTGAAGACGGTTTTGTTGATGTAGGTAGAGCTAAAGAATCTTCTAGGACAGGTATCACACACGACACAAGTGCTTCTGCTCGTAGAACAAAAGACATTAGAGAAGACGCTGTTGTTATCCAATCGCCATCAGGAGAAAGCACTGTTGTCGGTAGCATTTTCTTAAGTACTCGAAATTGGTTTGTTAATAATGTAGGTGAAAGAGCAGCTAGGCTCGCTGAAGACGCAGAGTTGATGATAAGAAACGATCAAAGAGCTATAGATGAAATCTTTGATACTACTTTTTTAAACACGGCTAAAATGTTTGACGACAATCTGGCGTTTAAAGCATTAACCTTACGGATGAATAAAGCAATAAAGAAAAAACGTAGGGTATCGTGGTCAGACTTTAATAAAGCTGCTAGAACTCCTGAAGAAAAAGCAATGGTCAGACAGCTTGAAGAACAAGTTAAGGTGCTTCAAGGAATAGATTTTGTTAAGCAAGGAGATGTAGATTACTTTCCTACAAAAGCTTTAGAAAAAACCCCAAGAGTAGCTAACCCACAATCTTACGACAACCCAATTAAAGCATTAAAAGAATACGCTGAAGACGTGTCTGCTGCTAGGGCTTTGGCTGCTCGTTTTAATATTGATACAACAAAACTAAAACCCCCGAAAGAAGACACTGGCGAAAGCCGTTTAAATGTTGTTATACGTGCTATTGAAGGTGCAGCAAAGAAACAAGGTGCTACTGAAGAAGTAGCGGCTAACTTGGCTAATGGTTTACGTTCTCAACTTATTGCTTCTAAGCAAGGGGGCAACACGGCTGGTGCTGTTGCTAGACGTGTAACGTCTGCTGCATTATTAGCTAACCCAATGAACGCAGTTCTTAACTTAATTGAAGGCGTTACTGCTCCGATCTATCAAAACGGAGTTACTGCTTGGTCTAAAACATTACCAAAAGCTATATTAGCAACGCTTAATGAAAACTTTGGTGTTCAAAACAAAGGTTGGTTATCAAATAAAGAATTAGGTTTAGACAAAGATTTCATGGGTGAAGTTGCTAACACTGGTAAACGGGCTATGAACGATGCTGCTGAGTCTGTAAATCTTTTAAAATTAGGTGAGCCTATTGTAAGTGGAATAGATTTTGTCAACAAAACTTTGTACAAAATATCAGGAGTTCAGACTGTAAACAGAATGGGCCAAGAGATTCTTAGTAACTCTGCTATACAACGTGGAATCTCTCTTGCTAAAAATGGTTCTAAAAAATCATTAGACAAATTAAGAAAACACGACGGTATGAGGGGGCTTACTGAGAGTGAGTTCCAAGCTACCGTAAAAGCTTTGCAAGCTAAGGACTTGTCTAACCCTTGGGTTGTTAATTTTGCAGGGGCTTCGATGAACAAGTGGCAACCTGTAAGTGCAAGCACAATGCCTAAAGCTTTTCACGATAATCCTAATGGACGTATGGCCTACAGCATGTTGTCCTACATGAATAAGCAAATGAACAGCCTGATAAACGATGTTGGTCAAAACATTATGAAGGCTAAAGACAAAGGACTAAACACTAAAGAAGGTGCTGAAGCTGCTAAACAAGCTATGCTTAATTCAGCGAAGTACGCTGCCTTGTTTGGTGTCACGGCTGGTGTATGGGACGACTTTAGAAAAACATTAGATTTATCTAACGACAAATATTTAGAAGACCTTATGACACCAGAAGGAATAGCTAGTGCTACAATGAACCAAGTAGCTTCTAACATCTCTAGTGGTCTTGTAAATGTAAGAGCAGAAGAGTACGGAGGCAGAGCAATCGAACCTATTCCTGCTCCATTATCTGCTGGTTTTAATATAGCTAGTGGTTTTTATCAAGCAGGAGAGCGTTTCCTGACTGATGAATCAGAACCCCTTACGCCTTTACTTCGCGCAGGACAAACGTATTTTCCCGGTTTAGCCAACGTAGACAGAGTTCTACGTATGACAACCGGGGAACGCTTGTTTGAGCAATTAGATTTAGTAGACTAAACCGAACTGTTTTTATTCTGGTAGTCACTGATAGCAGCTTTAATAGCGTCTTCAGCCAACACAGAACAGTGTATCTTCACAGGCGGCAACGCTAGTTCTTCCGCAATCTGTGTGTTCCTGATACTACCAGCTTCTTCCAGAGTCCTGCCCTTGACCCACTCAGTCAGCAGGGAGCTAGACGCAATGGCACTACCACACCCGTAGGTCTTAAACTTGGCGTCTTCAATGATGCCTTCGCTGCCTACTTTAATCTGTAGTTTCATTACGTCACCACATGCGGGTGCTCCCACCATCCCAGTACCCACGTCTTCGTCGTCAGCGTTTAGCTTACCGACGTTCCGTGGGTTCTCGTAGTGATCCATGACTTTATCACTGTAGGACATGACTTATATCTCGCAACTGTTACCAGTACAGGCTAACTGCTGTGACCCTTCAGTCATGTCGGATTCTTCTGAGACATTCCAGTTGATCTCCGTTGGGAAATCCTTGACCATAGCCTCATAAGTCTCTTTGTCTACAGGCTCGTAAGGTGCTTGCTGGTACGTGTGTTCGGCGTAAGGCAGGAAGCTAATGCCGCTTACCTTGTCGAACTTATTGTACAGCCACTGTCCTACCTGTAGAAACTCATCGTCCCTGTAGTAACACGTCATGCTTGGTTTGTGTTCGCACCAGTGGTCCTGATACGTCTCCCAGAGACATAGCTGTTCCATAGCACCCATATCAGGAGCAACCACAGCGTTCTCAGGAGAGCGTATGGGGAACGAAAAGACCTTAGTCGTAGGGGAGGTTACGTCTTCCTCTACAGGCACTCCAGCGGCCTCCAGAACGCTACACAGAGGATCTCTGGCGTCAGCCCTAACCCTACGTATGTACTGCTCTGCGTATCTAGGGTGTATCCCAGACGCACTGTCCACTAGCTGACTCACTGTGCCGCTTGGCTTAACAGCAGTGATAGCAGTACTAGCGTTAATACTAAGACGCTTCGCCCACTTACTGTTAGTCTTGATAGCTTCGTCCTTAAGTTGCGTAAGCCAGTGCTGTAGTTCTGCACGTCCTCTTCTCCCTGACATCACTGGATGATCCATGATACCTGTTAGTGATACACCTAGTAGTGCTTCTTCTTCCGTATTGTCCTTCCATATCTTCCTCAAGTACCTGAAGTTAGTCAGGGTAGCCTGTAGCGTACCTAGTACAGCCGCTGACCTAACCTTTAGCCTGAGTCCCTGTAGTGTGTCGGACGACCGTATGACAACCTCAGACAGATTACAGAACTGATATGGCCTGAGTATGATCTCAGAGCAGGGGTTAGTACCAAAGTCTACCTCTGCGTCCCTACGTCCATTCCTAGCAGCCTGTGCTTGACTAGCGACACGGCTAAAGACACCACGTTCACCAGAGCGTGACTCGTACAGACTCTGCCACTCGTTGAGGAATGCTTCAAAGTCTGGCTTCTCTGTGTAACAAGCTGAGTTATTAGCTAAACCACGTTGAGGATTATCGACCCACCACTGACCTGACTTGCTTCGTCGGATTCTGTCGTCAGTGAGGTTACTGAGACTGATGAGAGCAGATCGCCTGACACCTCCGACGACGACGATCTGTGCAATCTTACAGCAGAGATCGTGACACTCAATGGAACTAAGTCTCCTTCCAGCAGCCGTCCTAAAAACTTCAACGGTGAATAGGAAGAGATCGACAAGAGGCTCTGGACCAGACGCTCTACCTCCAAAGGTTCTAAGGGCTGACCCTGCAGGTCTAACTCCAGAGACGTCCCACTTTGGAACCTGACCAGAATACAGCATTGCAATAAGTTCCCTGAATGCTTTTGCCCATCCAATCTTAGAGTCAGTGACGTGTATAACTGTATCGGTATCATAAAACTCCTCTGCAACCTCTGGTAACTTACTAACGTACTGACGCTCTACACTAAACCCAACACCTGTGCCGCACATAAGTACGTACATCATTTCGTCAAAGGCTTTAGGGTGATCTATGGGTAGATAAGAGCAGTTAAAGCCAGCCACATTGTCTCTTGACAGAGCTTCTCCAGCAGTCATCAAGGCCCTCATACTGGGCATAACTTCCAAGCTGTGTATCTGTTTGTACAGGTCTTTAGCTTCTTTGCTAGTCAGCTTCTCTTGTGTTACCCAGAAGTCCAAGTAACGGTTCACTGTCTCTTCCCAAGATTCCCGACGTTGTTCTTCCGGTAGGTAACGGGCGTACCTAGATTTATGTATGTACTGCTGGTAGGCGTCCATTAGATTTCATATTCTCCTTGTGTTATGATAGACATCTTTATTTGGTCCAGTAAAAAATACAGGTCCTGTGCTTCTAGGTTAGTTGACACTACTACGTATTCGTCTGACTTGATAATACAAAAGGCTTTATCGTAGTCGTCCAGTTTCTCTGCTCGTGTGATTGCTTCAAAAACTTTGGAGACTCCGGTTTGTTTACCGAAGCCCCCGTCAATAACTTTCATCACTCCTCCTCTACTGCTTCAATAAGACGGTCCAAGTACCAACGGGCCTTCTTAAGATCCTCTATTGGATTAGTTTTGTACTTCCAACGGTGGAGGTACTTGAGGACTGAACCTTCGTAGTAGTCCATTATCCCTGTCTCACCAAGCTGCTGCTTGATGTATTCAATAGCCTCAACTTGACCATTGTTGTAATGGGCTGGTCGGGTAACAGCGTCATACGCTTTGTCCCATTCTTGGGAAGTAGCGGCGTCAATACTCATCTTCGTCCTCCTCTTCATTTGTCAGTTCCTCTTCAAATTTGTCTAGTCTGTTGATTAGCTTGTCTTCAAACCTGTCCAGCAGTTCTTCTGAAGTAATCTCTAATGCTTCCAAGAAGTCGTCTGCATCGTAGGTATCTAACAGTCGTTCTTTAATTTCTTCAAGTGTTAGAGACATCTTCAATCAACTCCTGCAATGTATTGACGTTGTACCATTTTATGTTCTCACGTTCACACCATTCTGCCATTGTGAGTTTACCTCCTTTTCTAACTTTTTTGTCTGGGTTCATTAGTACAAATACTAATTGTTGATGTCTTGGCAGACTATCTCTGACGCTTGTATATTTCTTAGTGTCTCCCTCTCTGAAGAATCCTTTACACTCAACAAGAGTGCCACTAGGATCATGTACAAAGTCGGGGCAATAGTGACGATGTATTGTGTACGGTACTCTGAATGGTTCATAGTCAAACTCCTTTAGAACCTTTGATACAGTCTCTTCAAAATTACTACGAAACTTCAATTTCTTGGACTTTCGGCTCATGTGCTACCTCTACTAAATAACGTGGACCTGTTGAATAAAGAAACGCTCTTACGTTAGGCCAACAGGCTTTCTTGTAAGTGCAGTAAGAACAACCAACAGCAAGTTTCTTATTACCAGACTTACCGTCTGCAACTGGTTCGTAACAAACGTCTGGTGGTTCTGCTTGCTTAACTACTTTCTTTATATAACTAACGTGCTCGTTCATGTCATAATTAATTTGACTTTGAACAGGAGCTTGCTTGTCTTCCTCATCGTACAGCAGGTAAGTCAAGTGTCCATTCTGTTTGTCCATTGCCAGCCAGCCGTACTTCGTTTCACCTTCGGACGCTGCGTATCCTTTGATCTGAGCGACGTAACCGAAAGGGTCATCGTAGGCCAAGGTCCCATCACGGAACTTCCTGAACCCGTAAGTAGACGCTGACTTGACGTCCGTAACAACACCATTGATCTTGCAGTCCATAGAACCTTTGATGCCATTGACTTCACATTTCTTCTGTTCGTCTGTGACCTCATGTCCTGCTGCTCTTGTAAGGAACAGTAGGAGTTCTTCTATGACGTGTCCGTACAGGAACTTGACGTAGGTGTGTGGCTGTATGTCTTCACCTTTCTCTACGTCATTAAAGACATTCCAGAGGAACCTGTCTTTCCTGCCTATGTTGGACATACGGAGTTTTCTGGTATCATCACGCTTCTCTGTGAACTCCTGACGCATCAGGTCCTTTACCTTTTCTCCGAACTGCTCAATGCAACTGTCTATGTCTACGTCTTCTGGGACGTCCTTGGTGGACACCAGTTTGTAGATGTCGCTTACTAGCGTGTGTGTAGTTTTCATTTATAGTTCTCTGTTATTTCTTCAACAACTTCTTTAGCTTGCTCCGGTGTACAGTTGAACCACTCAGACCGTCTTTCGTACAGCTTTTGTAGTGCAGCGTGTGATTCAGACTCCGCTGCCCTACGGTCTGTAACGTCCCAAGAAGCAGCCAAAGAGTAGTCCCTAAACGGAGAAGAAGTCTGATAACCGTTAAGACGGTCTTCTGCGTCTACTGCCATACCAACCTTTACCCACTCAGGGAAGTTTGGATTAGTAATGACGTACACTTGACCTTCTGTGCTGCTTTCGTACTTCTCAAGACCGCTAAAAGCAGCGTCCTCAAACGTCTTGTAACGTCCGGGTTTGTGTAATGGGTGTGTTTTAGCTATGTACTTACCGTTGACCCACATCCTTGTAGGGTTGCTTCTAGGGTTGCTTTTAGGATGAGTTTTTAGATGGTCAACAGCTTTACATGCCTTACACATGCTTTGTAAACCGTCTTTACTCTTCGTTTGTTTATGAAACTCTTCAACAGGTTTTGTCTCACCGCATCGTGGACAATGCTTAACTTTAATTAGTAGTTGTTGTTGCATCATCAGTGTGTCTCCGCCCATGTTGTACCAATTTTATATTCTCCGTCCAGAGGACACCGTAAATCATACGCCAACCCTGCTGCCTTCAGGCATTCAACTGCAAGCCAGCCAAACCTGTCTGCGTCTAATTCACGTACCTCTGTCTGTACTTCGTCATGGATGTTGCCTACAAACTTGTAGTCCAGTTCCCACTGCTTTGCATGGTCGTCTAGGATCACCAGAGCTTTCTTCATTACGATAGCTCCTGCTGCCTGTAACAACGTATTTAATGCAGCGTGTTCTGATCTAACAGGAAGTCTTCTTCCGTCGAGTCCTCTGAGATAGCCTCTCCCAGCAGCCTTAGCAACTCGTTCTCGTAGACTTCCAAGAGCAGGTGTGTTTCTGAGAAATCTTTCTTTGAGTTCAGCACCATCTGCTGCGCTTCCACCAACGATATTTCCGATTTTAGCGTCTCCAGCCCCGTAGAGGAAAGCATAGATGAAAGTCTTTGCCTGAGGTCTTGTTTCAAGTCCAGCAGCCAACTGATTTCTTGTGTGTATATCTTCTGTGAGGAGGACATTAGTAAACTCCTGATCGTTCATGTAGTGAGCCAGCATCCGTAGTTCCAAGCCACTAGCGTCAAACCCTACCAGCTTCTTACCAGCAGGGACAGTCCAGCAGGACCGACACTCGTGCCCATAAGGGCTGTGGCTGGCAGGAACTTGGGCGACGTTAGGGTTACGATGAGTCATACGTCCTGTTACTGTACCAAGACTAATGACCCTGCCGTGAACCCTACCGTCAGACCCTAGATGCTCAATCCATGAGTTTACCTGTGCGTATCTTTTCTGTAGCATCAAGTATTCACTCACGGCACGAGCTTCTGGTAGATCAATCGTGTCTAGGACTGCTTCGTCAACGATGGGATTACCCTTCTCAGTAAGTTTAGTAAACTTTGCACCAAGTTGTGTAAGCCTCTTCGCAATCTGTTGGCGAGAACCGACGTTAAAGACTTCAATCCTGTCCTTGAGTCTCTTGCCTGTCTTCTCAGAGTATCTTTCATGGATGATAGGCGGGAACTTTTGTTGAAGTTCTGCTTCGATGTCATTCATACGCTCCTTAAATGTAGCACATAAATCACGTGCTAGTTCTTGGTCCAGCAGCCAGCCATTGCGCTCCTGCTGGTGTATTATTTGTTGGACTCTGTGTTCCAGTTCAGCAGACTCAGCAGAGAAGCTAGTCAATTCGCTAGTCAGTTTGTTGTGTACTGCTTCTGTGACTTCCACATCACGCTCACAGTACTCAACCATCTGTAAACTCAGGGAAGACCAATCGTCATGGTCGCCTTTCGGAAACCCTAATTGGTTGCCCCAGTTCCTCAGAGAGTGACCACCTTCTCTACTTGGGTCCACTAAACGTGAAAGCACCAGAGTATCAACAATCCTCTCAGGATTCACAGAGAGCTTCCAGAGACGTTTTAGGACAGGCATATCGTACCCTATTAGGTTATGTCCTACGACGCTCTGAGAGCTTCTGAGGGCTTCTGAGAGGGATTCCGGGCTGGTATGTACCTTGTTGACCCCATTCTGACGTGTCACTGCACACCAGATACGACTAGGGTCCAAGCCATTAGTTTCAATGTCAAGATAAATCAAAAGTCATCTCCTGTTTGCGGATTTGCGACCTCTTCTAACCTACCTGTAGCACGGTCATAATGGAGCCAACAAGCGGGTCCAGTTTCACCAGTGTAACGGTTCTTCAGGACACGTACTGTAGTCGTATTCCTGATGGACTCGTTCTCGTGCTGCTGGTCCCTTTCCATACCTATCACAATGTCGGACAGTTGTGCAATTGCTTGCGAACCTCTTAACTCGCCAAGGCTAATCTGCGCTCCGTCCTCATGTGCCCTACCTTGTGACCGTCTGAGATGGGACACTAGGAAAAGACCTATGCCCGTCTCTGCTACGAGTGTTCGCAGCTTGGTCATTATTTCGTCTATGGCTTTCCGTTCATCACCGTTCTCCTGAGAAGAAACGACGATGGACAGGTGGTCCAAGACGACAAACCTACAGTCTAACGCTTTCGCCATGTACCGGACACGGGCTAGTAAGTTGTCCGAAGACGTAGAACCCCAATGGTCAAACAAATAGTACCGACCAGTGCCCAATGTAGATTCCCAATACGGCTTGAGTTCTTCTACTGGCGTGTCTTCCTCTAGGTGCAGAGGGCGGTTAGCGGCTACTGACATGATACCCAAAGTTGTACGGGCTAGGTCTTCCTCAAGAGCGAGGACGCCTATGTTGCCTTCGCATCTCTTGAGCAGATCAAATTCCAACTCCCGTATAAACTGAGACTTGCCCATGCCAGAGCCGCTTGTAATGGTTACGAGTTCGTGGGGTCTGTGGCCTCTTGTCAAATGGTTCAGACCTTCCCACGGGTAAGGTACAGACTTGACAGCCCTTTTCTCTACGAGTCGTTCCCAAGTTTCAACCCCCGGCACAATACCGTCAGGCTGGTACACCTTGGCATTCCACCAAGCCTGTGTAAACTCCCTAACCTTATTAGCCATGAGCATCTCACTAGCGTCCTTCAGGGGTAGCTTGACGATCTTTAGCTTGTTAGGGCTGAATAAGTCTTTCACTTGGTCTACTGCGTCTTGTCCCGGCTTGTCAGCGTCGAAGCATAGAACAACAGTCTCGTAAGACTCTAGCCATTCTAGTTGTTCCTTGACTTCCTTCGCTGCGTTAGACGCACCTGACCTAAGACTTACCACGTCCCACTTCTTGCCTGTCATTTCGTACACAGAGGCGGCGTCTAGTTCTCCTTCGCAGAGTGTAATGTACTTGTTTGTACTACACTGGTGCTGTCCGAAGAAGCCTACCTCATTTGACATAGTGCCAGTGCAGTAGAAGTTCTTAGTCTTAACTTCACGCACCTTAGCGGCCACTACCTCACCTGTGTCTACGTTGTAGTAAGGGTAGAAGTGTTTGTGTATCTCACCTGTAGCGTTGTACTCAACGGTAATCCCGTAGCGGCTACATGTCTCTTGAGACAGTCTCCGTTGAGGTATTGCTGAAACAGTACCGTTCATTACTAGCGGTCCTCCGTTGGTGGTACTGTTAATCTGTGTGTTGTCCATGTTGCTGTTACCGTTTATGTGGTAGTTGCAGCCAGCGGAGAAGCAGTGCGCTCCCCCGTCGTCATAGATGGCTAGGGCGTCCGAAGAATTACACTTCGGACAACCCTCATGCTTGACGAAATTAGCCACTAGGAGTACTGAAAGTCGTCGTCAGCTTCATCTGCATTGACTGCTTCCTCTATCACCTTAACAGCTTCTAGGTACGTTGCTGTACCGTGTACAGGATGGGAAGGACCCAGCTTGTACTTCAGTCGCACCTTAGAATTATAAGGGACCTCTCCGTCGTAGTCTTCACCAGCTACGTCCCAACGCTTCACAGCGTACTTGCTTTTGAACTTCCTTTGCTTGTTGCCTTGGTAGTCCTTGATCTTGACGCCTGAAGCTTCAAGATGTGCAGCAGCGTCCTCCGACATCGTAATGGTCATACTGAAGAACCCAGTGTCCTGACCGTTGAACACGTCGTGCTCAGTTACGTTGCTGAAGTTTACCACGCCTTCTACTGTTGCTGATTGTGCCATAATGGAATAATCTCCGTTAACAAGTTTAGTAATGTTTCTAAAACTACTTTTCTGTAGTTTATACTATTATTATACCACGGGTGGTTAGCCCTGTACAACCTTTTGTTCCTCTTTTTGTGCTAGAGAGAGAGAGGCCACGGGTATATACAGACCACTGCT
>MDTB01167364.1_pt1 | contig 13245 bp, 11 predicted proteins | sample 811161 | NCBI WGS metagenome assembly MDTB01 (sample SAMN05326650, study PRJNA326480) | marine metagenome | isolation source: seawater | place: Mediterranean Sea | collected 2009 | reverse complement strand
GCCAATCTGATCATATTCAACCTGTAGAATCTGAGCTTATTTATGCAGAACAAGCAATGGAGCTGATTGAAAATTTTATTCCTTACGGCAAAAAAAGAAAAATGCACATCTTAGGATATTCGGCTGGTGGGGCTATTGCCTCAAGAGTTGCAGCCATAATGGGATCATATGCCTCTTCATTGACCTTAATTGCATCTTCTGGAATACCTAGCGTTCCAAAATCTGAAATATTAATTAAAATATTAGAGAAAATTTATAGAAATGATGAAATTAAAAAAGAAATGATTGATGAAGTAAAGGAATTAATGTTTGAAGAAATTGAATTAGTAGAAAATAAAAACATGAGAAACAAGCTTGAAAGTATAATAAACGATGAACATTTTCTAAATCACGATACGATACAAACTATTCGTGCGCACATTAATGCTACCGGAGGATATTTAGGAGAACATTCGATAAATGATGTTTTTGAAGAAATTAACGAACAAAAAATACCTACTCTAATTATGACGGGGCTAAAGGATAACTGGATTGATCCAGAATGTGGACGAGAAATCAAAAATTTAATAGAATCTGCACAGTTGTTAGAATATGAAGGAATATCGCATTGGGCTTTTTTAGAAAAGCCAGATATGTACTTTAAAGATATTAAAAAATTCTTGGATACTACGGAGTAACTTTTAAAACCGCAACAGTAAAATTACTATTATGGATACAAAGGCTTTGATTGCTATATTGCTAGTTGCCGGATTTGTAGGAAGCTTTTCTGTAAACGAATATTTGATTAACGATGACAGTGAAGATGTGTTTTCAGGAGACACTTCTAATGCAACTGATGAACAAATAGAAGTCGGAAGTGAAGCTCCTGATTTTACCTTGACCGATACTGCTGGAAATCAATTCAATCTTTCTGACTATGAAGGTGAAAAAGTACTAGTCCTTGAATTTATGAATATGAATTGTGGAACTTGTAAAAATTTTGAAAGAAATGCAATGAAAAGTTACTGTAATGATTCAATGCCTGAAGATGTCGAAGTCATTTCCATAACTCAAACAAGTAATGCTGATGAAAGTGAATTATCCGAAAGAACTGATGAAATGGGCTGGAGATTTATGAAAGGTAATAGTGAAATGACTGATGCCTTTGATGCAAATAGAAGTCCTACTGTCGTAATAATTGATAAGGATGGAATGATTACTTTCTCAGAGAGTGGATCTATGTCTAAATCGGAATTAGAAGGAAATATCAATAACGCTCTTGAGTAATTACTAAAACTGCATTATCAGCATTAGTGAAACGTAGCCTGTAAACATTAGAAAGGGCGTATCCCAAGTGTGGGGCGAATATGCTTCTGTTAGAGTCATTGCCAAAGGAACTATTAACATAGAAAGAAGAAATTGTGCCGTCGTAAAATAATCAAAATGCATTGTGACAATAATAAAACCTGTAATCAAAACACAAGCACTTCCTTCTAGTGTTCTTACATATTCCTTATTTGTGAATAGTGCTTTAGTTGTGTATTCATTTTTTCCAAATTTAACTCCAACTGGTTCAGCCAAGCCATCACCTATTGCATTTATTAGAATCGGAATTACGACTAATGATTCTAGGCCCCATTGGCCAAATAACCAAACCATAGGGAGCATTACTGCAAAACCTGCTGCAAATTGTGTCCAGAGCCAAGTTAGAGTGTGAGGCCTATCTTCGGGTCTATCGAATCCTTCATACATTAATTGAATTGGAGGTATTCTAGTGCGAATTGGTTCATAAAAACCCAATAAAGATACTGTCGTTATTATTGCACTTATTGCTAAATATATGAAATCTGTAAAAGTTTCTGAATTAAATTGCTGATCAATAAAAACAGGTAAGAAAAAAATTGCGAAATGATTGATCTTTCTAGTGTAATTGACTTTGACGCCAAAAAATCTTACAAGTGCACCTGTGGATAACATTACGGCAGAAAGCGCGAATCCCTTTGCAATTGTAGACTGGATCTCAGGGGTGAATTCCATTATATGGGTGGTGGACCGGGCGAGATTTGAACTCGCGCCCTCCTCCATGCCAAGGAGGCGATCTTCCAGACTGATCTACCGGCCCGCTACCTTGTCATTTTAATGGGGCTTTAATAGAATTATAGTTTAGATTGCCCATTTCTTAACGAGTCCTAAGCATATTGCCAAGATTGGACCTATACCTATTGCAAACATTACAGTTCCTAAACCAAACGTTCCTCCCAAAAAGGTACCTATAGCTAATACCGAAATTTCAATTCCTGCTCGAACTCTTCCAATAGGCAAATTTGTCCTTTTTTGAATGCCAGTCATCCATCCGTCTCGAGGGCCTGGGCCTAAATTTGCAGTAAGGTAAAATGTGCTACCTATTGCTACAAAAATAATTCCTATTAAAGCTTGAATTATCTGTGGAAGAAGAGTTGTCTGCTCAGGAATAAAAGGTGCCATTACATCTATCGAGATTGAAATTAGGATAATGTTTGAAATTGTGCCGATCCCGGGAATTTCTCGGAGAGGAATCCAAAAAAAAAGAACCGAAACTCCTACAATAAATGTAGATAAACCAACTGTAAAATTTGTTTGTTCAGAAATTCCTTGGGCAAGAACTGTCCATGGGCTTACTCCTATTCCTGCACCAATCAAGATTGCTTCGCCTGTTCCAAAAATCCATAATCCTGAAATTAAAGCAATAATTGTGGATAAGTTAGGTCTAACATTTAGAGGCCGATCTGAACTCCAAATAGTTTGGGGGACTTTATGAGCTGGGCGAAATAGCTGCAGAATATCCTGTTTGCTCAATTACCTTCACCAATTCTTCTGCTGTTATCTGACCATTAGTTTTCACAGTTCCGGTATTTTCTTCATGAGATATTTCTGCAGATTCAACATTTAAATTTAATTCAAGTACGCTTTTTACTCTTCCTGAGCAACCGCCACAAGTCATTCCCTCTATCTGGAATTTTAACGTTTCAGTCATAAACTTCTAAATTGAAGGTTGATTAAGAAATCATGCCCTTAATGGCTTCCATGATCTAAGTGTTAAAGAGTTTAAAACTACGCTAACACTGGATAATGCCATTGCTCCTGCTGCAAAAGCTGGCGGTAATAACCAACCTGTAGATGAAATTAAAACTCCCATAGCCAAAGGAATTCCAATTAAATTATAAACAAATGCCCAAGCTAAATTACCTCGAATCTTGCCCATCGTAGCCTTTCCTAACTCTAATGTCGATACGACATCTAGTAAATCATCACGAAGAAGAACAATGTCTGCAGCTTCTAGAGCAATATCACTACCTGCACCCATTGCGATTCCAACATCTGCAACAGCTAAAGCTGCCGCGTCGTTAATTCCATCACCAATCATTGCAACACTTGCGCCTTCACTTTGTAGCTTTTTTACAAATTCAGCTTTTCCATCAGGTTTGACCTCTGCTTCAAACCTTGAGATTCCAACTTCTTTTGAAATCGTTAAAGCAGTTTCAGATCTGTCGCCAGTTAACATAATTACTTCGAGACCCAATTCTTTTGCTTTTGAAATTGCTAAATTTGTAGTTTCTCTTAATTTATCTTTCATCTCAATCCAACCAAGCAATTTATTTCCTTTAGAAACAAAAACTACCGTACTACTTGACAAAACGTCTGTTAATTCTTCAATGTGATTAGATACTATGACTCCTTTCTTATCCATTAGAGGCTGATTTCCTATAGCATATTCTTGATTATCTAAATAACCCACTAAACCCATTCCTCCAATATTTTCAATTCTATCAAAAGAAATTAATTCTTCATTATTATCTATATGAGCCTGTGAAATAGATTTAGCAATTGGATGTGTAGATGCCGATTCAAGAGAAGCTGCTATGGCCAAAATATGGTTTTCATCTGAATTTATTGACTTTATGTTTGTTATTGATGGTGTGCCTAATGTAAGAGTTCCAGTTTTATCTAAAACTAATGTATTTGTGTTATAGCTATTCTGCAGTGCATCTATGCCTTTGATTAGCAAACCGTATTGAGCTCCAACGCCCGTACCAACCATGAGTGCCGTTGGTGTAGCCAACCCTAATGCGCATGGACATGCTATCACTAACGTTGACACCAAAACCATGATTGCTAATTCTGTAGAATTGTAATCTCCATATCCTTCTGAGAAAAACATCCAAGTAAGAGAAGCGAGAACTGCACAAATTACTACAATGGGAACAAACACTGCTGAGATTCTATCTACTAATTTTTGAATTGGTGCCTTACCCATTTGAGCTTCATCCACTAAATTAATAACATTTGCTAGTACTGTATCGTCGTGATACTTTGTTGATTTAATGTGGATTGCTGAATCTAATACTATTGTTCCTCCCATAACTGAATCATTCTCTTTGACAAAAACAGGATTCGATTCTCCTGTCATCATTGACATATCAATTGAAGCGGAACCTTTCACAACTATTGCATCTAAAGGCACTGTTTGGCCAACCTTAACTAGTATTTCAGTCCCTATTAATATTTCCTCAACTGGAACTTCTGAAACTGAACCATCTGTATTTACAATAGATCCAGTCTTTGCTTTTAGATCCATTAATGAAAAAACTGCATCTGTAGCCCTTAACTTAGCTCTGGCTTCCAACCAATTACCCAATAAAATAAATGAAATAATGAAAGCTGCGCCATCAAAAAAAACATGCGTTGTTGAAGAAAATATAGAAGGTAAGAAATCTAAATACGGTGAAAAAACTACTAAAGAAGACCAAACCATAGCAGTTGTCGTTCCTATATGGACTAAAACATCCATATTTGCTCTTCCTGATAGAATCGCTTGCCAAGCTCCTTTATGAAATTCGATTCCTGCATAAAAATAAACTATTGAAGATAAGATAAAAGCAATGAATAATCGTGAATCAAGATCATATATCTGCCCTAAATCACCAACGAACATTATCAGGAAAAATGTTGGAATTGTCAAAACTAGAGATATTATTACCTGTAAACCCATTCGGTTTGCATTTTCCAATGATTCCTGTCTGTATTTTTTAGGATCTACATATTCCTCTGATCCGAATCCTCCTCTACTGATTGCATCTCTAACTGCCACTAAGTCTTCATTTGCACCCTCAGACCATCTAATTGTAGCCTTTTCAAGAGGAAGGTTGACTCTTACCGAATCTACGCCTTCCAAATTACTAACAATGGACTCAACTGATGCGACACAAGATGCACAGGTCATTCCTGTTACTCGTATATTCATTTCGTCCATAATTTAATTTAGAGATGAATTGAAATAAAGGTTTCTTCGTGGAGATTTATTGTTTGAAATCAATAAGCGCGACGGACTTGCAAGACTTGCTAAAATTAAAACTAAACATGGTGTCCTAGATACTCCTACTTTGTTGCCTGTTGTTAATCCAAAGATTATGACCTTATCTATGGAAGAATTGGCTGAATGCGGCGCTCAAGGAATTATTACAAACAGCTATATTATTTATAAAAATCCAAAACTGAAAGAAGTTGCTGAGAAAGAAGGCGTTCATGGATTAGTTAATTGGCAAGGTCCAATTATGACTGACAGCGGGACATTTCAGTCCCATGTATATGGTGAAATTGAGATGAAACCTGAAGAAATTCTCAATTTTCAAAAAAAGATAAAAGTAGATATTGGAACTGTCTTAGATGTCTTTTGTGAACCTGAAACTAGGTTTGAAGATGCTAAAAGGGAATTGGAAGAAACCCAAAGAAGAATTGAATCTGCCGATGCAAATAAAGAAGATATTTTCTTAGCTGCACCAATTCAAGGTGGGCGACATCTAGACCTACGTACAAAAGCTGCTGAAATGGCTTCAACAACAAATTCAGATATTTTCCCAATAGGGGGAGTTGTTCCTCTTATGGAGAGAAATAATTTCAAACTTTTATCTGAAGTTATTTTAGCATCTAAAAAAGGACTTGATATTTCAAGACCAGTGCATCTTTTTGGTTGCGGCCATCCTATGGTTTTTGCTTTAGCTGCTTTCTTAGGATGTGACGTTTTTGATAGTGCTAGCTATGCTAAGTTTGCTTCTAGAGACAGTCTAATGTTCACATGGGGAACCAGGAATTTAGATGAATTAGAAGAACTGCCAAACGAATTTTCAGCCTCACCAGGCATGACTGCTTCTAAGCTAAAAAGTTTCCAAAAAGACAAAAGACAGAAAATTATTGCAAAACATAATCTTATGGTTTCTTTTGCTGAAATCAGAAGAATAAAACAAGCCATCCACGATGGATTGCTGTGGGAATTGGTAGAAAACAGATTAAGATCGTCTCCTGCTTTAATGAAAGTTTTTGAAGTATTAGAAACTAATATTGACTTGATTAGTAAATTTGAACCTGCCTATCGTTATAAAACTCCGATAAAAAGTGGCGAAAAATCGAATATTAGGCCCATCTTTTCCAGCCTAAGTAATTCGTTCAAATCTGGAGAAATGTTGCACCCTTATTTTGGAAAAGTGCCAAATCATTTGTCCGAAACCTATCCCTTTCATCCGGGATTACTACAAGATGATGTTGAAGGCTGGAAAATGCAGGAATGGGATATTGATCGTGTTAAAACTATTCTAGATTACCAATTCGGGAAAGGCATTGGAAAGATATTTACAGATGGAGATACTGAATTGGTAATAAGTAGGAAAACAAAAAGATTGAGAAATTTACTCTTAGATGGTCAGCATGTGGCTTCACTTTCTCATAGAAGAGGAATGTTCATACTTCAAAAGCGAGGTGCTGAATTACTCCATGAAAATTCAAGTAATTCTACATACCGAGTTGTTGTAAATTCAGAAACTGCTGAATTTAATCGAAAAGGTAAAAGTGTATTTTGTAAATTTATAGAAGATGTAGACTCCGAATTAAAATGTTTAGATGAGTGTATTGTAGTTACTCCAGAAGATGAATTAATTGCTTTTGGAAAATTAATGATTGGGCCTAAAGAATTAGAACTTGGACAGCAGGGAATGGCGGTACGAGTTCGCAGTGGAATTGAAACTTCTTAGAATCGTAAGTTCTTTAATCAAACTCCTATCTATCGAGTTATGCACAGCAAAGCATTAGCTTCAGGAATCATGGTTTTTTTACTTCTGAGTACCAGCTTTGCTAATTTAGCTGCAGAAGAAGAAATACCAATTTATGAGGACAATTGGTGGAATAATTATTCTAGAGATAAGGACCATGATGGTATTTCTGATGTGCTAATTTGGAAGTTAGATCAAGGTGACCGATTTTTTAATCCTGGTGAAGCTAGAGTTTTCATAAGGTATGATCATCAACCAACTGATTATGATGTTGAACGATTAGAAAATGCTGGAATTGAAGTTACATATCGTGCCAAATACATAGATTTGCTTGCCACCACCATGCCGCGAAATTTGATTTCAGAGATTTCTACGTGGGAAGGTATCGTGATGTTAGATGATATTGGTAAAGCTGAACCTCATATGGCCACAGCAGTACCGACAATGGGAGTTGATAATGTCTGGAATGATTATGGCATCTATGGTGAGGGCATCTCTATTGCTATTGTTGACACCGGCGTAAACAATGCACATGTTGGACTAGATGACTTTGATGATAATGGATTTACAAATGACTTGAAAGTTGCAGCTTACTATGATGCAGGTCAAGATGCAATAATTTGTTCTGAAAACGGACTTTCAGGTACTCTTCCTTGTTTCGCAGGTCAATCTGTTGATAGTGGCACTCACGGAAGTCATGTTGCAGGAATAGCTGCAGGTACCGGAGATGGTGAAACTGCAGATGACGGAACTCCGCACATTGGTGTAGCTCCAAAAGCTCATTTAGTAAATGTGCTCTCATGTTGTGACGGAGACATTGAAGATATTATTAGAGGAATGGAATGGACTATTGAATACCAAAACTTAGTCCAACCGAATATTCGTGTACTAACCTCAAGTCTTGGAGAGCAACAAATTGAATTTCACATCGATAATGATGGTTCTTCCGCCTGGAGTCAAATAGCTGACGCGGCTGTTGAATCGGGTCTTGTAGTCACATTAAGTGCAGGAAATGAACTCGGATCAATCACTGCTGCTGGTTGCAATACTATTGATTCTCCTGGCGATGCTAGGCTACCAATAACGGTTGCTTCCCTTGATCAAGACCTTAGTCTTGCAATTTACAGTTCTAGAGGTTATACCTCAGACGGAAGAGTAAAACCTGATGTTGCAGCTATTGGCAGTTCTATTTGGGCTCCAGATGCTACAAACAATGTAGGTTATACTCCTAAAAGTGGGACAAGTATGGCTACGCCTTTAATGGCTGGAATAGTTGCTCTTACTTTAGAGGCAAATCCTGACTTAACTCCTGCAGAAGTTAAAGAAACTCTAATTGCAGGATATGCAATTGAAAGAGAAGTTTTGAATGATGATCCTGACGCTGCAGCTAATAATTGTTCAACTTTAGAAACTAGACCTGATAATGAATATGGATATGGACAAGCTGATCCATTAGTATTTGTTGAAGTTGCAGGTAAAATTGATCCTGAAGTTTCTGTGAATTGGAGTTTAAGTTACGAAATGGAAGAAATTAATGGAACTATGTATCCAGTCAAGCCAAAATTATACAACAATGATATGCTTGAAGGAACTGCAGTTACTATGAACAAACCCACTACAGGTGGCGGAGTTCAAATTAAATTCGGAGCAAGTGAATGGTATTCTGCAACCGATACTTCTTCACAAAAAAATTGGGCTACATGGGAACTTAAAGTTCCTGATGACTTAGAGCTTGAAAGTAATCAAACTATGACTCTATCAGCTAGATTAGTGCTAGAGGGTGGAGAATCGATGTCTGCCGTTAATAGTTTCTCAGTTGTTTATCTAGATGAAACGCGTCCTGCCAGTTTACTTATTGAAGGATTAACGGACTTAGGTGGAACTATATTCTTACCAATTGTATTGTTAGCTGCAATCGCTATGGGATATATTTTTACACAACCAAGACGATCTAAAAGTAATTTAGAAGTTGAAGAATCTGGAGGTGATGAGTTTGTGTGGGATGATGATATTGATGTCACAGGACAAACCAATCTAATGACTACTATGTTTGGAGGAATGAGTGCAAAAGCACTTACTTTATGTGCTCTATATACTGCTCAAGGAATTCCTTCTGGATTTATTTCCTATACTTTGATAGCATACTTAGCCCAACAAGGTTTTTCTGCCGCTGAAATTGGAAATATGTTGTTCTGGGTTTACTTGCCATGGGTTTTCAAATTCCTGTGGGGTCCTTTTGTTGACAATTATCACTACCTACCAATGGGTCGACGTAGACCTTGGATTCTAGGAGCTCAAGCAGGAATGGTGATTACTGTTGTTATTATTGCATTAGTGCCTGGAATTGAAAGTAAAATTGCACTTCTAACTGGATTGCTTTTCTTCCATAATTGTTTTGCTTCATTGCAAGATGTTGCAGTAGATGGACTGGCAGTAGATGTGTTAAGTCCTGAAGAGTTTGGTAAAATTAATGGTTTCATGTTTGGAGCTAAACGTTTTGGTACTATGGTCGGAGGTGCTGGTATTGGATATTTCATCGGATCTCTAGGAATTGCTGGTGGATTATTCCTAACTGTTCCAATGCTGCTATTGATTATGTGTCTGCCTGCTTTTATTAGAGAGAGGCCTGGAGAAAAATTATTCCCTTGGTCCGAGGGAAAAGCTGTCATAAAATCTGCCGAAGAACCAAAACCGATTAAGACTGCTAAGAAAACTACATCAGCCGAAGCAATTAATTGGAATATGGGTACTCATAATGCTCAATCTTTAAGTGTAGATATTGGACTTTTAGTTGCTCTTTATTTGTTTCTATTACTTACAGTTGGAGATTTTGCAGGAAGTCTTGCTTGCCTTCTTCTTACTCTAGTTTCAGGCGCCGCTTACTTTGTTTTATTGAGAGGAAACACAGTAGGGCAACAAGCATTTGACTTGGCTCCACAAAAAAGCGATATCGTAAGGGCGCTTTCTCTGAGAGCTCCGCTAATTGGAATGGTATTAGCCATGCTCACATATTTCTGGGAATTCCTGATTCCTGTTTTGAATGTTCTTTTCATTCAACAATTAGGTTGGAGTGATGCTGAATATATTGCTGTAACTGGAGGTTGGGCTGTAACTGCTGGAATTGCAGGTACTATCATTGGAGGTTTGATTGCTGATCGATTTGGAGCTAGACGTGTTGCTAGTTTGTTTGCTATCTTAACTGGATTATCAATATTCACTATTGCATTAGCAGAGGATTTGTGGGAAAACAAAGGTGTGATGACTTGGCTTATTGTCATATATCCGTTCTTTGGAGCTGCAATGGGAATCTCTCTAATCTCTTTATTCATGAATGTTACATGGCCAAAAGTAGGCGCTACACAATTCACCCTTTACATGGCATTGCTGAATTTTGGAGCTTTATTTGGACTTAAGATGGCTGGATACTTCGAAGAAAATTTCACATATACTACGACTATTATGATTGGTGGAACATGTCAACTGTTGATTGCTTTTGTTCTACCGTTTATTGATCCAGGTCAAACTAGAAGGGAATTGGGTAACGAATTTTAAGCGATAACCCTTAAGAAGAGCTCTTTCTGGAAGTCTGCCTTGGAGACAGGGCAGGATAAGAGAAATGAGCAATAATATCTATGTAGGAAACTTGCCATGGTCATACAGAGACGACAAATTGAAAGAACTGTTTGCAGAGTATGGTGAAGTATCAGATGCGAAGGTAATAGTAGATCGCATGAGCGGCAGAAGTCGCGGATTTGGATTTGTCGAAATGGCAAATGGAGATGAGGCAGCAGCAGCAATTGAAGCCCTAAATGGTTACGATGCTGAGGGCCGTGAATTAAAGGTGAACGAGGCCAAACCTCGAGATGGTTAAATTAATAGAAAACGACGAACATTTTATTCTGATTTCACTGTTAATCACGGTGTGTATGCAAATGGGCTTTTTTGCTATAGCGTACACGCTGCAAATTGATAAAGTTACAGATTTCGCAGGTGCGGCTAATTTTCTAATTTTAGCCGTAATTACACTATGGTTAGGCGAGGATTTTTCATTTCCGAAAATACTTGGCTCACTAATGGTGGCGGTGTGGTCCTTGAGATTAGGCATTTACCTATCTTACAGGATTTTAATTTGGGGAGAAGACAATCGCTTTGATGAAATGAGATCTAAATTCTGGAGCTTCTTAGGCTTCTGGATTTACCAAATATTATGGGTATTTCTGACATCACTCCCTGTAATTTATTTTAATAGTTTAGATTCGCCAAGTGAAATTACTGCTATTGCTGGAATAGGACTTAGTATGTTTACATTCGGATTTATAATAGAAGCTTGGTCAGATTATACTAAATTTAATCATAAATTACATGGTGAAAAATGGTGCAATACTGGTCTCTGGAAATATAGCAGACATCCTAATTATTTTGGAAATATTTTACTATGGTTTGGAATTTTCATATTTTGCTTTACCTACGGGGTGCCATTGTGGACAATTATAGGCCCTCTCTGGACTACTTTTCTACTAGTATTTGTTAGTGGTTTACCGTTTTTAGAAGCTTCAGCAGATAAGAAATACGGAGAAGATTCTGATTATCTAAAGTATAAATCTGAAACTTCCATTTTAATTCCTTGGTTCAAATAAGCTCCGAAGCATTCTTTTAGCAGATTTTAGAATATAAAGCAGAACCAATGATTATCGAACAAATACCTATAGGGCCAATGGCCAATTTTGGTTATATTCTGGCCTGTGAAGAAACAAGAATAGCTGCATTGATTGATCCTGCTTTTGAACCTGAAAAATTGATTGCAAGAGCGAGAGAACTTGATTTAGATATTGAATGGATTCTGAATACTCACGGTCACTTTGACCACATAAACGGAAATGAAGTTGCTGTTAAAATGACTGGAGCAAAAATTATTGCGCACAGTGGGGCTGCATTTCACGCAGATGAAAAAGTAGATCACGGTGACAAGATAAGAATTGGAAATTTACATGTCGATATTTTGTTTACACCAGGCCATTGTCCTGATGAAATTTGCTTTTTTGTAAATAGTCAAGTAATTTTTACCGGAGATGTTTTGTTTGTAGGAGAATGTGGTCGAACTGATTTACCAGGAAGCAATGTACAAGATATGTACATTTCATTATTCCAAACTTTAGCATCTATTCCTGATGATGTGGACATGTTTCCTGGGCATGATTACGGAAGTAGTCCTATGTCTACAATGGGGTTTGAACGTGCAAACAATTATGTTTTGAAACCTCGCTCCTTAAGTGAATTTGTTGCTTTTATGGAGGAAGCGTAAATATGTCTGAAAAAGATACACTGTGCGAAGAATGCAATAAAAAATCATGGGAAATACAATCGCTTGGAAAAAAACTTTGCGATGGCTGTTACGGCACCACTTATCGGCAAGCGCACGAAAGTTGGTAAGGTTCATGGCGCCAGGGGAGAGATTTGAACTCCCGAGGGATTGCTCCCAGTGGTTTTCGAGACCACCGCAATACCGGGCTATGCGACCCTGGCTACTATTCTATCCAGATGAGTTAGGTCTTAATATTCACGGTAAGTATTATTCTCCCTTTGTAATTAGAGTAATATGGAATGGCAAGTAACGATTGATGATGATGTTCAAATTATAGATCTGCCTGAAGGAGCCACTGCTTCTAAGCTTGTAGGACGTTTGAAATTACACCCCGATAGTCTATTAGTTGTAACAGATGAAGAAAAAATGATTCCCATTCCTCTGGTTTCAAAGTTACCAAATAAGCCAATACGAATCATTCTTGTTGCTTCTGGTGGATAACATAGGATATTATTTATTAGAGCGGAGTATCACACTAAAGTAAAGAGCAATGCCTAGAAAGAAAACTGAAAAGAAAGATGCCAAAAAAAGCACTGCTTCTAAGGGCGCTAAATCAAAAAAAACTTCTCCTAAAAAAGAAGCGGCTGAAGTAAAAACTAAACAAACTACATTAAAAGACGACGCGAAAGGTCGTTTAATAGTATCTCAACATGAAAAAGACGAAATTGATGCTGTTATCGATACATTTTGGCTTTTTGTTGATAAGCTAAAAAAAGCTCCACGTCACCTTATGGCTATTGGATTTATTATTTTACTAATTGGCTCCACTTTTTCAGGTTGGGCTCAAGAAGTTGTAGGTCAAGAAAAAGCAGGATTATGGTATGC